>OGXW01000175.1_pt1 | contig 44709 bp, 40 predicted proteins | sample 1576341 | NCBI WGS metagenome assembly OGXW01 (sample SAMEA3541592, study PRJEB24748) | human gut metagenome | biome: human gut; feature: human-associated habitat; material: faeces | place: China | collected 2012
GGATAAACGCTGAAGGCATCTAAGCGTGAAGCCCCCCTCAAGATGAGATATCCCATTCGAAAGAAGTAAGACCCCTTGAAGACGACGAGGTAGATAGGGCAGAGGTGGAAGTGCAGTAATGTATGGAGCTGACTGTTACTAATCGGTCGAGGGTTTGACCTGGAACGGTCGATCGCAAAGCAGTAGGAAGAAGGATGTTACGTGTGTGCAGTTTTGAAGGTACATGGAGAGAAAAGAGAGAAAGAGAATGATCCTCCATAGCTCAGTCGGTAGAGCATGCGGCTGTTAACCGCAGTGTCGTTGGTTCGAGTCCAACTGGGGGAGCTTTTTTATGCCAGGAAAGGCAGGGAAAGCTCCGGGAGGAATGAGATAGAATAGACCTGTAAGATACAAGAGAATGTATCCTGCAGGTTTTTTTGTTATACAGATATTTATCAGGTCAGATTTTACAGATATATTGTGGTTCAGGATAATTTTATATATGTTTTGAAATTTTGTAACCTTTACCTGCTGTTATTTGTATTATTAGTGAAAGGCCTTTGAAAACAAATAATCAACGCCGGTAAGCTGGCGCAAGGGTTATTGACACAGGAGAGACTCATGAGACAAACGATACAGGAATTGGTGGAACGATATCAGAACAGTCTGTACGCAGTGGCATTTAACGTATGCAAAAATCAGCAGGATGCGGAAGATGCTGTTCAGGATACGTTTCTCCAATATTATAACAGCAAAAAAGAATTTGAAAGTGAGCAGCATATACGGGCATGGCTGATCCGGGTGGCGATCAATAAAGCGAAGAATATGAATCTTTCATTTTGGAGGAAGAATAAAACTTCCCTGGAAGATTATATGGAGACACTCGTTTTTGAGACACCGGAGTCGGAGCATCTGTTTGAAACCGTGATGGGACTCCCTGAAAAATACAGAATTGTGATTCATCTGTTTTACTACGAAGATTACAGTGTCAGGGAAATCGGGGAGATCCTGAAGATTTCGGAGAGTAATGTCAAAGTAAGATTATCCCGTGGAAGAATGTTGCTTCGCGAGACTTTGAAGGAGGAATGGGACGATGACAAATAAAGAACGTTACAAACAGGCATTTTCGGTGTTGCATACCTCCGATCAGTTTTCTGTGGAGGTAGAGAATATGAGCAGATTAAACAAAAAACATAACATGAAAGTAGCCGCAGCTGCATTGGCAGGATGTATTCTTCTGGCGGGCGGAACAGGAACCGCTTATGCCGCAAATGTTGGCGGTATTCAGAGAACGGTTCAGGTATGGTTACACGGAGACCAGACGACTGCAAACATGACGGTTTCAGACGATGGCACATATACCATAGAGTATCCGGATGAAAACGGAGAAACGAGAGAAATAAGCGGTGGTGGAATCGCTTATGAAGCGGATGGCACAGAACGTCCATTGACAGGTGAGGAACTTCTGGAGGAAGCGAACAGCCCGGATGTGGAATATAACGACGACGGAACGGCATGGCTGTATTATAAGAATCAGAAGATCGAGATCACGGACAAGTTCAAAGACGATGTATGCTATGTGAAAGTGCAGGACGGAGACGAGACACTGTATGTGACTGTGAAATATCAGAATGGTCTTGCCTATTCGAATGAGAAGTATGTGGAAGAGGATGAATTTAACTGATCGGATGGAAACGGGGAGATTGAGTATTTATTATACAAATCAATGAGTAAAGACAGGAATAGCCGGTTTGAATGTTTTTGTGGTTCGAACCGGCTGTTCCTATCTAAGAACGGTTGACAGAACAGATTATTGATTCAAGCCATGCATCTGCTCGTGTTCTTTTTTGATCTCGATAAAACATTCCTCCGGTGTCCAGTGCTGGTTGGTGGGCGTCAGAATAGCTTTATAAGGAATACGGATCTGCTGCGCGCGTAAGCCCGTCAGAACGCGATCCAGGGTCATTTCAGATAAACCTGCAAAGATCATCATAGGATCGGAAAAAGACGGGGTAACAGCGCTCTCAGATGGCAGATCAGCAGGTTCTTCCAGGCCACACAGCGCAGCCAGTGTCTGTCCATACTGAGACACCGGGATCCGCCGGATCCGGAGCTTCAGCGGCAAGAGAATGCGTTCTAATTTCAGTTTGGTGTTACGGTCGGTTATATTGAAAAGTAAGATAGTTTCCTTCATCTTTATATTTTCCTCCTGAAAATTATATTGAATGGATCTTTGCAATCAGCTTTTTCCTTACGTATCATTAAGTAGATTGCGAAGAGCAATAAGCAGTTGTTCGGTTATGAGCAAGCAGCGAAGCGAATTGCGAATATCAGCCTGACTCGGTTACAGCACAATTATGTCGTAGAATGATAGCATAATTCGCTGTATGATCCATACATTTGTTATTGTACAGGAATTTCTGAAAAAAAGATACAATTTTTTTAAAAAAGTGCTTGCATTCTTCTGAAACCTATGATAGAATAACATTCGTCACTGAGATACGACACAAACAAAAAAACAAGGCTCCGTGGTCAAGCGGTTAAGACATCGCCCTTTCACGGCGGTAACACGGGTTCGATTCCCGTCGGAGTCACTGAAAAATCTGAGAAAGATTTTTCTACAATTTCATAATGGCGCAGTAGCCAAGTGGTAAGGCAATGGTCTGCAACACCAGTATCCACCGGTTCAAATCCGGTCTGCGCCTCTTCAAAAGCTTTAGTTACAGATAACTAAAGCTTTTCTTTTTGCATTGCATGATAAAGACGAATCCTATACGCATTTCCATTTATGAAATATATCCTGATAAAAATTTGAAACTTTTTTGAGAAATACTCCGTCTAATCAACAGAAAGACGAAAAGAGGAGGTGACGCTGTGACAGAGCATTTGGAATTGGTAAAAAGAGCGAAGAGCGGGGACGAGGAGGCATTTATTCGGTTAATGGAGTCGCAGTCGGACTGTATGTATAAGATGGCGAAAACCATTTTGAAAAATGAGGAAGATGTGGCTGATGCAATGGCGGAGACGGTTCTGGTCTGTTGGGAAAAGCTTTCTACGTTGAAGGAGAACCGATATGTGAAGACATGGATGATGCGGATATTGATGAATAAATGCTATGATCTGCTGAGAAAAAAAGAACTTTTGCTGACGGAAGATACTGTGTCGGAAGCAGATGCACGGGAAGATGGATATGGAATGGCAGAGTGGGAACAGGTGTTACAAGGTCTTGATGAAAAGTATCGCCTAGTGATGCTTCTCTATTATGTGGATGGGTTTAAGATACGCGAGGTCAGTGAAATATTGGATATTCCGGCGGCAACGGTAAAGACCCGACTGGTACGTGGGAGAAAACAGCTGGCGGATGAGATGAAGATGGAAAGGGGGAGGACTTTATGACGGAACGGGAAAAAATAGAAATTTTACAGAAGAAAGCAGAAATACCGGAAGTTGTACGGAAGAAGATGCAGCTGGCATACGGTCAGATCCGCCAGGAGAAACGGATGCATGAAGAGATAGAAGGGCAGAAAAATGAACGCGGAAAAACTGCAGTTTCGAAAAAGAAAGTGGCTATCATTCTGGCAGTTGCTACCCTTTCTCTGGCAACGGTATCTGTGGCAGCCGGGGTATATATCCGGTGGTCGGATGGATTAAAAGAAAAACTACAGCTGACAAAGGCACAGGAAGAAGAACTGGAAGAAACAGGAGCGGCAGAATCGACAGGAGTATCCTGCACCAGTCAGGGAATCACGGTTACTGTGTTGCAGAGTATTACCGATCAGAATTTCAGCCATCTGGCGGTTTCGGTAAAAGGATACTCGGCAGAAACGAAAGAACAGCCAGACTTTGAGCAGGTGATTGTGAAGGTGGATGGAAAAGAAGTAAATGCTTCCGGAAGTTTCCGGAATTTTGGTGAAGAGGATATGCCGGGCTATCAGAAAGCGGATGGAACGATGGAATATCTCATGCAGATTGATTCGAACGAAGAAAACGGGCTGGCAGGTAAGAAGATCCAGGTAATCTTAGAAAATTTAGGTACGGTAAATAAACAGGCAGAATTTGTCTCGGGTGTGAAAGGAACCTGGACGCTGGACTGGGAACTTGCAGGCACGGAAAAAGAGGAAGGATTGTCGGTCAATCAGACGATCGGAGATACGGATACGGTAGTAAAATCCATAGAGATTACGCCGCTGTCTCTGACGATCCATTATGATATGCCAAGAAAGAAGATTACAAAACAATCATATGGCGATGATGGGGTGACTACATGGGAAACATATGAAGAACCGTGGTTTTTGTATGGATTTCGTATGGAAGACGGAACTGTCCGGCAAATGGTTTTCCAGTCTCAGGAGCAGGGATATGATGGTGAGACAACGGAAGCCTATACAGTGAAATATGCAACGGATGAGATTGTGGAAGCGGAGCAGATCAACAGTCTGTTGTATGTGAAACCGGGCGGAAATCTACAGGAACCGGGGGAAGAAGATCTTGTTGAGGTAAAATTACCGAAATAATTTACGCAAGTAACGAGCCAAAGTTCATGCCTACATGAGAACTTGGTGACTGCTGCGATAACGTGTAAAATTCGCGAAGCATATGTATGTTATTTGATGAATATGAAAACAGGGATTACTGGTCAATGGTAATATTCTGCGAAGCGTGTTATCAGCACGAAATGGACAGCAAAAAGGTGGCAGATTCAGTCGGAAAAGATTGAATCTGCTACCTCTTTCTTGTACACTATAGAATAGAATGACAAAGTATATGGGGTATGATGTCAGGAAGTGACTGAAAAGCTATGGGGCAGTCAGGACTAAACAATATTAGAAAATAAGTATGCGAACGGAGAAGAGAAATGGGAAAAGAGACAGAGCAGAAACAGGAAATTGTGAATCAGGGGGTTCATACATACAGTCAGGAGGAATCTTATGTCTGGCCACAGGAGCCTATTTTGAGGGAGCAGCTGGAGTGGTTTCAGGATCAGAAACTGGCGTTGATGGTGCACTGGGGAGTGTACAATCAGCTTGGCATGGTGGCGAGCTGGGCACTTAGCGATGAGGATGCGGAGTGGTCCAGAAAGACGGTGGACTGGACGGATGACGGGGAGGTTTTTAAGAGGCAATACCGAGCATTAAACCGTGCGTTTGATCCGGTGGCTTTTCAGCCGGAGGAATGGGCGAAGATGGCAAAGAAATGTGGGTTCCGGTATCTGATTCTGACCACAAAACATCACGACGGTTTCTGTCTGTGGGACACAGCATATACAGAATACAAGACGACGGCAGAGGACTGTCCGTTTCATACACATAAGTATGCGGATATCGTCCGTGCCATGTTTGACGCGTTTCGAAAAGAGGGACTTGGGATCGGGGTGTATTATTCAAAGGCGGACTGGCACTGTCCGGATTATTGGGAAAAAGAGAAAGTATTTACCGGAAAAACGACAAGGAATCCCACCTATGATCCAAAAGAAAATCCGGAAGCCTGGGAGCGGTTCCGTGCATTTACCCGCGATCAGATCCTGGAACTTGGAAAGCAGTATGGAAGGCTGGATATCCTCTGGTTTGATGCCGGATGGGTGGCAGCAACAAACGGACAGGATATCCGGTTGGGAGAGATCGTGGAGGAAGTGCGAAAAACGCAGCCCTGGGTGCTGGCAGTAGACCGGACGGTGGGCGGTGCTTATGAAAATTATGTCACACCGGAGATGTGTGTGCCGGAAAAACCGCTGCGTGTGCCCTGGGAGAGCTGTCTGACGCTGGGAGCTGATTTTAATTATGCGTACGGAGATCATTATAAATCACCGAGAGAACTGGTAAATCTTCTGGTCAATATTGTGGCGAAGGGCGGAAATCTGGCATTAAATATAAGCCCTCAGCCAGACGGAAGAATTCCGGTGGAAGCTTGGGAGAGCCTGCGGGAACTGGGCGTGTGGATGCAGATGTACGGGGAAGCGATTTACGGAACACGGATCTGTGCGCCGTACCGGAGCGGAAACCTGGCATTTACGCGAAAAGGTGATGTCGTCTATGTGATTCGGCTGTATCCGGAGGAAAGGGAAGCAGTAGAAGAGAAACTTTTGATTCCTTATCAGGGGAAAATCCGCGGGATTTCCATGGTAGATACGAAGAAAGAGGCTGAATGGAAGATGACGGAGGAAGGAATACAGGTGGTGATTCCCCAAGAGTATCGTGAGGGAGAGACGCCGATTGCGATTGTATGGAAGATAGAACAGTAATAATTATTCAGTAGGCAGTATTTCACGAGGCGTATTGGCTTGCAACTGTGAAGAGATTGAACAATTACGAACGATAATGAAAAGTATCCGCTGAGACAATGTGAAATCAGATAAAAACGGGATATGAAGAAAGTAGCAGGTAACAGGAAAAATAAGAAGTTGAAAAACGGGGAATAGAGTATGAAAATGATATTTGAGACGCCGGCAACTGTCTGGCAGGAGGCATTTCCGCTGGGAAACGGGCGGATAGGAGCGCTGATGTTCGGGGACGGGGAGGCAGAGACACTTTGCCTGAATGAAGATACCCTCTGGTCGGGCTATCCGGGGGATCCGCGCACCGGTATGGGATATGAGGATATTAAAAAAGCAGAAGTGTATGCAAAAGAAGGGAGTTACCTTCAGGCTACACAGGTGTTGAATCAGGCACAGGAGACGGCGGAAGATGTAGAGATGTATGAGCCTTTCGGCACGGTACGGATCCGGTTTGAGGGAGAACGGGAAATTGCGGACTATCACAGAGAACTGGATCTCGAGACAGCAACTGCCCGGGTGACATATCGAAATCACGGGCAATCTTATGAACATCGTTGTTTTTGCAGTGCACCGTCACAGGTTCTGGTGTATCAGATCCGGGCAGAGGAAGCATTTACTATAGTGGTCACGGCAGACGGCGGGTTTCTTACGGGAAACAGCTGGGACGGAAAAATATGGAAAATGCAGGGGCAGATGCCGGGAAAAAGTAAGATTCCTGTGGGAGCGAAAGAAGGGGACGGCAGCGAGTTTATTTTTTCGGAAAATCCGCAGGAAAAAGGAATGCCGTACGAAGGCTGGTGCATGTTTGAGACGGAAAACGGGGAGATTGTTCCGACAGAGATGGGAGTTCGCTGTGTCAATGTTCGTGAAATTACTATGCGGATACTGATTCGTTCCGGGTTTGCAGGTGTTTCCAGACATCCGTATACGCAAGGAAATGATCCCGCAAAGCTTTTACTTCAGGATCAGGAGCAGACCGGGATATCCGTAGAAGAGTTGTGGAAAGAACATGTCGGAGAGTATCAGAAGTATTTTCAGAGAGTGAAACTGAAGCTTGGAGATGACAGCAGAGACGGAATGGATCTTTCAAAACGGCTGGAACAGTATAAAAAAGACGGCGAGGATCCGGGGCTGGAGCAGCTGTTGTTTGATTATGGTCGGTATCTGCTGATTTCCTGTTCCCGACCGGGGACACAGGCGGCAAATCTGCAGGGAGTCTGGAACTGCGACCGAATCCCGGCCTGGAAGAGCGATTATACGGTAAATATCAATACCGAGATGAACTACTGGATGACCGGTCCGTGTAATCTTCATGAACTGGCAGAGCCGCTGGTGCGGATGAACCGGGAACTGCTGGAAAATGCGAGGGAGACAGCGCAGAAGTATTTTCACTGTGAGGGTGCGGCGTGCTTTCATAACGTGGATCTGTGGAGAAAGACATCACCGGCTGCTGGACTGGCAAACTGGGCATTCTGGCCGTTTGGCGGAGCATGGATGTGCCGGAATCTCTATGAGGAGTATCTGTTTACGCTGGACAGAGAGTATTTGCAGGAGATTTTTCCGGTGCTGGAGGAACATGCCAGATTTTGCAGCAACATGTTACAAAAGACGGATAAAGGACTGGCAGTGGTTCCGGCGACATCGCCGGAAAATTGTTTCCTAGATCAGGGAGAAGCAGTGCCGGTGGCACTGTATACAGAAAATACTCTGGCAATTATTCGAAATCTGTTCCGGGATTATCTGGAAGCATGTGAAGTATTAAAAAAAGAGGGTGCTCTTTCAGGAACGATCCGTGAACAGCTGCCTGCGATCGTACCGGCACAGCTGGGGAGTGACGGAAGGATTCAGGAGTGGAATGAGGAATTCACAGAGGTGGAAGTAGAACACAGACATCTATCTCATCTGTATGAATTCTATCCGGGACGGGGTATTACGAAAGAGACGCCGGAACTTCTGGAAGGGGTGAAAAAAAGTCTGCTTGTCCGTGGCGACGAAGGAACCGGCTGGAGTCTTGCGTGGAAGATTCTGATGTGGGCAAGGATGGAAGACGGCGCGCATGCGGCAAAACAGGTGGCGCAGATGTTGCAGGTTCGAGATCCGTTTGCAGAGATGTCTGTCCAGGGTGGTGGTGTATACCCGAACCTGTTTTGTGCACATCCACCGTTTCAGATTGACGGAAATCTTGGATTTACTGCGGGAATCGCAGAGATGCTGCTGCAAAGCCACGGAGGAGAACTCGTGATCCTTCCAGCGGTATCGCCGAAGTGGAAATGCGGCTCTGTACAGGGGCTGATCGCCCGGGGTGCGATTACGGTGGATATTGCATGGGAAGGAGATTGCGTGAGGTGCTGGCTGACGAGTAAAACTGATCAGGAAGTTCGGGTGCGTGTGAAAACATGGGAGAGCAGAATGGTGTCTTTGAAAGCAGGGGAAAGGGTGCGTCTGGATAGCTGATCATATGCGGAGGCATCCTGCGTAAATGGTACAGTTATTTACGAAACGATGTACCAGTTTATGAAAAATCAGCCGGTGTATGTTTCGGAGTTTTATGGAAACATATACCGGCTGTTGATTTATTTGAGCAAAAACGCGTTAAAGTCAGTATTTACACAAGAAAATTACTGTGATAACAGGCAGGGATGTGCAGGTTTTCTGTGCTGTCTGGCGAATGGATTCTGCGAATTAAGACTTTGACGGAATAAACGGTGAGATCGCTCCTGCTACATTCGAGATCGGCATAGTCTGGAGCCATATATGTCCTGGACCGGTGATGACGGTGTTGAAGATACCCTCCCCGCCAAAAAGCATATTTTTCACACCGGGAACGGTCTGGATATCCATGGAGCAGGTGCCTTCCATAGCAGCCAGATAGCCGGTATCCACAATGATCTGCTGACCGGGCTGCAGGTCGTATTCGACAACATGACCGTCAAATTCCAGGAATACCATCCCTTCTCCGGCAAGGCGCTGCATGATAAATCCCTCACCGCCGAAGAATCCGGAACCGAAGCGTTTCTGGAAGAAAACAGAAAGATTTACCCCTGCTTCGGAAGCCAGAAAACCGGATTTTTGTACAATCAGTTCCCGCCCGGGGGAAATTTGGTAAGGAAGAATACTTCCCGGGAAGCAGGAGGCAAAAGCAATCATGCCGGGACCGCCCTGGGCGGTGTAGATATTCTGAAACATGGATTCACCGGAAAACATCCGTCCGAAAGCCTTTCCGATGCCGCCGTTGGTAGAAGTTGCCATGTGCATGTTCGGAGACATCCAGCTCATGGCTCCTTTTTCTGTGATCATTTTTTCACCGCCGTCCAGATAACAGATAACAACGGGCAAAGTGTCGCCTTGAATTTCATAACGCATAGTATGTACCTCCTGTGTGAAAAGATTGTTGTATCAATATTTATTATATGCATCATAACAGATAAACAATCGGCTGCATAGCATCAGGAAGAACTTTCCCGGAATTCTCCCGGGCTTTTTCCGGTTACGCTTTTGAAGGCTCTGACAAAATGCGAATGCTCGTTATATCCTACAAGAAGAGCAATCTCATAGATACGAAGGTTTGTGGAAGACAGCAGTTCTTTGGCTTTTTCAATCCGGACATTCCGAAGATAATTCCGGAAGGTATCACCGGTTTTCTGTTTGAACAATGTACTGAAATAATTGCCGTTTAAGAATACATGTGTTGCAACATCGTTAAGCGTAAGATCATCCTGATAATTATGGCGGATGTATTCTTTGGCTTTTTGGATCACGTAATCATCTTTGTCCTGCATGGACTGTACCAGTTTCTCAATCAATTGATCGACAGAAAAATAAATTTTCTTTTGCAGGTCTGAGAGACTTTCAGCGTTTTCAATATGTTCCAGAATGTCATAATCCGTGAATTTGCTGGAACTGATTGCCGGAATAAAGTTGGAATTCCGATTGAGAATCGAGTACACAAAGCGATTGAAAGTTTTTTTGACATCAGGAATCGAAGGATGCATATAGTTTAACAGAGAAAAACAATGTTCCAGGTGTTCAATCGTACCACTGTAATCATAAGCAGCCGCAGCAGAAACTGCCTGTTCCATGGAAGCAGCCAGATTCTGCGGGGAAGAGGTGTTTTCCGGGCGGGTGTAGGGCAGATCAAAATAATATTTTTCAAATCCTTTTTTGCATAGGATATCTGCCTCAGCAAGCTGATCGAAGGTAAACCACGCTGGGGTAAAACTGTATTTCAGATGATCCTGTTTCAACTGCGAAAGAAGCGGTAACAGGATATCGGTTGGCGTGGAAAATGCTTTTTCTGAAAACAGCAAAAAGACCCAGTAAGAGCCAAGACCGCCGTACAACACGGAAAAGTTCTGATGACTGGAAAGGACAGAAGTTTTCAGAAACGCATTGACGCGATCGGAGAAAAACTGGAACATTCCCAGATGATTGCTGTAAAGGGCACGTTTGATATCCACATAGCACATCAGACAGCAGGTATCGCCGGTAATCCGGTTGGCAGTCAGAAAATGCTGTGCCTCGGAGAAACCTGCGGGGGAATGACTGATCAGTGTCTCGAGGATGTTCTGCATCTGAAGAAGCGTGGTAAGGCTGGTGGTTTCCGGGTGAGCCGGTTCAGGAAGAGATAGCGGAATCATCTTCTGAAATTCCTGCAGAGTATGAATGAGCAGTCCTTCATCGACCGGTTTAAGCAGATAGTCGGAAGCACCGAGCCGCATGGCGTTTCGTACCAGATTAAAATCATCGTAACCGCTCAGGACAACAGAGCGGCAGTCATAATGTTGTTCGTTGATGATCGTGAGCAGTTCAATGCCGGAGCAGACCGGCATTTTAATATCGGTGATCAGAACATCCATCGGCTCCTGCGCAAGAAGCTGAGAGGCAATCAGACCATTTTCACAGGTGAAAACAGACAGTTCCTGCTCGGTAAAATGATTGGAAATAATGCTTTTCAATCCAGTGAGAATATGAATATCATCATCCACGAGCAGAACTCGCATGGGGCGTGTTACGTGAGTCATAAGCAAACGATCTCCTTTTGATTCTGAACCTTTGGAATGCGTACCGTTACAGAAGTTCCGCGTCCGGGGGAACTCTGCAAAGTCAGTCCGTAATCCGGTCCGTAGTAAAGCCGGATCCGTCGATGGATATTTTTAAGACCGATACCGTGTCGTGTATCGTTTTCAGCATCCAGCGACTGGATTAATTCCTGTAAATAAGCTTCCTCAATACCGTCACCGTTATCAGAAACGGTAAATACAATATCATTTTCATCTGCATATCCCCAGATCTGAATCGTAAGCGTTGTATCCGGAGAACTGGAAGCGTGGTTGACGCTGTTTTCCACCAGAGGCTGCAGGATGACCTTGATGATCGAATAGTCCATGATCTGATCATCGACAAAAACAAAGATCTGAAGAGCAGGAAGGCAGTAATGCAGCAGATCGGTATAATTTTTCAGCTGTTCAAGTTCTTCCCGCACGGTCACGAGTTTGTCCTGCTCCGATACACCGTAGCGAAGGACTTTGGACAAAAGAAAACACATCTCACTCAAATCGGTATATCCCTGTGTATAGGCAGACATTCGCATATTTTCCAGGGTGTTATACAGAAAATGCGGATTGATCTGTGAGCGGAGCATCTGCAATTCCAGATCCCGTTTGGTAAGATTTTTTACATATACTTCGTTAATCAGCTGCTCAATACGTTCTGACATAGAGTTAAGAGAAGACATCAGATACGAAAGTTCATCTGTCTGTGAGCAGGGGATTCGGATACTGAAGTTTCCTTTTCCCATTTCTTCACACATGTTGATCATGCGGCTGAGCGGCTGGTTAATACTGCGGATAATTGCTGTAAAAATAATAATATTCAGAACAATCAGTAATACACCGGCAATCATAAAGATGCAGACTGCACGCAGCTGATTTCTGATAAACAGTCTGTACGGGGTGCGGATCACACTGTACAGACCGCCGGATTCGGAACTGTAGGAAACATGGTACAGGTAAGAGTTTCCATCGTCCTCTTTTCTGGAAAAATGGTAATCTCCGCGGGAGGAACGGGAAAGGTTGTCCTTCGTAATGGAAGACTGCATGTTGCCGATCAGTTTCTGCCCGGATGAGTCGAACAATGCGTACTGCTGTTCACTGAATTCTTTTGTGGTTTCGAAAGTAACCGGGATATCGGTGGCACGGATACTCATCAGTGTCATACAGATGGGTTTCAGCGTCAGATAATCATACAGCAGCCGGGCACCATAGATATTTTTGGAGGTATTGCGTAGACCGAAATATTCGATTTCTTCTTTTCTGAGAATATGAATCTTTCCGGCTTCCTGAATGGTATTCTGATACCATCTTCCGTCACTGTAATTTTTCAGTGGAATATAGCGGTTGTAAATAATTTTTCCGTTGAGCAGATTACCGTCCGTATCAAAAAGAAAGAGTGATTCAAGATCCGGGATCTGGATCGATACTTCGCTGGCCCGCATCGCAAAGACACGGTAAAAATCAGTTTCGGAGATATCCCCATGATCGTGCTCAATCAGGTAGCGGAGAAGAGGATCATCATAACGGTCGGCAATATGAGCCAGCGGGAAATCCAGACTGTTATCCATCTTTTCGATGACGGAGTTTGTCTGTATCAGAAGGGACTGGTTCATATGGTAGATCGTATTGCTCTGCTGCGTCGTATAATTCTGCATATAGAAAAAGAGAATCAGAATAAATGAGACAGTCAGCAGTAAAATTTCCAGTACCATCAATAGCCGGAGCTTTTTACTTACTTTATAAAAATTATAAAATTTCTTCATGCAATTTGTCCTTTGTTTTGAAAAAATTACAGATTATTATGTGAATATTTATCTGCTGAGGGTATTATAGCATAAAAAATTTAAATTCTTACCGGAAAAAGACAACCTGTGAAAAAATGGTAAGAAATATGAGATTATGGCATTTCTCGACAAATTGTATTTTGATATACTGTTACCAGATCATAAATAGCAGCTATTTTTTGAAACGAAAACAGGAAATGAAAACGAAAGAAAAAGGAGAACGTGTATGAAAAGAAAATGGATCGGACTGTTCTTATCAGCAGTGATGGCAATGACAGCTTTTACAGGATGTGGAACATCTGACAATGGGGGAAATGATACAGCAGACACAAAAGATGAAAGTACTTCTTCGGATAGCGACGACTCTGAAAAAATCGTACTGGAGTTCTTTAACCAGAAAGTAGAAGCAGAAAGCTTATACAACGACGTAATTATTCCGAAGTTCCAGGAAGAACATCCGAATGTTGAGATTAAAGTAGTATCCCCATCGGATGCAGAGACCGTATTCTTTACCCGTGTATCTACGAACGATATCCCGGATATCATGTCTATCTATCCGGCAGAGTACAGCTACCGTGTTATCATGAAAGATGGTCTGTTGGCAGACCTGAGTGGAAAGGATTTCCTCTCCAGAGCGACAGATACAGCGATTGAGTACTCTACTTATGACGATGGCAAAATCTACGCAATGCCGTATGGTCTGAGCTCTTATGGAATCTACTGTAACATGGATCTGTTTGAAGAAGCAGGTCTGGAGACACCGACAACATGGGACGAGCTGATCAGCTGTCTGGATGCTTTTAAAGAAAAAGGAACGGATACACCGCTGATCTTTGACGGAAAAGGATCTCTGAACCAGTTTGCAGAACGACTGATCGGTATTATCGATGAAAATTTTGCAGATGTGTGTGAAGAAGTAGGAAACGGAAATGGTTCTTTTGCCGATGCTGACAAACCACAGGTAAGAGAGTTTTCAGAGGCACTGCTGAAACTGGCAGAATATGCACCGGAAGATATTCTTGGAATCGGACGTGATCAGGGAACCGCAGACTTTTGTAACGGCGTATATCCGATGTATATCGGTGGAACCTTCTATATGGCAGATATCATGGCAGGAAATCCGGATCTGAACTGCAAAATGATTCCGATTCCAAACCCAGTTGGAGAACATCACCTGCCAATCAACGTAGATATTGCACTGGGTTATTCTGCAAATACAAAATATCCGGAAATCTGTGAAGACTTCCTGGAGTTTATGTCAAGACCTGAGATTTATCAGCTGATGGCAGATAACGAAGGAACTCCTACCTGTATCGAAGGCGTAAATTATCAGATTGACGGTCTTATGGACATCAGTGAACAGATTAAGGGAGATAACACATTCCTGACATTAGTAAACTTCTGGCCGTCCGGATGGAGAAATGAATGGACGATCTATGTACAGAATCTGCTGAGCGATGGAGATGTGGATGCGTTAATTACAGAGACAGACCGTATCTGTGAACAGTATTATAATCAGTAATCAGGTATAAGAAGAGTCTCCCGGCAGATGAAAATCTAAAGGGAGGCTCTTTTTGACTCTTTTTACACAAAATGGAGGGGAATAGCGGATGAAAAACAAGAAAGAAATATCAAGAAAATCAATATCCATGTTTTTATTTACCGTTCCAGCTACCGTACTGTACTGCATATTTTTTATTTACCCGATTGCGATCGGAATCATGTACAGTTTTACAGACTGGAATGGACTGGCAAAAGATTTTAAGTTTATTGGGCTTGCCAATTATATTGAAGCATTTACTAACAAACGATTCCAGAATGCAGTATTGTTCAATATTAAATTCACGATTCTGGCTGTGATCCTTGTTGTTGGGATCAGTTTGATTCTGGCACTGATTTTCAACAGCGATATCCGGCTCAAATCTTTCTTCCGAGGTATCTTTTTCTTCCCAGCAGTTCTGGGTATGCTGGTAGTTGGTTTGATCTTCAATGAGATCTTCTATCGGGTAGTTCCGGTGATCGGAAAAGCGATGAATATTTCATGGCTGTCAACGAATATTCTGGCAAGTAAATCGACAGCCATGTACGGTGTCCTGATTGTCCATGTATGGTTGGCAGTTGCCATGGCTACCGTTATGCTGCTGGCAGGTCTGCAGTCTACTCCGATGGAGCTTTATGAGGCAGCAGAGCTGGATGGAGCGAACAAATGGCAGAGATTTCGTTATATCACGATGCCGTTCCTGCTTCCGGTTTTATCGGTTGTTTTGATTTTACAGATCAAAAACGGACTGACAGTTTACGATATCATCGTGGCACTGACCAATGGTGGTCCTGGTGGAGCTACCGAGAGTTTGTCGATTCTGATCTATAATCATGGATTTAAAGAAGTTAAATTCTCGTATGCGATTGCAGAGGCAATTATCCTTACCATCGTAATCTGTGCAATCTCTTTTGTGCAGACAAGTATCAGTAACAAAAAGAAAGTATATTAAAGGGGGAAAGATCTATGAGAAGAAAACCAAATGTATTGGTCTATGTATTGCTGGTTTTAGGGGCGATTATGATTATTTTTCCTATGTATCTGACGATCATCAGTGCATTTAAACCGATGGATGAACTGACTAAGAGTATCTTTGCATGGCCGTCTTCGTTTTATCTTGGAAATTTTAAAGAAGTTATTACAAAAGAAGGATTTCTGCATTCGGTAATTAATACAGTATTTATCACAGTAGTTGCCTGTGTAGGTGTTGTTCTGGTTGTTCCGCTTGTTTCGTATGCGATCGCAAGAAATATGGATCAGAAAAAATACTATAAGTTTTTATACTTCTTTTTACTGATCGGCATCTTTGTCCCGTTTCAGGTAAAAATGATGCCACTGGTGCAGGTTATGTCGAACTTCCATATGCTGAATGTGTCAGGAATCACGGTTGTGTATATTGCAAGTTCTGTGTGCGAGGGTGTATTTTTGTATGTTGCATTTATTCAGGGTGTTCCGGGAGAACTGGAAGAATCTGCTTATATGGATGGGGCAGATCCGCTGTATACGTATGGAAAAATTATTTTTCCGCTGTTAAAACCGATGACAGCGACAGTACTTATCATGGATGGTCTGTGGTTCTGGAATGATTTTTTCCTGCCTCTGCTGGCACTGAATAAAACACCGGACAATTATACACTGACCTTATTTATCTACAACTTCAAATCACAGACAACTGTAAACTATTCGCTGATCTTTGCCGGACTGTTACTGGTTATGCTTCCAATCATGATTCTGTATGTATTTCTGCAGAAACAGATTATGGGAGGTCTGGTCAATGGTGCAGTAAAAGGCTGACAGAAAGGAGCAGAAGATGAAAATACATTATCTTGGAACCGCAGCGGCAGAAGGATGGCCGGCGCTCTTTTGCGATTGTGAGAACTGCCGGAGAGCGAGAATAGCAAAAGGAAAAAATTACAGGAGCAGAGCGCAGGTACTGATCGATGATAAGATTTTAATGGATTTTGGACCGGATACTTTTTACCATATGATGAAATATGATCTAGATCTTACTAAAGTCCAGCATGTACTGCTGACACATTCCCACACGGATCATTTTTATGCGACAGAACTGATCTTACGGGCTCTTCCGTACGCGTATAACCGGGATCAGAATAAAATGACCGTATATGGAAATGAAAAATGTAACTGGATGTTTTTGCATACGCTGGAAGTAGAAGATGATTCTCAGAATATACGTGACTGCGTGGGGTTTGAACAGATCCATGCGTTTAAAACTCTTCAACTCGATGGATATGAGATTCAGGTGCTTCGTGCGTTTCATGATCCGAAAGAAGAATGTCTGATCTATCTGATCCGTGATTCGGAGGGGAAAACGTTATTGTACGCCAACGATACCGGATATTTTCCAGAGAATACCTGGGAAGCACTGCGGGGAACAGCAATCGACTGTGTGAGTCTTGACTGTACGCTTGGAAAAGATAAAACTCTGGAATCCGGTCATATGGGACTGCATGCAAACCGCAAAGTAATCGAACGACTGAAGGAATATGGATGCATCCACGAAAAGACCAGAATCGTACTGACGCATTTCTCACATAATGGAGGCTGGTTGCATGAAGAACTGGAGGCAGAAACAAAAGTGGAAGGTCTGACGATCGCATATGACGGTATGGTGCTGGAGATATAACGAATGAAGAGAGTATTGGATGGAAAGAAGGCAACGGTGTTATTTTTGCTTTGCTGGGTGGCTTATTTTTCTTCGTATCTGGGAAGACTGAATTATTCGTCAGCAATGTCATCGATTATGGATGACGGAGTTCTCACGCTGTCACAGGCGGGGCTGATCAGCATGATTTATTTCTTCGCCTATGGCGGAGGACAGTTTTGTAATGGAATTCTGGGGGATAAATTGAAGCCGGAATTGATGATTTTTGCCGGACTGTTTTTGTCGGGAATTGCTAATCTGTTGATGGGAATGGTCTCGGTATTTCCGGTTATGGCGGTGTTGTGGGGAATCAACGGCTACACGCAGTCGATGATCTGGCCACCTGTGATCCGAATCTTTGCTGAAAAATTTACTTATGAAAGGAAACGGAAATACAGCGTGGACATCACATCTAGTATGGCGGTTGGAACACTGATGTCATATTTTCTGTCAGCGTGTGCACTGAAGCTGTTTCAGTGGCATGCGGTATTTTATCTGGCAGCAGGTATTCTGCTTTGTATTTCGGTGGTATGGATTGTCGGATATCGAAGCATTACACAGGAAAATGGCGAGACAGAATTTTACGAAAAAGAAGCTGGAAAACCAGCGAGGAAAATTGCAATGGCAGGAGGTAGACAGTCATTTGGAGCACTGCTTGTGAGAAGCGGTCTGATTGCGATTGTTTTTCCGGTTATGATTCACGGAATTCTGAAAGATGGGATCACGCAGTGGGTTCCGACGTATATTTACAACAGTTTTGATGTATCCGCATCCTTTTCTGTAATTATCACGATGATTTTGCCGTTGATTAATCTGAGCGGAGCTTATCTGGCACGTTTTAGCAGTAAAAGACATCCGGATCAGGAAGTAAGAACTTCTGCATTGTTTTTCGGAGTTGCGACGGCAGCGCTGGTGGGTCTGTATCTGTTTGGATCAAAACAGATCGTTGTGACGGCGTTATTGTTTGCTGTGATCACAGCGTCGATGATGGCAGTGAATACGCTGTATGTTAATATGATTCCACTGCATTTTGAGGCATCGGGGAGAGTATCAACGGTATCCGGATTCCTAAATTCGGTTGCTTATCTGGGAAGTGCTATTTCTACGTTTACCATCGGAGTAATGGTGGAGAAAGCAGGCTGGGCAGCCACAATAGCCAGCTGGACAGTAATCACAGGGGCAGCATTTGCCGTATGTATTTGGCTGAAAAAGAAAAAATTTGAAGATAAAAACTGAAAAAGTAAACAATAAAATTTGAAAAAAGTGTTTGACAAATATATATGTATGTGGTAATTTATAGAAAAGTTTAGTGTAGTAAACCGTTGAAGCGGAGATCAAAGCAGTTATGCGCGCACAGAGAGTCCGGGAGGGTGAGAGCCGGGTGGAGATGCAGGCTGCCAAATGGACCGCTGAGGGCGCAGTGAACAGTCATTATTTCGAATCGGCTCAGTATTCTGCGACGTGGGGCATACGTCAGTTGCCGGGAATATGCAGGTATTCCGCAAAGCGCACAGTGCAAACTGTGAAACAAGGTGGTACCGCGGGTAGTTTATCATACGCTCGTCCTTGACAGAAGAACAAGTTTCTGTCGAGGGCGGGCGTTTTTTCGCGTTGTGTATCAATAATTGATCCGGTGAATCAATTTTGATTCGCGGGCAACAAGTCAAGGTTCATGCTTGCCTGAGACTTTCGCGGCAGGACAGAAAAACAAAGGGAAAGACAGTAACAGAAAAGATTTACAGGAGGTGCCCGAATGTATCCAACATTAGAAAAGGTAAAAGAAATCGCAGCCAGTGGAGAATATCGCAGGATTCCCGTATGTAAGGAGTTATATGCGGATCGATATACACCCGTAGAAGTGATGCGGGTTTTGCGGAAAGCAAGTAAGCATTGTTATCTGCTCGAGAGTGCCAGTCAGACGGAGGTGTGGGGAAGATTTTCTTTTCTCGGTTATGAGCCGGCGATGGAGATCACCTGTACGGATGGAGTCCTGAATATCCGCAAAACCGGGGAGGATATGGTTGTGACAAAGAAAGTGGAACATCCGGGCGATACTCTGCGGGAGATTATTGAACAGTATAAAACACCGGTGATGGAAGAACTCCCACCATTTACCGGCGGGCTGGTAGGGTACTTTTCCTATGACTATATCAAATACAGCGAACAGAAATTAAAACTCGAAGATAAAGAACAGCAGGATTTCAGGGATATGGATCTGATGTTGTTCGATCAGGTGATTGCCTTTGATCATTACCGTCAGAAAGTGTTGCTGATCGCCGGAGTGATGACCGATGATCTGGAAGCGTCTTATCAGAAGGCAGAAGGAAAACTGGAAGAGATGGCACAGCTTCTGAAAACCGGACCGCATATGGAATTCGAAAAACTGAAGCTGGAGTCCGATATCCGGCCACAGTTCCCGGAAGCGGAATACTGTAAGATGGTGGAGAAAGCCAAACATTACATCCGTGAGGGTGATATTTTTCAGGTGGTATTATCGAATCCGATGCGGGCGAAAGCGACAGGAAATCTTTTCGATACCTACCGGGTGCTGAGGGCGACAAACCCATCTCCGTATATGTTCTATTTTTCCAGCGACGATATTGAGATTGCGGGAGCATCTCCGGAGACTCTGGTAAAACTGGAAGCCGGGAATCTGAGTACTTTCCCGTTGGCCGGCACCAGACCGAGAGGAAAGACAAGGGAAGAAGACAGGGAACTGGAAGCCGGACTTTTAAAAGATGAAAAAGAACGGGCAGAACACAACATGCTGGTGGATCTGGGAAGAAATGATATCGGAAAGATCAGTAAGATCGGCAGTGTGAAAGTGGAAAAATACATGTGTGTGGAACATTTTTCACATGTCATGCATCTTGGTTCTACGGTAGTCGGAGATCTGCGAGAGGATAAAGATGCGGTGGATGCCGTTGATGCGATCCTGCCGGCCGGAACACTCTCCGGAGCACCGAAGTTCCGGGCCTGTCAGATCATCGAAGAACTGGAACACAGCAAACGTGGCATCTACGGTGGGGCGATCGGTTATCTTGATTTTACAGGAAATCTGGATACCTGTATCGCGATCCGCCTGGTTTATAAAAAGAAGGGCGAAATCTGTATCCGTTCCGGTGCCGGCATCGTGGCGGACAGTGTACCGGAGAAAGAATTTGAAGAATGCTGCAACAAGGCACGGGCCGTGGTTCAGGCAATTGCACAGGCACAGGAGGGATTGGAATGATAGTACTGATTGATAATTACGACAGTTTTTCTTATAACTTATATCAGCTGATCGGTTCCGTGGAGCCGGACGTCAAAGTTGTACGAAACGATGCATATACGGTGGAAGAGATCGAGGCGATGAAACCGGAAGCCATCATCCTTTCTCCGGGACCCGGAAAACCGTCCGACGCAGGAATCTGTATTGAGGCGATCCGGTATTTTGCCGGAAAAGTTCCGGTCTTTGGTGTGTGTCTGGGACATCAGGCAATCTGCGAAGCATTTGGTGGAACGGTGTCCTATGCGAAAGAACTGATGCACGGAAAACAGAAAGAGATTCATCAGATCGGTGAGAATCAACTGTTTCAGGGGCTGCCGGAAACATTTCCGGCAGCGCGGTATCACTCACTGGCAGCATTAAAGGAAAAACTGCCGGAAGAACTGAAAGTGACTGCGGAGTCGGAAGACGGAGAAGTGATGGCGGTAGAACACACAAAATATCCGATCTACGGTGTACAGTTTCACCCGGAATCAGTGATGACACCGGATGGCAAGATTATGATAGAGAACTTTATGGATGTAGTCAGAGGGGGAAGAGAACAATGATCAAAGAAGCAATTATCAAAGTGGCAAAAAAAGAAGATCTGCCATATGAAGAATCAAAAGCTGTTATGAATGAGATCATGGATGGAGAAACTTCTCAGGTACAGACGGCGGCATATCTGACAGCCTTAGCTATGAAGGGTGAAACCATTGATGAGATCACAGGATCTGCCGAAGGTATGCGTTCCCATGCCCTGCAGTTAAAACATGATATGGATGTCCTGGAGATTGTCGGTACCGGTGGGGACGGTTCCAATTCTTTTAATATTTCCACAACCGCTTCTCTGGTCATCGCAGCAGGTGGTGTTCCGGTAGCAAAACATGGAAACCGTGCGGCATCTTCCAAATCAGGAGCAGCGGATGTACTGGAAGCCCTGGGTGTAAAGATCACGCTGACACCGGAACAGAGCGAAAAAATACTGGAAAAGATCGGGATCTGTTTCCTGTTTGCACAGACTTATCACACCGCGATGAAATATGTGGCACCGGTCAGAAAAGAACTTGGTATCCGCACAGTGTTTAACATTCTCGGACCGCTGACGAACCCGGCAAATGCAAACATGCAGATCATGGGTGTCTACAGTGAAGAGCTGGTAGAGCCGATGGCACAGGTTCTGGTGAAACTGGGCGTGAAAAAGGGTATGGTTGTGTATGGTACGGACAGCCTGGATGAGATCTCGATGAGTGCACCGACTGCTGTGTGTGAGATCTGTGATGGTAAATTAGCTCCTTATGAGATAGTTCCGGAACAGTTTGGTTACAAAAAATGCGAGAAAGACGAGTTAAAAGGTGACACTCCGCAGGAAAATGCGACCATCACCCGAGCAATCCTCGATGGCAGTGAACAGGGGGCGAAACGACAGGCCGTGTGCATGAACGCCGGAGCCGCTCTGTATGTGGCAGGAAAAGCAGGGACACTGGAAGAAGGTGTACGTCTGGCAGAGCAACTGATCGACAGCGGTGCAGCACTGAAGAAACTGGAAGCATTCATTCGGGAGAGTAATGAAGCATGAATATATTAGAAGAAATTGCAGGAAAGACAAGAGAGCGGATTGACCAGGAAAAAGGTAAGGTATCTGTTGCAGAATTAAAGGAAAGGATCCGGGACCGGGAACAGAATCCGGCGATTCTTCCGACACCGTCTTTTTATCAGGCATTGAAAAAAGAGGGGATGTCTTATATCTGTGAGGTGAAGAAGGCATCTCCGTCAAAAGGACTGATCGCACCGGATTTTCCGTATGTGGAGATCGCGAAGGAATATGAGGCAGCAGGAGCATCGGCGATTTCCTGTCTGACAGAACCGTTTTATTTTCAGGGATCCGACCGGTATCTGGAAGAGATTACAGCGGCAGTGAATATTCCGGTACTCCGGAAAGATTTTACGGTAGATGAGTATATGATCTATCAGGCGAAAGCCTTTGGTGCATCAGCAGTACTTCTGATCTGTGCGATCCTCGATGATGTACAGCTGAGAGAGTACCGGCAGCTGGCAGAAAGTCTGGGGCTGGATGCGCTGGTGGAAGCACATGATGAGCGGGAAGTAGAGCGGGCATTGGAAGCCGGAGCGAAGATCGTAGGAGTCAATAACCGGGATCTTCGGACATTCCGGGTGGATATGAATAACAGCATCCGGCTGCGGAATCTGGCACCGGAGGAAGTGGTCTTTGTATCAGAAAGCGGAATCAGGACGAGTGCAGATATCAATCTGTTATATGATAACCGGGTGGATGCCGTGCTGATCGGAGAAACGCTGATGCGAAGCCCGGATAAAAAGGCGGTGCTTGAGACGCTGAACGGGAAACCACTTTCCCGGTAAATGAGAGAGCGGATGCGGGTAAGGAAGGGAAATCCTGTATAACGCATATCGGGGTAAAAAGCAGCAGGAGAGATTAAGCATGAGCAGAATAAAAATATGCGGTCTGCGGCGGCCGGAGGATATCGCGGCGGTCAATGAGGCAAGGCCGGATTACTGTGGATTTATTGTGGAATATCCCAAAAGCAGACGGAGTATCGACCGGGCAACATTACGGGAACTGGTACGGGGACTGCGGGAGGAAATTGTTCCGGTAGGTGTATTTGTCAATGCACCGAAAGAGCTGGTGGCAGAGCTTCTCGAGGAGGGAACGATACAGATAGCACAGCTTCACGGACAGGAATCGAAGGAATATATACAGGAATTAAAGGTACTGACAGAAAAACCGCTGATTCAGGCATTTTCCATAAAGTCGAAGGAAGATGTGGAGCGGGCCCGGGAGAGTGTGGCGGATTATATTTTACTGGATCAGGGAAGCGGCGGAACGGGAAAAGTGTTTGACTGGTCTCTGGTGGGTGAAGTCGGACGACCGTATTTTCTGGCCGGAGGTCTCGATGTGGAAAATCTGCGGGAAGCGATCGGGCTGCTTCATCCATGGGCGGTGGATCTGAGCAGCAGTCTGGAGATTGATGGAATAAAAAATGCCGGACGGATCTGTCAGGCAGTGGAAATAGTAAGAATGGAGGAAACAAAAGATGTCAAAAGGTAGATTTGGAGTACATGGCGGACAGTATATTCCGGAGACGCTGATGAATGCGGTTCTGGAACTGGAGGAAGCCTACAATCATTATAAAAATGACCCGGAGTTCAACCGGGAACTGGCGGAGCTTCTGAATGAATATGCGGGAAGACCGTCCAGGCTGTACTATGCGGCTCATATGACAGAGGATCTCGGCGGGGCAAAAGTGTATCTGAAGAGAGAAGATCTGAACCATACCGGTGCACATAAGATTAATAACGTGCTGGGGCAGGTACTGCTGGCAAAGAAAATGGGAAAAACCCGTGTGATCGCAGAGACAGGAGCCGGTCAGCATGGGGTGGCGACAGCTACCGCAGCTGCCATGATGGGTATGGAATGTGAAGTATTTATGGGAAAAGAGGATACGGAGCGTCAGGCGCTGAACGTGTATCGGATGCGCCTTCTGGGAGCGAAAGTTCATGCGGTTACTTCCGGAACTGCCACGTTAAAAGATGCAGTTTCCGAGACCATGAGAGAGTGGACAAACCGGATCGCAGATACGCATTATGTGCTGGGTTCTGCGATGGGACCGCATCCGTTCCCGACGATTGTCAGAGATTTTCAGGCGGTAATCTCCAAGGAGATCAAGGAGCAGATCCTGGAGAAAGAGGGACGGCTTCCGGATGCTGTGCTGGCGTGTGTCGGCGGCGGATCGAATGCGATCGGAACCTTTTATAATTTTATCGAAGATGAAGGTGTACGTCTGATCGGCTGTGAGGCAGCTGGACGGGGTATTAATACGGCAGAAACTGCAGCAACGATCGCTACCGGAAAGCTTGGTATCTTCCATGGAATGAAATCTTATTTCTGCCAGGATGAATATGGTCAGATCGCACCGGTATATTCGATCTCAGCCGGACTGGATTATCCGGGTGTGGGACCGGAGCATGCCCATCTGTATGACACCGGACGTGCGGAGTATGTGCCGGTCACGGATGATGAGGCAGTAGATGCCTTTGAATATTTGTCTAAGGTGGAAGGTATTATCCCGGCGATCGAGAGTGCCCATGCAGTTGCGTATGCGAAGAAGCTGGTGCCGACGATGGGAAAGGATCAGATTGTAGTAATTACCATCTCCGGAAGGGGAGATAAAGACTGTGCAGCGATTGCCCGCTACAGAGGGGAGGATATCCATGAATAAGAGAATTACAGAGAGTTTTACAAAAGGGAAAGCATTTATTCCGTTTATTACCTGCGGGGATCCGTCACTGGAGGTGACAGAGCAGCTTGTATATGCCATGGAGGAAGCAGGGGCAGATCTGATCGAACTGGGAATCCCGTTTTCTGACCCGACCGCAGAGGGGCCGGTGATTCAGGCGGCAAATATCCGTGCACTGTCCGGTGGCGTTACGACGGACAAGGTGTTTGCGATGGTTGAGAAGATTCGGAAGAATTCGAGTATTCCGATGGTGTTTATGACGTATGCAAATGTAGTGTTTTCTTATGGTACGGAGCGGTTTGTGAAGAAGGCAGCAGAAGTTGGCATGGACGGACTGATCTTACCGGATGTACCGTTTGAAGAGAAAGAGGAGTTTGACGGAGTCTGCAAGGAGTACGGGCTGGATCTGATTTCTCTGATTGCACCGACTTCTCATGAGCGGATCTCCATGATCGCCAAAGAAGCTCAGGGGTTTGTGTACTGTGTTTCTTCTCTGGGGGTTACGGGTATGCGCTCTCAGATCACGACGGATATCGGAGCGATGGTGGATCTGGTGAAGAAGGCGAAGGATATTCCTTGTGCCGTTGGTTTTGGTATCTCGAATCCGGAGCAGGCGAAGAAGATGGCCGGGCAGTCGGACGGTGTAATTGTCGGATCGGCGATCGTGAAGCTTTGCGGACAGTATGGGGTGGAGTGTGTTCCTTATGTGAAGGAGTATGTGAAATCTATGAAGGATGCTGTCAGGGAGGCTTAGATTTTTCTTTTACGCCGGACGAAATGGAGCGCCTGCCCGTAAGCTGCAGACAACCGCTGGTAACGCAAATCTGAACTAATCGTTAACTGCATCTAAGACTCTCGCGAGAGCGCTCGAGCCTAAGATTCCGTAAACGATGGATCTCATCTTTGCTAAGGGCACCAGCAAAAGGCTGTCTGCAGCTTACGGGCAGGCGCTCCATTTCTGTGGATTGGTGGACGAGAGGGTCTTGATGTGAGTGTTTCCTTTACGGTGTTGATGCCGGCTTTTTTCGATTGAGGTTGTTGAGTCATTTCAGTTTACTTATGTCGAATAAAAATTTAACAGTGGAAGGAGCAGGTTCTGGGGTGGGGCAACACTTTATGGGCGGTTAGGGGAAGCTTTAAGATCCGACGCTTACGCAGGCTTTCACGATGGTCAGCTGGCCATCGTGAATATAGCCGAAGTTAGCGGCTAGCTTAAAGTTCCCCTGCCCATGTTGCCCCACCCCAGAACCTGCTCCTTCCACGTCCGGGTTTCAAGACACTACAACATACATAATCCTACACATCCAACTGATACATAGGGATACACCAGAGGGGGAAGAATATTCGATATTTGAATTTACACATGCGAAATGTAAACTTAAACTTAAAATAAGTTGACAATTAATACTTTTATGTGTTAAAGTGATATCCGTACGAAAAATGAAAGGGCATTTTGCCCGTGACAAATGAAAGGATATGTTATGAATTCCGAATTTTATGAAAAAGAAGTACCTGTTCTTTCCAGGGAGGATGCGATCGCTATTTTGAACACGCCGGATGAGGAGCTGGATGCGCTGATCGATCGCGCGAAGAGTTTGCGATATCGATATAAGGGGGATCGTGTAAGTATTCATATTCTTACCAACGCCCGTAGCGGCAACTGTTCTCAAGATTGTGCTTACTGTGCACAGTCATGTCGTTCTACCGCAGATATTGATAAGTACAAATGGGTAGATGAAGATAAGCTGTATCAGGATAATGATTTCGTAAATGAGTATCATTTATCCAGACATTGTATCGGTCTGAGTGGTATGAAATTTACGGATAAAGAGATTGAAGAACTTGCCCGCCGGATCCGGAAGATGAAAGAACAAGGAACGCATCTTTGCTGCTCCATCGGTTTTCTGACAGAAAAACAGGCCAGAATGCTCAGGGAAGCCGGTTTGGACCGGATCAATCATAATCTGAACAGCAGTCGTTCTTATTATCATAATATCTGCAGTACACATACTTTCGAGCAGCGTGTACAGAATATCCGCATGCTTCAGGGAATTGGTTTTGAAATCTGCAGTGGCGGGATCATCGGTATGGGTGAAAGTAAAGAAGATGTAGTTGACATGCTCCTTGAACTGCGTGAGATTCAGCCGGAGGCACTGCCGATCAATTTCCTCCTGCCGATCAAAGGAACTCCGCTTGGAGATGCCGATATCTCCATGCTGACAACCGAATACTGCATGAAAGTTCTCTGCCTTGCAAGACTTCTTGTGCCAAAAGCAGATATCCGCTGCGCCGCCGGAAGAGAAGTATATTTTAAAGGGGAAGAAAAGAAACTGCTTAGCGTAGTGGATTCTATATTTGCTTCAGGTTATCTGACAGAAGGTGGTCAGGGGATCGAAGATACTCTGAAAACGATTACGGATGCCGGATTTACTTATGAGATTGAATCAGCATAATTGACAAACTTTAGAAGGAGAAGTATTAACATGAATCAGACACAAAGCAGTACGATATCCCGCAGTAAAACCTATGAAATAACCATAATAGCTCTGATGACAGCAGTCACCTGTATTCTTGCTCCGATGTCCATTCCAATCGGGCCGGTTCCGATTTCATTCACCAATCTGGCGATTTATCTGTCCCTGTATCTTCTCGGATGGAAAAAAGGAACCATTAGTTATCTGATCTATCTTTTGATCGGTCTTGTCGGGCTCCCGGTATTCTCCGGTTTCACTGGTGGTCCGGCGAAATTGGCAGGGCCTACAGGTGGATATATCATCGGATTTATCGTAATGGCAGTCATTGCCGGACTGTTCATCGACAACTGCCGCAAACCATGGATCCAGCTTATCGGTATGATCGTCGGAACCATCGTATGTTACCTTTTCGGAACCGTATGGTTCTGTATAGTTGCAGGTTACACCTTCCAGGCAGCTCTCGCAGTCTGTGTAATCCCATTCATCCCTGCAGACCTGGTAAAAATGATTATTGCAATGATCATCGGACCGATGATAAAGAAAAGAATACGGTAATTGCAGCAGATGGCAAGGTCTCGCACAAGTACAGACTTTGACTCGTTGCTCGCGTAAATAAAAATGCTCCTGATTAATTATCAGGAGCATTTTTATTTACGCATCCAACTGCACAATCGCAGCAATCGTTCTCTCATATTCTTTCGTAACCGCATTCATCATACTCTCACCGTCTGGCAGGTTGCCTGTGCGGAGGACTTCGGTGATGGCGGCTGCGGTTTCATAGAGAGGGGTGAATCCCAGGTTCTGTGCGACACCTTTTAAAGTGTGGGCGGCACGGAACGCTTCTTTTGTATTTTTTTCTGCAAGGTTGTTTTTCAGCTGGGAAAAACTGGGATCGTCAGGAAATTTCAGGACGAATTTGGCGATCAGTTTTTCATTGCGGAGACGTCCGAAGACTTCTTCGTAATCCGCGCCCATAGCCTGATAACATTCATTGATATTCATACTTGCAATTCCTTTCTGCATCTGGTGTATCGAACAGGAGCAAACAACTGTCTGTTATACGAAAAAATGTTATAATTAATTTTATTATATAAGTATGTACACACAAAAACAAGAAATTTTATAAAAATTTAAGAAAAAAGTAATGGTTTTTGTAATGTTTTCTACTTTCTACAGATGAAATACTTTGGTTGCGATAAAGAAGTAAATCATAATGGAGCTTGCATCGACTATGGTAGTGATCAGCGGAGAGGCCATCAGTGCCGGATCCAGGCCGATTTTTTTTGCGCACATCGGGAGGATGCAGCCGAGTAGTTTTGCGGAAATAACGGTTGCGACCAGGGACAGGGCGATGACGACTGCCATACCTGCCTGTTGATAGGTCAGATAGATCCGAAGTCCGTTGGCGACAGCCAGAACGACACCTACGATCAGGGAAACACGGAATTCTTTCCAGATGACACGGAAAAAGTCATGGAAGGTTACCTGGTTCAGGGCGATTCCGCGAATGATCAGTGTGGAACTCTGAGAACCGCAGTTTCCGCCGGTGTCCATCAGCATGGGGATGAAGGATACAAGAAGCGGGATCGCAGCGAAAGCGTCTTCATAACGGGTGATGATGGTTCCGGTGATAATAGAAGAAAACATCAGCACCAGAAGCCATGGGATTCTGCGTTTTGCGTGTTCCCAGGCGGATACTTCAAAGTAAGTTTTTTCACTGGGAGATACGGCCGCCATCTTGGTGATATCTTCGGTGGCCTCTTCGACCATGACATCCATGGCATCATCGAATGTTACGATACCGACAAGCAGACCATCGGTGTCAAGAACCGGAAGTGCCAGCAGGTCGTATTTGCGAAGCTGGTGAGCCACATCCTCTTTGTCTGTCAGCGTAGAGACAGAGATGATCTCCGTCTCCATGATATCTTCAATCAGCACATTATCATCGGTTGTCATCAGATCTTTTGCTGACACGATACCGAGTAGTTTCCGCTGCTGGATCACATAGCAGGTATAGATGGTTTCTTTGTGAATACCGGTTTTTTTGATATGTGCAAGTGCCTGTCCTACTGTCAGATACGGTTTCAGATCTACGTATTCGGTTGTCATGATACTTCCGGCGCTGTCTTCCGGATAATTTAACAGTTTGTTGATGGTTTCCCGTTCCTTCGGGCCGCTGGCATCGAGGATCCGGGTAACCAGATTGGCGGGAAGTTCTTCTAACAGATCCACGGTATCATCCATGTACAGATCGTTCAGGATTTCCTTCAGTTCTTTTTCTGACAAGGCTTCTACCAGGACAGACTGCAGGGAACTCTCCATGTTGGCAAATACGTCTGCTGCCTTTTCTTTGGGAATCAGACGGAAGGCAAGAGCCAGTTCCTTATCATCAAATTCTCCAAGCAGTGAGGCAATGTCCACTGCGTTCATTACGTCCAGAACGTCTTTTACGGATTTGTAGCGGCGTTCCTGGAGCAGTTTTACAAAAATATCTTTGTTCATCATAAACGTACCTCCGATATGTAATTATTGGTATATGATCGTTGCCTTCCGCGTAATAACTGGCATCAGAGTCCATGTCCTCACCACCTTTCATTTTTTGTGTTTATACAAATAAAAAAATTCCTTCAAAGCCTGAGCAATGAAAGAATCTGCAAAATACATCACGAAAAAAATCCTGACCATCGTTCAAGCTTTAGTATCACAGGGCATATATCAATTGCATTAGGTTATGCCTTCACGACATGACCTGCTGACCAGCGCGTTGTGTCTCCACAGCCTTGCGGTAGCAATCTCAGGAAAATCCAAATCCCTGTGGTAACCTCACCTACCGAAATATCTTTATTTGTCGTGACTATCATATAGCAAACAGAAAGTAATGTCAATCGCTTTTTTACAATTGAAAGCACCTGTCAAAGTCGATATAATGATAGCAGCGATGTGCCCGGTACAAAGGGGAAGAAAAGAGTCACTGACAGAACGGGTACAGGGGAAGGAGAAGACAGATGACAGCAGCAGAAAAAATAAAAGAAATGGGAATTGTACCGGTTGTGGTACTGGAAGATGAGAAGGATGCAGGAGCGCTGGCGAAGGCACTCTGCGAAGGAGGGCTTCCTTGTGCGGAGGTGACATTTCGGACAGCGGCAGCGAAGGAATCCATCCGCATCATGCTGGAGGAATATCCGGAGATGTTCGTGGGAGCAGGAACTGTTCTGACAACACGGCAGGTGGATGAAGCAATCGAAGCAGGAGCAAGATTCATTGTGAGTCCGGGTTTTGATCCGGAGATTGTGGATTACTGTATCGGGAAACAGATCCCGGTATTTCCGGGTTGTGTGACGGCATCGGAGCTGGCGCAGGCGGTAAAACGGGGACTGGAAGTTGTCAAATTCTTTCCCGCAGAAACATCCGGGGGACTGGCAGCAATCAAAGCACTGGCGGCTCCGTATGTGGGAATGAAATTTATGCCGACCGGTGGTATCAATCTGAAAAATGTCCGTTCTTATCTGGAAAGTGATGTGATCCTTGCCTGTGGCGGCAGCTGGATGGTGAAAAAAGACCTGATCCAGAGAGGGCAGTTTGATGCGATCCGTCAGATGACAGCGGATGCGGTGGCACTGGTAAAAGAGGTACGGGGCAGTCAGGAGAAATAAGTATGAAGAAAACATTATTATTTGGAGAGCCGATGACTCTGTTACTGGCAGATACACCTGGTGCGTTGGAGTGTGTGGAGCATTTTACAAGAAGAATGTCCGGGGCGGAGGTCAATGTGGCGATTGGGCTTACCAGGCTTGGCTTTCCGGTGGAATATCTTACCCGGCTTGGGGATGATCCGTTTGGACATTATATCGAACAGGCACTAAAAGACAATGGGATCGGAACGAATCTTCTGACGTATGATACGGTCTATCGAACCGGGATTCAACTGAAAGAATATGTGGAAGACGGACATGATCCGGCGGCGCCATATTATCGAAAAGGATCTGCCGCATCACATCTGTCTGCCCAAGAGATCGATGCACTGGATCTTGAGGAGATCGGGCTGGTGCATGTGACAGGCATTCCGCCTGCACTCTCGAAAGAAGCGAGAGAGGCGACCTATCGTCTGATGGAGCGGGCGAGAGAGGCTCAGATTCCGGTGACCTTTGATCCGAATCTCCGCCCGGCTCTGTGGGAGAACGGGGAGACGATGAGAAACGTGCTGAATGATCTGGCAAATTACGCAGATGTGGTACTGCCGGGAATCGGGGAATGTGAGATCCTTGCGGGCACGACAGATAAAGAAAAAGCGGCTGATTTTTATCATCAGAAGGGCGCGGCTCTCGTCGTGATCAAAGATGGAAAGAACGGCGCTTATGTATCCGAAAAGAAAGAAAACGGGGAAGTAGTCCGAGATATGATCCCGGGGTATCCGGTGAAAAAAGTGGTGGATACCGTGGGCGCGGGAGATGGATTTGCCGTTGGTGTACTGAGCGGACTGCTGAAAGGTCTTCCGGTGACCGAATGTGCGAAACGGGGCAATGCGATCGGCTCGATCCAGGTGCAGCACCGCGGCGACAATGAAGGGCTGCCGACAGAAGAAATCCTGCAATCCTATATGGCGGGAAATATACAGAAATAAAGAAAACAGGAAACGAAAAAATGAATACATTTTGGATTTTGATGGAACAGATTGAGCTGTTTATCGTTTATCTTGTCATCGGTGTGATACTTGTGCGGACCGGTGTGCTGAGTGATAAGGGACTCGACTGGATCGCCCGGGTAGTTATGAAACTTTCGCTGCCGACGATGATCTTTGTAAATGTGGTCAGTCAGGTAGACCGGGTGGCACTGGTAAAATCGCTGTCCATCATCGGACTGGCGGTGACGGCCTCGACTCTCTTATATGGACTTGGCGTTGTGTTGACAAAATTGTTTCATGTAGAAGGCGACCGGGCACAGATCTACCGGGCGATGACGATGTTTGGCAATGTGGGATTTATGGGAATCCCGATCATCACCAGCATTTTCCAGGAACGGGGCATGCTGTATGTATCCGTATTTACCATCGTGGATCAGCTGGCGATGTGGACAGTAGGGGTGAAATTGACTTCCCCGAGTGGAAAAGGGAAGTTTGATCCGAAAAAGCTGATCAACCCGGCGACGGTTGCTATCGCTCTGGCAATTTTTTTCGTACTGACCGGACTAAAGCTTCCGGGTGTCTTGCAGACTGGATTCCAGAATATTGGGGCAACGGCGACACCTCTCGCGATGATCTATCTTGGCGGTGTGTTTGCCTGTATGGATATATGCAAATATGTAAAACAGATGGAATTATACGGAATTGTTATCTGCAAAATGTTGATCTTTCCGGTACTGTTTTATCTTGTCCTGAGCTTCGTCCCGGTATCGGAAGAGATCCGTATGACCATGTCTCTGATCACCGCGATGCCGACTATGTCCTCTGTGGTTATGCTCGCCAATTCCTCCGGTTCCGATGGAGCATATTCGCTGGGCGGCGTGATGATAACCACACTATGCGGAATCGTGACGCTGCCGGTTGTGTGCAGAGTGCTTTTGTGGATTGCGGTGGCGTAATAACGTTATGAACAGTAACGAAATAATAATGCAGTGGTACAAAACAAGTATTTGCCATATCTGACAAAATAGAATACAATAATTCTATATAAGCCTGTCAGAATAACGAAATATATGGCAGCAGAATGGGAGAAGAGAATTATGAGAGATGGAAAAGAAATGAAAGAGATTCATCAGGAGTTTCTGACCGGCGAGCGTGCGCTGTTTCAGGGGAAGGATCTGAAAATTTATGATACTATTTTTGACGACGGAGAGTCTCCGTTAAAAGAGAGCAGAAATATTGAATTATACGGAAGCATGTTCAAATGGAAATATCCGCTGTGGTATGCGAAAGATATCAAGGCAGAGAACTGTACCTGGTTTGAGATGGCACGCGCGGGTGTGTGGTATACGGACCGGATCGAAGTGACCAACGCAGTGATCGAAGCACCGAAGAATTTCCGCCGGTGTAACGGACTGAAACTGACCAATGTGACCTTCCCGAATGCGGCAGAGACCTTGTGGAGCTGTCAGAACGTGGAACTGGATCATGTGGATGCAAAAGGCGATTATTTCGGCATGAACTGCCAGGATCTGGTGTTGAAAAACTTCCGTCTGGTGGGAAATTATTCCTTCGACGGTGTAAAAAATATGGAAGTGCACAATGCAACAATGCTGTCCAAAGATGCATTCTGGAACAGTGATAATGTAACCGTGTACGATTCCTTTATCTCCGGAGAATACCTGGGATGGAATGCAAAAAACCTGACACTGATAAACTGTACCATCGAGAGTCTGCAGGGTATGTGCTATATTGATAATCTGGTGATGAAAAACTGTAAGCTGATCAATACGACTTTGGCATTTGAATATTCTTCTGTGGATGCCAAGATCCACGGAACCATTGACAGTGTGCTGAACCCGTCGAGTGGTGTGATCCGTGCGGATGAGATCAAAGAACTGACGGTAGAAAAAGATAAGGTAGACCCGTCAAAGACGAAGATCTTTGTACAGGGAAAAGAAGTTGAGGCATAGTACAGACTGCGATACCTGGTTCGAAAAATCAACGTTTGAATAAAGGACAGAGAGGAAGATACAGCATGAGCAACTATGATTTTGATCAGATCACAGACCGGAGAAATACCGGATCTCTGAAATGGGATGTGGCAGAAAATGAATTACCGATGTGGGTGGCGGATATGGATTTTCAGACGGCTCCGGCTGTGCGGGAAGCGATTGAAAAGCGGGCTGCACACGGCGTGTTCGGCTATACGGATGTGGAAGAAGACTGGTATCAGGCATATATGAACTGGTGGGAGAGACGCCATCAGTTTTCCATCAAAAAAGAATGGCTGACCTTCTGTACCGGCGTGGTACCGGCGATCTCAAGTACGGTCCGCAAGCTGACCACACCGGGAGAAAATGTGCTGATCCAGACACCGGTGTATAATATTTTCTTTAATTCCATCGTCAACAACGGAAGAAATGTGGTGGAATGCCCGCTGGCATATGACGGGGAACAGTATGAGATGGATTTTGAGGCGCTGGAGGAAAAATTATCGGATCCGCAGACTTCACTGATGATCCTGTGTAACCCGCACAATCCGGTGGGAAGAATCTGGGAGCGGGAGACACTGGCACGGGTGGGAGAACTATGTGAGAAATATCACGTAACGGTTCTTTCAGATGAGATCCATTGCGATATCACCCGGCCGGGCACCGGATACATTCCGTTTGCGGCGGCTTCCGAGACTTGTAAAAATATCAGTGTGACCTGTATTGCACCGACGAAAGCATTTAACATTGCAGGCATCCAGACGGCAGCCGTGATGATCCCGAACGAGGCATTGCATCATAAAGTGTGGCGTGCGTTGAATACGGATGAGGTGGCAGAACCGAATGTATTTGCCATTGGTGCGGCGATCGCGGCATTTACAAAAGGAGAAGACTGGCTGGAAGAACTACGTGAGTATCTCTTTGAGAACCGGACATACATGACGGATTATATCCGAAAAGAGATCCCACAGCTGAAAGTGACAGAGGCAGATGCGACCTACCTTCTTTGGGTGGATTGCAATGCACTTGACTGCAGTGCGAAAGAACTTGCCGATACGATTCGAAAAACGACAGGTCTTTATGTATCGGAAGGCGCACAGTACGGAAAAACCGGCGAGCAGTTTTTACGCATCAACCTGGCATGTCAGAGAAGCCGGATCGCGGATGGCTGTGAACGGCTGAAACGGGGCGTGGAAGCGTATCGGAATCAGAAATAACAATACAGCAGATGGCTGTGAGAAATGAGAAAACTATGGAGAAAAAACGAATACCGGTGCGTCCGCATCACGGGATGTGTCTGGCGTATTTTATAGGAAAAGGATACAGCGAAGGATTTTCCGCACATATGGAGAAAATGTTACACATTCTGGAACAGGATGTGTCGATCCGGCTGGTGGTTTCGCTGGACGAAATCTGCAGCGCGTGTCCGAATCGTCAGGTGACGGTGGAAGCGTCCGGAGTAGAAAAAGAAATCTGTGAGGCACAGGAGAAAGTGTACCGGTACGACCATGGCGTGCTGGATGCCTGCGGACTGGCAGAGGGAGAAGAACTGAATTTCCTGGAGTTTACACGGAAAGTCCAGGAAAAAGTGATCGATACAGGGCTGCGGGCGAAGATCTGCGGGGACTGTCAGTGGAACAATATCTGCAGTGAGAAAACGAGCAGATGGACAACAAATAAAGATTGAAAAATTCCCCGGGGAAAACATGACTTCCCGGGGATTTTTATATACAATTTTCCCCCGGATAAATTGACAAAAAGTTGTGGAAAATCTATACTGAAGTCAGAGAATTACAAATATTTGGAACAGAAGGGGGGAGAAAAAATGAAGGTGAAAATCGCCCAGATCCAGGCGCATGTTTATGAAGAAAAAGGCGAAAATCTGAAAGAACTGGAGCGGAACCTGGAACGTATAAAGGACGAAAACATTGATCTGGTAACCTTGGGCGAAATGTTCAACTGCCCGTACCAGACACCTTGTTTTCCGGTCTATGCGGAAATGGAACAGGGAGAAACCTGGCAACGGTTAAGTGCTCTTGCAAAAAAATACAAGATTTATCTGTCAGCCGGAAGTGTACCGGAAAAAGATAAGGAAGGACATGTGTACAATACCGCTTATGTCTTTGACCGGCAGGGCAACCAGATTGCAAAACACCGCAAAGTGCATCTGTTTGATATCGCCGTGAAGGACGGACAGTGCTATCAGGAGTCCGCGACACTGACCGCCGGAGATCAGATTACCGTTTTTGATACGGAGTTTGGGAAAATGGGAATCTGTATCTGCTTTGACTGCAGATTTCCGGAGATTGTACGGCTGATGACATTGCAGGGCGCCAGAACGATCCTGGTACCGGCAGCCTTTAACATGACAACCGGACCGGCACACTGGGAGTTAATGTTCAGGGGAAGAGCGGTGGACAATCAGTGCTATATGATCGGAACTTCCGATGCAAGAGACGAGCAGGCAGGATATATCTCCTGGGGCCATTCTCTTGTCGTGTCACCCTGGGGGGATGTGGTGACACAGATGGACGAGAAACCGGGCATTCAGATCACGGAAATAGATCTGGACCGCGTGGATGCGATCCGCGAACAGCTGCCATTATTATCCGCACGGAGAACGGATCTGTATGAACTGAAAGGAAAATAATGTGTAGCAAAATGAGTTTTTAACATGAATTTTACAGAGCATCAACATAGAATTAAAGAAAATTTGATATAGTACTTTTGTGAATGTGACAATTGGATAAAAGGTAGAAGAAAGTAAAGGGATAAGCAATGAACGAGACAATTTATATGAACCGGGAACTGTCCTGGCTGAAATTTAATGAACGTGTACTGGAAGAAGCGGAGAACCCGAAGGTGCCGCTGTGTGAGCGTCTGACATTTGCATCGATCTATCAGAGCAATCTGGATGAATTCTTTATGGTGCGTGTAGGCTCGCTGATCGATCAGATGCTGGTGGCAAAAGATTCCAGAGATAATAAAACACATATGACGCCGAAAGAACAGATTCAGGCGATTCTTCCACAGGTGGAGATCCTGAACAGGAGAAAAGATGAAGTGTATGGAAAACTCATGGAAAAGATTGAGGAATACGGCGTTCGTCTGGTGGATTTTAGTAAGATCACGGAAGAAGAAAATAAATTTCTGGAAGCATATTTTGATATGGAGATTTCCGGCTTGATTTCACCGACCATTGTGGGAAAACGACAGCCATTCCCATTCCTGAAAAATAAAGAAATCTATGCGGTGGTTGTCCTGATCACAAAGAGTGGAAAAGAACGCCTGGGGATTATACCATGTGGAAGCGGTGTATTTGAACGGCTGATCCGCCTGCCGGGAGGCAATACGTATATGCTGTCGGAAGAACTGATCCTCCACTACATTCCAAAAGTATTCAAGGGGTATCAGGTAAAAGAAAAATCCCTGCTTCGTGTAACCAGAAATGCAGATATTGACGCCGATGCGTTGTACGATGAAGATCTGGATTACCGGGAATTTATGGCAGATCTGATCAAAAAAAGAAAGAAACTTGCACCGGTGCGGATCGAACTTTCCAGAAAACTCAGCGAGGGCAGTGTGAAACTGATCTGTGAACATCTGGCAATAAAATCACAGTATGTATTCCACAGTCAGGCACCGCTGGATCTGTCCTTCGTTTTCCAGATCGAGGATGCTCTTCGTAAGATTCCGGAATTATTCTATGAAAGAAGAACACCAAGAAAATCCCCGGCCTTTACCGGTGACCGTCCGATTCTGGATCAGATTAAAGAGAAGGACAAACTGCTTTCCTATCCGTATGAAAGTATCAATCCGTTTCTGAATATGCTCCACGAAGCAGCCAACGATAAAGATGTGGTTTCTATCAAGATGACGCTGTATCGTGTGGCCAAACAGAGTAAAGTAGTAGAAGCACTGATCGAAGCGGCAGAAAATGGAAAAGAAGTGCTGGTACTGGTGGAACTGAAAGCACGTTTTGATGAAGAAAACAATATTGGATGGTCCCGTTTGCTGGAGGATGCAGGGTGTCGTGTCATCTACGGACTGGATGGCTATAAAGTTCATTCAAAACTCTGTCTGATCACGAAAAAAACAGATGAACAGATTGAATATTATACACAGATCGGTACCGGAAACTATAACGAAAAAACTTCACGGCTTTATACGGATCTGTCGCTGATGACTTATAATGTAGATATCGGACTGGAAGCAGCCAATGTATTCCAGGCTCTTGCCATGGGAGAGACGATCAAACATGTGGATCATCTGCTGGTGGCTCCGAAATGCCTGCAGAATAAGATTCTGGATATGATTGATGAAGAGATTGTACATGCCAGAGCAGGGGAACCGGCTTACATTGGACTGAAGATGAATTCCCTTACGGATAAGAAAATCATGGAGAAACTGGTGGAAGCCTCCTGTGCCGGTGTACGAATCGATATGGTGATCCGTGGAATCTGCTGTCTGATTCCACAGGTTCCAGGCAAGACGGAAAATATTCATGTACGAAGTATCGTCGGACGTTTTCTGGAACATTCCAGAATCTATATTTTCGGAAGTGAAGGAAGAGAAAAAATCTATATTGCGTCCGCAGACTTTATGACCAGAAACACTCTGCGCCGTGTGGAAGTAGCTGCTCCGGTTTATGACGAAGAAATCAAAGCACGCCTTCTGGAAATGTTCCGGATCATGCTGAAAGACAATCAGCAGGCCCGTCAGGAAAACGGTGAGGGAATCTACCGGATCCTGCCAACGGATGAAGAACCGCTGAATGCCCAGGAATATTTCTATGAACAGGCATATGAGATTGCAGAGAACCTTTGAAGAGTGCCCCTTCAGTATGTCCCGTTTGTCAGAATCGGACACAGACATACCGTAAGGAAGCGGCACGGCTGGAAAAAACACAGAAAAAGAAAAAAGTAAATGAGAAAAAATCCTGTTTAAGCCTATTGAAAATCCCATAAAGTTGCGATAAACTTATTGCAGTTAGTAAAAACTAACCATCATGTGAATAAGTCGTGGGAAGATCCTTTCTGCTTCTGCAAAATGGGAGCAGAGGATCATCCATGGGAAAGGGTCAGGGATAGTATGAAACATTTGACAATTGAAAAAGTAATCGGACGTGAAATTATTGACTCCAGAGGCAATCCTACTGTAGAAGCAGAGGTTTATCTTTCGGACGGTACCATGGGAAGAGGAACCGCACCCAGCGGCGCATCTACCGGAGAATTCGAAGCACTGGAGCTGAGAGACGGAGATAAAGAAAAATTCGGAGGCAAAGGTGTGTCCAAAGCGGTTGCCAATGTAAACACGGTAATCAATGAAACATTAAAAGGCGTCAATGCGCTGGATATCTATGCGATAGATGCAGCTATGATCAAAGCAGACGGAACCAAAGACAAATCCAATCTGGGCGCAAACGCTATTCTGGCAGTATCGATCGCAGGTGCCAGAGCAGCAGCAAACGCACTGGATCTGCCGCTGTATCGTTTCCTGGGCGGTGTAAACGGCAATCGCCTGCCACTGCCGATGATGAACATTTTGAATGGTGGTGCACATGCAGCCAACACGGTAGATGTACAGGAATTCATGATCATGCCTGCAGGCGCAGCAAGCTTCAAAGAAGGTCTGCGCTGGTGTACGGAAGTCTTCCACGCACTGGCAGCTCTGTTAAAAGAGAAAGGTCTGGCTACTTCCGTAGGTGACGAAGGTGGATTCGCACCGGATCTTGGCAGCGATGAAGAAGCCATCGAGTGCATTCTGGAAGCGATTAAAAGAGCAGGCTATGAACCGGGCAAAGATTTCGTACTGGCTATGGATGCAGCATCCAGTGAGTGGAAAGGAAGCAAGAAGGGCGAATACGTTTTGCCAAAATGCGGAAAGAAATTTACATCGGAAGAACTGGTAGCACACTGGAAAGAACTGTGCAGCAAATATCCGATCTACTCCATTGAAGACGGTCTGGATGAGGAAGACTGGGAAGGATGGCAGATGATGACCAAAGAGCTGGGAGATACGGTACAGCTGGTTGGCGATGATCTGTTCGTAACCAACACTGAACGCCTGGCAAAAGGAATCGGCCTTGGCTGTGCAAACTCCATCCTGATCAAACTGAACCAGATCGGTTCCGTATCCGAGACACTGGAAGCTATCAAGATGGCACACAAAGCAGGATATACCGCCATTTCCTCTCACCGTTCCGGTGAAACAGAAGACACCACGATCGCAGATCTTGCAGTAGCACTGAACACCTGTCAGATCAAGACCGGTGCACCAAGCCGAAGCGAACGTGTGGCAAAATACAACCAGCTGTTAAGAATCGAGGAAGAACTCGGTGAAGCAGCAGTATTTCCGGGAAAAGAAGCATTTGGCATCAAAAAATAAAGGCAGAAAAATGCTGTCGGATCATTAGAGGTGGGTGCATCGATTTTTGTAAAAATCGATGCACCCTTTTCTATGTCAAAAAAGGCTTTTCTGTAAATGAAAAATGTTTCAGGCGGATGTGTCAGAACACGTTCTTTGTTCGGTTGAACTACGGAAGTGATTGTAAAGAAAAAAAGAAACTGATACAATAAAAGCGTATGTTGCTGAAAAGATAAAACAGATGAAAATCAGGAGGAAAAATGTGAGGAAAAAACAAAAGGTGCTTTGGAAATTGTTTTTGTCCACGTTATATCTGAGTGCCTTTACTTTTGGTGGCGGGTATGTGATCGTTACGCTGATGAAGGATAAGTTCGTGGATAAGTACCATTGGATCGAAGAAAATGAGATGTTGGATCTGATTGCTATTGCACAGTCGGCACCTGGGGCGATCGCGGTAAATGGAGCAATTGTGGTTGGCTATAAACTGGCCGGTCTTGCAGGGGTACTGACAGCAATTTTCGGAACAGTTCTGCCACCTTTTCTTATCATCTCTGTGATCTCTGTTTTTTATCAGATATTTCGGGATAATTTCATCATCAGTGAGCTTCTGGACGGGATGCAGGCTGGCGTGGGAGCAGTGATCGCTTCCGTGGTATGGGATATGGCAGCGGGGATCACGAAGAAAAAAGAGTGGACATCGATTGTGATCCTGTCAGCTGCTTTTATCGCTTCTTATGTGATGGAAGTTCCGGTGGTGTATATCGTGCTGATCTGTATCGCGATGGGAGTGATCCGCACGGTACTGGCAGGAAGGGGGGAACGGAAGAAATGATTTATCTTCAGTTATTTTTCAGTTTCCTTCAGATCGGCATGTTCAGCTTCGGAGGCGGTTATGCCGCGATGCCGTTAATTCAGGAACAGGTGGTGAGCCGTCACGGATGGTTGGACATGGGAGAATTCACCAATCTGATCACCATTTCCCAGATGACACCGGGTCCCATCGCGATCAATTCCGCAACCTTTGTCGGAACCAAGATTGCCGGGATTTCGGGAGCAGTGGTTTCCACATTGGGATGTATTCTGCCTTCATGCATTTTGGTAACGTTACTTGCCTGGATGTATCTGAAATATCAGAAAATGGATCTGTTGCAGAGCGTCTTACAGTCTCTGCGACCGGCGGTTGTGGCGATGATCGCGTCTGCGGGCGTATCGATTCTGGTATCTGCCTTCTGGAACGGGGCGGATGTCATCGCACTGGCGGACACCCGCTGGGTGATGGTGGGAATCTTTGTGATCTGCCTGATTCTTCTTCGGGAAACAAAATGGAACCCGGTACTTGTGATGGCACTGGCAGGAGTGCTGAAGCTGCTGACGGCGATTGCAGGGATCGAATAAAAGGATTTTCTTTTCCTGAAAATTGCGGTATACTGGAACACAGAAAATATAAAGGAGAACATCTATGGAATTTTGGATAGGTATTATTTTTGATACGATCTGCCTTGCCATCGCCCTTTTCATGGCGATCAACCCGAAGGGATTTGCAAGAGGCATGAAGTATCAGTCGGTACGACAGACAAAAATCTTCCGGATCGTGGGAATCATCGCGGTGATCATTCTGGTCATATCCCTGACGAGCCGGGTTCTGACACTGGTATAAGAAGATGAAGAGAGTAATTGTATATTTAAAAAGAGAAACCGTGCTTTGTATCGCGGTTTTTCTTGCTGTTATTTCCATGTTTTTTGTCAGACCGGACCGAGCTTATGCAGGATATATTGACACCAGAGTACTGGCTTTATTGTTTTGTCTGATGACGATCATGGAGGGATTTAAGAAGACTGGGTTATTTGAACAGATGGCGAATACACTGCTGAAAAAGGTACACACTTTCCAGCAGTTGATGCTGGTTCTGGTGGGACTTTGTTTTTTCTGCTCTATGTGGATTACCAATGATGTGGCACTTCTGACTTTTGTGCCGTTTACGATTCTGGTGCTGCGTATGGCAAAACTGGATCAGCGGATGATTCCGGTGATTACCATGGAGACGATAGCTGCCAATCTTGGAAGTATGGCAACTCCGGTGGGTAATCCGCAGAATCTGTATTTGTATTCCGTCTCCGGAATGTCTGCTTTGTCCTTTGTAAAGGTCATGGGACCTTTGTCACTGGTATCTTTGCTTCTTCTGATCGGGGGCTGTCTGTTACAGAAGAATGAAAGTATACAGATAGAACAGATCAGGAGAAAAACCAAAAAGAACAAAACAGCTGAAAATCTGATTTTGCTCTTCCTTTTTTGCGTAAGTCTGGCAACGGTTTTACGTGTGCTGTCCTGGCCAGTGCTTCTTGGAATTACACTTCTGATTTGTCTGTTCCTTTTCGGAAGTGGAAAAGAAGAATTTTTACCGCTGAGAGTAGATTATAGTCTGCTTCTTACTTTTGTTGCATTTTTTGTATTTATCGGAAATATGGGGCGGATTCCAATCGTAAAAGAACTCCTGATAAAAGTACTGGAAGGACATGAACTTATTCTTGGTTTTGCTGCCAGCCAGGTCATCAGCAATGTTCCGGCGGCTATTTTACTTTCTGGTTTTACTACAGACTATCCTATGCTTCTCAGGGGAGTGAATATTGGAGGTCTGGGAACCCTGATCGCTTCCCTGGCAAGTCTGATCTCTTATAAATTTTATGTACAGGAAAGTGAAAAGAATGAAACAGCTGGTACAAAAGGGCAATATTTTCGGTATTTTACGGTATGGAATATAGTCTTTGCAATTGTGCTGTTGGCAGTGAACGTTATAGTATAACGTATAAGGAAAGTATGATTGAAGAATATAGAAAATAGGAAACAAAATAAAAGGCGCAGAATCGCATTTTCCATCCCTATTTGTGAAAAGAAGAAATACAAAGGAGAAACGTCATCGAAACATATTATTATAACCACATGAACAAAACGCAGCAGTCTGCCTACCATAATATCCTTCAGGGATTTCAGAACATGGCAGATGAGATCTTACTTCCACGTCTGGAGCAGGAAGAACTCTACAATGTGTTTTTCCAGCTCCGTCTGGATCATCCAGAGATCTTCTGGGCGACGGGATTTCGCTACAAATATTATCAGGATTCCCCGAATCTGATCTTTGTGCCGGAATATCTGTTTGAGAAAAATAAAGTAAAAGAGCACCAGCGCGCCATGCAGGCGAGAGTAGAAAAGCTGGTGCGTCCGGTAAAGGATAAGTCCGAGTGGGAAAAAGAAAAATTTGTCCACGACTTTATATGCGAGAATGTCCGGTATGATAAATTAAAGAAAGCCTATTCCCATGAGATCATCGGACCGCTGGGACAGGGTGTGGGTGTCTGCGAGGGGATTGCCAAGGCAGTAAAAGTTTTGTGCGATGCACTGGGGCTCTGGTGTATGATCGTTATCTGCGGCAACAACCCGGAAAAAGGGATCAAATACCGCCACACCTGGAATATCGTAAAACTGGGTGGCAAATATTATCACATGGATGTCACCTTTGACAATTCCCTGAGTCACAATGGCATCCGTTACGACTACTTCAATCTGGATGACAAAAATATCTTCCGGGATCACGAACCGCTGATCGCACCGGCTCCACACTGTACGGATGGGGATCACTTCTATTATAGGGAAAAGAAACTGTCCTTCACGAAGCAGGAGGATGTGTATAAGCGAGCATTACAGACTGCAAAAAAAGGTCGAGTGTTTACTTTTCACTGGCGTGGAGGATATCTCACCCGGGAAATCCTCGGAGAACTTCTGGAACTGATCCGGAAAGCCGGAAAAGAAAAACAGAAAAGTGCCCGTATCAGCCTGAACTGGCCACAGGCGGTCCTGTGCTTCGATTATGTGGAAGATCAGGGACAGCCGGAAACGGAAGTGACACTGGAAGAGGCGAATGAAGGGGAAATGGAATAAAAGACATGAAAAATCTGATATTTTGGTTATTCGCAAAAAAATAAAAAAACATGAAAATAACTGTTGACAAACCATGTATACAATGGTATTCTATCAGAGTTGCGTCTGAGAGATCTCGCAGAGATCACAAAGCTGTCAAAAAGAAATGAAAAAAGTTCTTGACAACAGCCGGTTGGATGTGATAAGATATCAAAGTTGCTGCAAGAGAGAAACAAAAACAACTTCAAAAAAGTTGAAAAAAGTTCTTGACAGGCAGGAAACGACATGATATAATAGCAAAGCTGTTTGAGACAAACGGCAATGCAAAACCGATCTTTGATAACTGAACAGTGAAACACATTCCTCGAAAGTTCTTTTTAAAATCATAAAAACGAACGATCGAAAGATCCTTAAAAAACAGTAAAAGGGATAAATTAGCCAAGAGTTGATTTTGACCTGGAGCAAACATTTATTTAGAGAGTTTGATCCTGGCTCAGGATGAACGCTGGCGGCGTGCTTAACACATGCAA
>OGXW01000177.1_pt1 | contig 44684 bp, 44 predicted proteins | sample 1576341 | NCBI WGS metagenome assembly OGXW01 (sample SAMEA3541592, study PRJEB24748) | human gut metagenome | biome: human gut; feature: human-associated habitat; material: faeces | place: China | collected 2012
GCTTTTAGAGTGTAAGCATTGTCCTTCTATCCCCCATTTATTTTTACCATTTGAATATACATTATCTCCTATTACAGGATATCCTATTTGTGATAAATGCACTCTTATTTGATGTGTTCTTCCTGTTTCTATTTTTACTTCTAGTAATGTACAATTATCTTGTGGAAATCTTTCTATTACTTTAAAATTTGTAATAGCATTTTTTCCATTTTGTCCAACTGCCATTTTCTTTCTGTCTTTTTGGCTTCTTCCTATTGGCATATCTATAGTTGCTTCATTTTCTTTTACTATTCCTCTAACTAATGCTATATATGTTTTTTCTACTTCGTGATTTTTTATTTGCTCACTTAGATTTATATGTGATTTGTCATTTTTAGCAACTACCAAAATTCCTGATGTGTCTTTATCAAGTCTATGAACAATACCTGGTCTTATTTCTCCACCAATTCCTGATAATGAATCTTTACATATGTTCATTAAACTGTTTACTAAAGTTCCATCTGGATTACCACTTCCTGGATGTACGACTAATCCTTTTGGTTTATTTACTACAATTATGTCTGAATCTTCATATATTATTTCAACTGGGATGTCTTGTGCTTTTAACTCTATTTCTTTTGCTTGTTCTTCTTCTACTGTTATACTGTCTCCTTCTTGAACTTTATATGATGATTTTACTTTTTTATCATTTACAAGTATTTTTTCTTCTTTTATTAATCTTTGTACAGCTACTCTTGAAATATCATTATCTTTTTTGGCTAAATATGCATCTATTCTTTTTCCTGTTTCTTCATTTTCTACTATAAAAGTTTTCAATTATTTTCATTCCTTCCCTAAAGTACATATTGTATTGATTTTTATTGTGCTACTTCTGCTGTTTGTCTTTCATATACCACAAAATATTTATCACTATATAATTCTTTGAATTTTGAGTCATGTGTTTTAGTTATTATCATATTCATTTTTGAATTTTTATAACATATTACATGTGTAATTCCATATTTTTCAAATGTATCTTCATAAAATGTTCCTATATTTGATGTATTTATAAAATCCATAAATATATCTTCATCTTTTCCACTAAATTCTGGTGCATATAAATCTGCTCTTGAGTCTATAAATACTGGTATTCCTCTAAATATCATATAGCTTCCATAATTATATTCGTTATAGAATTTTGCTTTTCCTAAATCTATGTTTTCTAATATATAGTCACAAGCTTGTACAGGATATGCACTTTCATCCACATATTGGTCATCAAATTTATCTTCTGCCATATGGTAGCTAAGTCCGAGCATTACAGCTGTTACAACTACCATTACTGGCACAGTTACTAAATTATTAAATTGTATTGTTAATTCTTTTAAATCTTTTTTAGTTTCTGTTTGGATTAGTTCTAGCATCAATCTATTTAATATAAATGACCCCATTAATGTAAACATTGTTACTTGTCTTTTTGTCATTAACATTAGATAGCCTAATCCACCTATCATAAATAAATCACATAATCTTATTTTTGTTTTTGTGAATATTAGTATTGCTAAAAGTATTACTAATGTACATACTACTTCTGTATCATTTGCAAGAGTCATTGGTAAATGTTCATTTATGTTTTGTGTTGTATTTCCTTGCATTGTTTTTTGTAAGTATGTGTATGGTGTATTTCCTAATGGTGTTAATAGCCCTGTAAATATGCATATTACCATAATTAAAATTAGCCATTTACAATTATCTCTTTTTACTAATTTTATTTTATATGGATTTTGTAATTCTTTTGTTCTTTTTACTTTTATTTTGTCTATTTTTTCTTCTAATTTTTTTAGTTCTTCTCTTAATTGTTTAATCTTTTCTGGATCTTCATTTTTATTTGTCGCTACTTTTATTTTAAATTTTAATTTTGCAACTGCAAATTTTCTATATATTATTGTTTCTGCTAAGATTGCTATTATATATTCTGCTATATATGGTAAGTATAATATAAAATAAAATGGAAATACTGCTGTGTGTAAATTTGCAATTAATGTTGGTATAATTATTAATCCAACAGCATATCTTTTTTTCTTTGTTTCTAAAAATCTTTCTATAAAATATATTGTTAATACAAATAATATAAATGTTACTAATTGTGCTCTTGCGGCAATATATCCTCTAATTAAGTACATTACTCCTATTGTTATAATAAAAGAAATAGATTGATTTTTTAATAATTTCTTATTTGTAAAAAATAATGTTAATCCTAAAATTACTGATAATATACATGTTGTTATATATATACCTGTCATTCCAAATGTATTGTATATTAAATATGTTATAACATCATATAACCAATGTGGGTATGTGTATGCTAAATCTTGGTGCCATGAAAATGGATCTTGCATATCAATTCCATTTTGCATGATATGTTCACCTATTTTTATTGTGTAAAATGTGTCATTTTGTAAAGTTACTGGTGTTAATGCAACACAAAAAATTGCAATTAAAACTACTGCCATTATAGTAAATTTAATTCCATTTTTCATTTTTGCTTTTTCAGGTAAATTTTTTTTACTCTTATTTGAAATCTTTTCTTTGATTTTTGATTTTTTCGTCATTTTGTTTTTCAATCCTTTCACAGTATTTGTCTTTTTTATAAAGGTTTAATATCGGTTGTTATTATATCAAAAAAAGTTTCAAAAGACTAGCTTTTTGAAACTTTTTATATATTATATTTCTTTTATAATTATACAGCCTCTTGACTTTCTACTGTTGTTTCTTGTTCATTATCATTTTCTTCAATAACTTCTAGACTTCCAACTGAAACTTCATATGCTACTCTTGTTTCAACTGTTCCATCTTCATGTTTTTTCTCATATTGTCTTGATTGTACTCTTCCTACTATTTTTACTTGAGCTCCTACTTCTATGTCTTGGCAAAATCTTGCATTTCTTCCCCAAGCTATACATGGAATATAATCTGATTTGTTGTAAGCTCTATTTACTGCTAATAAGATATCTGATATTTCTCTACCAAATGGTGTTTGTCTATATATTGGTTTTTTACAGATATATCCTACTAATACTACTTCGTTTGTTATAGTATCTTTTTTCACCATTTCGTTTTCTTCGTCTTCTTCTTTTTCTTCTACTTCAATGATATCTTTAGCAAATACTGTTAATATTAATCTGTTTTTGTTGTTTTCATAACTATTGTATGATCTAAATTGTCCTTTTACTAATAATTGATGACCTTCTTGTAATGTTTCTTCTTTTATTAATCTTTCAGAAACAGTAATTGGTATTATATCACTATTTCCACTTAAACGTGGTATTTCTAGATTAAATACATAAAATCTTTCTCCATAAATTTCATGACTAAATCTTTTTTCTCCTGTAACTTTTCCAACTAATGTTAAATAGTTGTTTTCTAAATAATTTGTATTCAACTTAAACTCCTCCTATATTTTATATTTATCAATTGTACTTTTTTCCTTGCGCTCTCGTTAACTACAATTCTTATTATACACTACTTTTTTGGTTTTGTCTACATAAAAAGTTAATTTTATTCAAAAAAGTTAGATTTTTCCTGTATTTGCTCCGTTATGGGTCTCTGTTTTATTAAAAATATTGTATATATAATTAATACTTCATATATTTTTATTTTTTCTTCTTCTCTTACTCTTATGCGCTCTTCACCAATTTCTACTATTTTTCCATTTACATTTTTTAGGTTTCTTTGTAAATATATTAAAATACTGCTTTCTGTTATGCTTGAAATAGTTATTGTCGCTTTTCTATTTAATCCATATGTTATTAATGTTGATTTAAAATTGTATATTCCAAAATCTGTATTGATATCTGTGTTTATTACAACATATTTTGAATTATCACACATTCTTTTTATTGTACACAATTCATTTATATATTCATTTAAACTTACATCTATAATTATTGTTTCAAATTTTATATTTTTAATATTTTCTATACTTTTTTTGTTTATATGAATTAATTTAGTGTCTTTTATTAAATTTTTTCTTAATATTTCTTTTATACTTTCGAAAGTATTATATTCTGAAATTATTCCAATAAAAGTCATTTCATATCCCCTTAAACTTTATACAAATATCTTTTCCAAATTTTTCATTTTTATACATTAATTTTTTATTTGAGTTCCATTTATATTTATTTTATAGTTGTCTTTATATATTAGATCAGATACTTTTACAACTTCTAGTTTTTTGCTTTTTATATTTTTTATTAACATATCTAAGCTATCTGCTGTATGTTCTGTTCCATTGTGACTTAATATAATATCTCCTGCTTTTACTTTTTCTATTCTTTTCCACATTTTTTCACCAGTTAATCCTGTGTAATCTAATGTATCTAAATTCCATTGTATTGATTTATATCCCTTGTCTTCTGCTGAACTTATTACAGTATTGTTATATTCCCCATATGGTGGTCTATATAAGTTTGTCTTTTTGCCTGTTATTTTTTCTATTTTTTCCACTGAGCTTTCTATTTCTTTTACATTTTCCTCATATGATAAATTATTTACTTTTGGATGAGTGTTACTGTGACTAGCAATTTCATGGCCTTCTTCTGCCATTTTTTTAACAGCTTCTGGATATTTATCTACCCACTCTCCTACGACAAAAAATGTTATTTTTGTGTTATTGTTTCTTAATGTTTCTAATATGGAATCTATATCATCTGCATTCCATGCACAATTCATTGTAAATGCTACTTTATTTTCTGTCGTTTCTACATTATATATTGGTAATAATTTTTGATTGTTTGCAGAAGTTTCTATTGTTTCTTTATTTTCATTTATTCCACTTGCTATGCAAAATAGAAATACTACTGTTAATACAGATACTCCATATGCAATTATTTTTTGTTTATTTAAGACGAAAAACATATATATATCCTCCATAATTAATATACTTTCAAGCTATTTTAATTTTATGCTTATTTTTTTATATTATGCATATATTTTATTTGCAACTTTTTATTTATTTTTCATATGATATATAAACAGCATATATGTTGTTTATAGAAAGGATGAGATATATGGAAATGGAAAACAAAGGTCACTGTCCTGTTCTTGACATTGATGGTGTTATTTCTGGTGGTAAGCAATTTGATTTAGATATAACTTTACCAGAAGATAACCGTGATGTCATTTATGGTGTTATAAGAAATTGTTTTAAAGAGCCAGTTGAAAATGCAGTTGTTAAATTAGTTGAGGTCGTATGTGAAAAAGGAAAGGATGAAAGAAGACCAATAGGTCATACTTTTACTGATAAAGAAGGAGAATTCGTTTTTGGTCCTTTATGTCCTGGTAGACAATATGCAATTCAAATTTGGGTAAACAATACTAAAAAAATTAAAGTTTGTGCTAAATGTCATCATGAAGGTCGTTGTTTAAAAGGTGATAAATGCGATAAATGTGATTGCTATATTGATGATAGAAAAGAAGAATGCCCTTGTGAAAAAAGAAATGATGATTTTTTGAAAGAATCTGATTTTAAAGATTTAAATTTCTAGGTTATATTTATGGTTTTCATTTATAAATTATTGTAAAAATAGCAAAACTTTTTGTCTAATAACCATTTGAACTATATTTATAAAAATAGAGTATATAGAATAATTTGCACAATATTTATGCAACTTTTTCAATACACTCTAAAAATATTTTTATTAGAAATAGTTCTTATGGTTATTTTTATATTATCCCCATTTTTTTAACTAGTTTTTTTCCTTTTTTCATCATTGTTTTTTTATTCATCATTCCACTTTCTGCATATAACATAAATATTCCTGTAGTTACTAATCCACCTAGCATTACACCTTTTACAAATTTCATTATACTCACCTCTCTTTTTGTTTATTATTTCTTATTTTTTACTTTTTTATACTTATGATTTTGGGGTCGGAGCAAAAAATCATTTTATACTATACAATTTTTAGTTTAAACTTAATAATTCTAAAATCATGATTTTTTGCTCCGACCCCAGAATCATTTTGCTTTTATTATGGAATATGTTTCGTTTAAGGCTATTATAGCTAAAAATGTGCCAAAACATTTTTTTAATATATTTACATTTAATTTTAAAGATATATTGGCACCAATTATTGCACCTAATATTCCAAATAATGATATTAATACACCTAATTTTATATTAATGTTTTTATTTTTTAAGTTTACTATTATTGCAACAATTGAGGTTGGTATAAAAAATATTAAATTTGTTGCCTGTGCTATATGTTGCTCCAATCCACAAATAGATGTTAAAAGAAATATTAATATAGTTCCTCCACCCATTCCTGTGCCACTTACTATTCCTGATATCAATCCTATTATTATTTCTCTCATTTTTATTTCATGATATATTTATTATAAATATTCATTTCCTCCCTCCAGTTTTGTTTTCCTACTACTATTTGTTCTTGTGTATTATTTTTTTGTGGATTATTTCCACATTTTATATGATGCATAAATTAAAAATATCGTAAATGCTATTTTTAATATTTTGGTTGGTAGTTTTTTTAATAATCTTGCTCCAATATAACCTCCTAACATTCCTCCTATTGCACATAATATTGCTGTTTTCCATTCTATATAATGTCCTTTATAATAGAAAAAACTTGTTGTTATAACCATTGGTAATATACAAAAAATTGATGTTCCTCTTGCTTGTGTATCTTCCATTTTTAGCAAATGGATAAATGCTGGTACTAATATCATTCCACCACCTGTTGAAAAAAGACCACTAACAATTCCTGCCAGTAGTCCTATTATTGAATTTTTTATATATTTTCTAATATTTTCCATAACAAAAACCTACTTCTTTTTTTAGTAGGTTTTCCAATTTTCTTAATTTTTATTATTTTATTTCTAATTTTATGCTAATTTTTATTATTACTTTTCTCCTAGTTGCTTATTATACTCACTATTTAATTTGTTTGTTATTTTAGGCACATTTTCATCTGGTATGTAATATTGTGTTCCAAGAACTTCATCAGGTAGATATTGTTGCTCTGTGTAATGTCCTGGATAATCATGTGGATACTTATATCCTTCATGATATCCTAAGTTTTTCATTTGTTCTATTGGTGCATTACGTACATTCATTGGAACTTCACCTGTATATCTACTTTTTACATCTTCTAATGCTTTATTTATTGCCATATATGATGCATTTGATTTTGGTGATGTTGCTACATATACTGCTGCTTCTGCTAATAATATTCGTGCTTCTGGCATACCTATCATATGTACTGCCTGCATTGCACTATTTGCAACTACCAATGCATTTGGATTTGCCATTCCTACATCTTCTGAGGCTGCTATTACTATTCTTCTTGCTAAAAACATTGGATCTTCTCCACCATTTAATGCACGTGCCAAATAAAATACTGCTGCATCTGGATCTGAGCCTCTCATTGATTTTATAAATGCACTTATATTATCATAATGTGATTCTCCATCTTTATCAAATATTGCTTTTCGTGATTGCACACTATTTTTTATAACATCATCTGTCAAGTGAATGCATCCATCTTCACTCATTGCTGTTGTAAGTGTTGCTACTTCTAGACCATTTAATGCTGTTCTAACATCTCCATTACTTATTGATGCTAATTTTTTTAATGTTTCATCCTCTATTTTTATTTGATATTCTCCGTAATCCTTCTTTTTTAGTTAAGGCATTTTTTAAAACTTGATATACATTTTCTTCTGTTAATGGATTTAGTTTTATTACCATTGATCTTGATATTAAAGCCTTGTTTACTTCAAAATATGGATTTTCTGTTGTTGCTCCTATTAAAATTATTGTTCCATTTTCTACATATGGAAGCAAGGCATCTTGTTGTAATTTATTAAATCTATGAATTTCATCAATAAATAAAATGCTTTTTCCTGTTGGATTCATCATAAAATTTTTTGTTTCTTCTATAACTTTTTTAATATCTGCAACTCCTGCTGTTACTGCATTTATTTTATAAAATTTATATTTTGTAGTTTCACTTATAACTCGCGCAAGTGATGTTTTACCACATCCAGGTGGACCAAATAGTATAATACTTGATAGTCTATCTGCTTTTATTGTTCTATATAATATTTTGTCTTTTCCAAGAATATGTTCTTGCCCAACATATTCATCTAGGCTCTTAGGTCTCATCCTAAATGCTAGTGGCTCATTACTCATTATAATCACATTCCTTTTATTGTTATGTATATTTTAAGTTTTCTAAAGTTTCAAAGAATTTTTCTAAATTTTATTTTAGACCTTATTTCTAATCTAATGATTTCCCAATAAACGCAATCCTTTTTTAATTAATTCTTCTGTTGTTAATTCATTTACTTCTAATTTTTCAAATGATTTTTCTATTTCTTTTTTATTATATCCTAATACTTGTAATGCTTCTATTGCTTCTTTGGCTTTTCCTTGATTTTCTAGCAATTCTTGCATTTTTGTTTTTTCTTCATTTGTTGTTTTATTACCTACTTGCTTTTTAATAGCTTCAACTTGTTGTTCCATTTTTATCTTATCTTTTAGTTCTAATATTATTCTTTTAGCTGATTTTGGACCTATTCCTGGTATTTGTGTTAATGTTTTTACATCTTCTGAAACTACTGCTAATGCAAAATCTGATGGTTCACAAATTGCTAACATACTTAGTGCTGTTTTGGCTCCTACACCACTTACTCCTAAAAGTAATTCAAACATTTTTAGTTCTTCTAATGTATTAAACCCAAAAATACTTATATCATCTTCTCTTACTCTATAATGTGTATGAACTTTTACTGTTTCTCCTATGTTTCCTAAATTTTCTATTCCATTTTCAGACATAAATACTTTATATCCTAGACCTCCTACATCTATTACAACATAGTCTGTCATTTTCATCTCTAAATTTCCTTTTATATATGCTAACATTTGTAACCTTCCTTATATATCATAAAAATATGTTGCTTCTAAATCTGCTTCATGTGTTAATAATGCTATTGGATATTTTTTATATGTTGCACCAATTGCATTATAATTTTCTTTTGGCTCTGTGTATCCCATATGCCAACGAATTGAGTATTTTTCTTCAGGTGTTAATTTTATATATTCTGTAATCATCATTACTGATTTTTCTCCATGCCCATATGGAATTGTATCATCTACTGTATAATATGGTACTTTTTCCCATACACCTAATGCATTTTTAGCATTTCTGTAATCTACTTTATAAAAATTTGTTTTACATATATCATGTAATAAACCTATTAATATTATTGATTCTTCTTTGATTTCAACATCTATTACACTGTTTTCTACTTTATGTTTTAATATTTCATAAACTTTCATACTATGTGCTGCAAGTCCACCTTCAAAATTTCCATGAAATCTTGTGCTTGCTGGTGCTACAAAGAAATCTGATTTTTCTAAAAAGTTTATTAATTCTTCTATTCCTTCTCTATTTGTTTTTCTTAATAATGCTAAAAATTCTTCTTTCATTTTTATACCATCCTTTTCTTACTCTTTACTTTTTATTCAAAACTTTTTTACTTATTTTATTTGTTTTTTACGTGCTCATTATATATATTTTCCTATAAAAAGTCAATAGACACACAAAACAAATTTTTGTATGTCTATTTTATTATTTTTCCTCTTCTTTTTTTTCTTTTTCCATCTTATATAATGTTTTTTCTAGAATCTTTACTCCTTCTTCTCTTCCTGTTCTTCCAAATGTAAGTCCATCCTTTTGCAAATTTCCTAATGTCTCTAAATCACATTCTAACATTCTTTTATTTTTTTCTGAGTACAAATATACTTTCTTTTCTTGTGTTTTAGGATCTTTTGAATATATGCAAAAAGAATAGTTATAATCATTGTTTTCATTCTTTTTGCTTTTTACTTGAAATTGAAAAATTTCTTTTCCTAATTTCTCATGTAATAATATTCTAAACACTGCTTTATAGTATTTGTAAGTTTCTGACATTCCTGCTTGATTTAATTTAGAATTTATTTTTCTACTGTTCATGATAATTTCTAATGCTTCATTTATTTGTACATTTTCAATTTCATTTTTTAATATTTTAATTTTATTGTCTGTATAATCAGCTTCATCACTTATATAACCAATTTTTTTTAACATATTATCTAATTCTTTTTTAGTTATATTATGTCCTGTTTTTGAAGTAAAATGCTTTAGTGTCATTCCAGTTTGAATTCGATACATATCCATTTGAATATCAACATTTAGCTTTTTACCACTTTTCAATTTTATAACATTATTTAAATGTGGATCTTCTGGGTCTTCTTTTACAACATCACATTGTATTCCAAATTGCTCCAAAACATATTTATACAAATGTGAAATTGATACACAAGTAATTTTTCTTTTCTTAATCATTTTATCCGTACTTTTACTGTCTTGCACTGATTCTTTATATGCTAAATTTCTTATCTTCTGGTTTCCCCAGTAATATCTTTCATCAAAAGTTTTCTTTTTGGCTAATTCTATATATAGATATAATGCTGTTTTTATTTCTACTTCTTCTTGATTTCCATTAAATTTTGGCATATTTTCCTTTAGTTCTTCTATTATTTCCTTTTGGTTCATTTAATTTCACCTGTCTAGTCTTTTATCATGATTTTTTGCTCCGTCCCCAAAATCACCAAAATCAAAATTATTTTAAGTTCATAATTCTTTCAATTGCTTTTTGAGTATTTTCTTTTGTTCCAAATGCTGTTAATCTAAAGTATCCTTCTCCATGTGGTCCAAATCCGCTTCCTGGTGTTCCTACTACATTTGCTTTTTCTAATAATTCATCAAAGAATTCCCATGATGTCATTCCATCTGGTACTTTTAGCCATACATATGGAGAGTTTACTCCTCCATAACATGTAAATCCTGCTTTTTCTAGTCCTTGTTTTATTATTCTTGCATTTTCTAAATAATAGTTTATATTTTCTTGTATTTGTTTTCTTCCTTCTTCTGAATATGTTGCTTCTGCTGCTCTTTGAACTATATATGATACTCCATTAAATTTTGTACATGTTCTTCTATTCCATAATTTATTATAACTTACTTCTTCTCCGTCTTTTGTTTTTCCTTTTAATTCTTTTGGAATTACTACATATGCACATCTAACTCCTGTAAATCCTGCAGTTTTTGAGTAACTTCTAAATTCAATTGCTACTTCTTTTGCTCCTTCTACTTCATAAATACTGTGTGGTATATTTTCTTCTGTTATAAATGCTTCATAAGCCGCATCATATAATATTACAGAGTTATTTTCTTTTGCATAATCTACCCATTTTTTTAGGTCTTCTTTTGTTAAAACTGTTCCTGTTGGATTATTTGGAAAACATAAATATATCATGTCTACTTTTTCTTTTGGTAGTTCTGGAACAAAGTTATTTTCAGCTGTTACTGGTAAATATATAACTTCTCTTCCTGACATTATATTTGTATCTAAATATACTGGATAAACTGGATCTGTAATTGCCACTTTGTTTTCTTTTCCAAATATATCAACTATATTACCACAGTCACATTTTGCTCCATCTGATACAAATATTTCGTCTTTTTCTATTTCTACTCCTCTTGTTTTATAATCATTTTCTACTATTGCAGTTCTTAAAAAATCATATCCTTGTTCTGGTCCATAACCTTTAAAACCTTCAGCTGTTCCTATTTCGTCTACTGCTTTGTGCATAGCTTCTACACATGCTGGTACTATTGGTCTTGTAACATCTCCTATTCCTAATTTTATTATTTGTTTGTCTGGGTTTTCTTCTGTGTATTTAGCTACTTTTTTTGCTATTGTTGAAAATAAATAGCTATCTTGTAATTTTAAAAAGTTTTCATTTATTAAACTCATTTTTTTCTCCTTGTTTATTATAAGTTTTTAAATAGAATATAATTATATTTTATTTATTGCAATTTTACCATACACGTATTTTTTTGTAAAGATTATCCATTTTTGTTTTTGACAAACATAAAAACTTATTTTAATGCTTTCATTATATTTTCAGCAATTCTATTTATAACAGGTACAACAACACTATTTCCTGCTTGTTTATATAGTCTGCTATCTGCCATATCTGTAGGCAACTGATAGTATTTTGGATATCCCTGTGCATAAAAGCATTCTATTGGAGTTAATTTTCTTATTCCAAACTTTGTTTTTATTAGTGGCACATTATGTCCGTCCTTCTCCCATATTAGCTGTTAATGTTGGTACTAAATTACTTTGATTTTTCCTTACATATTTTCTTCTCCATTGATATACTGTATTATCATCATCCATTTCTTTTGTTAATAATTTATATATATTACCTTTGTATTTCCCTTCTGTATAATAATATTTGTCATCAACCTTTGTATCAAAATTAAAAATATCTTTTATGTTTTTATCTAAAGTAGTTGGCATTGGCATTTGAAATCTATCAAAATCTTCTTTTTCTTTAAATGCAACTATATATATTCTTTCTCTATTTTGAGGTATATTACCATATTCACATGCATTTAAAACTTGACACTTTATTTTATCTTTATATCCTGCATTTTCTAGTTTCTCAATTATAGTTTTAAATGTATTTCCTTTATCATGACCTACTAAATTTTTTACATTTTCTAAAAAAATTACTCTAGGTTTTCTTTCTTTAAAAATTCTTTCCATTTCAAAGAATAAATCTCCAGTTCTATCATCTTCAAATCCTTTTCTATATCCTGCTACTGAAAAAGAAGTACATGGAAATCCTCCTACCATTATATCGAACTCTGGTATTTCATTAACTTTAACATCATGAATATCTCTGCAATCCACCCTATTTTCAAAATTTTTTTCATAAGTTTCTACTGCATATTTATCAAATTCATTTGCATATGCTATCTCACACTTATTTGTTTCTAAAAATCCTAAATCTATTCCACCAACACCTGCAAAAAGGCTACAAATTTTATACATAATATATTATCTCCTTATCTTATGCGGCACGCCGCAGTTTTATTAGTTATTATAACAGAGTAAATAACACTCTGCCTTTCATACTTTTTCAACTATCATTCCTCTTCTAATGTTGAATGTTACCGTAGGCTCTAGTTTTTTTGCTTGAATTATTGATTGTATTATACTTAAATGTGGCCTTTTACCAGCTTGCTGATAATCTCCCACTGTTGCTGTTTTTGATACAGGAATTTTCTTTAATTCTTCTGAATTAACACCAGTATCATAAACAAATAACATATTTAAATCTAAATCAAATCTTAAAAATACTAAATCATCAAAATCACATTTAGGCCCAAAGCTACTTAAATCGTATTCATAATTACTTGTAGCTTTAAACTCTATTTTTCTGCCATCAAGAGATTTTGCATCTCCTCCTGAGCTTTTATTCCAAAGAAGGTTCAAACAATAGCAACCCATAGGTTCACTTATTGCATCTGGCATGTTTATTCCTCTTGACACTAAACTCTTTACATATGTATTTAAGTCTTTCCATTTAAAATATGCATCACATGTTTCTTGAATTCTTGGTTCATCTATTTTTATTAAATATTCATCGTTCAATTTATTCACCATCAGAGTGTTATTCCTCTTGTTTGAAATTATATAATAAATTTATATTTTTTTCTATATTATCATGAAATTTTTTCAAAAAAATCTACCAACTATATTAGATATTACTTTTCATAGTATTTAAATTGGTAATATCTTATAAAATAAAACATAAAGATATTCCCCATATCTTTATGTTTTACTAAAATTATAATATAATAATTTCAATTTGATATATTTTTCTGCTTCCATCTAATTTAATTTTATTTTCTACTTCTTTTCCATCTAGTATTACTTTTATTTCACCTGTATTTTTTTCATTTGGATTTTTTACTATTATATTATAAATACTTTCTTTCCATTTGTATTGTATTTTGTATTCTTTCCAATTTTTTGGGATACATGGTTTTATTGATAGATACTCATTTTCTATATTTAGTCCTAGTATATATTTTATTCCTGCTTCATAATACCAACTACTTGAACCTGTATACCATGTCCAACCACCTCTGCCTGCCAAGTTTCCTGCTCCATATATGTCTGCTGGTATTACATATGGTTCTACTTTGTATTTATTACATGCTTCTTTTGTTCTTGAATGTTCTATTGGATTTATCATTCTGTACATTTCAAAAGCTTTATCTCCAAACCCTAACATGCTTTCAGCTATTATTGCCCATACTGCAGCATGTGTGTATTGTCCTCCATTTTCTCTTACTCCTGGTAAATATGCTTTTATATAACCTGGTTCTAATTTACCTTTTTCAAATGGTGGATCTAGTAATTTAATTATTCCATTATCTTTATCTATTAAATGATTTTCTAGACTTTCCATTGATATAAATTTTTTATCATTATCTCCTGCATTTGAAATTATGCTCCAACTTTGTGCAATACTGTCTATTCTACATTCGTCATTCCCTATGCTTCCTAATATATTTCCATCATCCATATATGCTCTTTTATACCATCTTCCATCCCAGCCATTTGTGTTTAATGATTTTTTTAGCTTTTGTTTTATTTCTTCATATTTTGTAGCTAATTGGTCATCATTTTTTTCTCTGCATATTGGGATAAACTCATCCAGTATTTTGTATAAGAAGAATCCTAACCATATACTTTCTCCTTTTCCTTTATTTCCAACTGTGCTAAATCCGTCATTCCAATCTCCTGAGCCTATTTTAGGTAATCCATTTTCTCCAAAATTCAAACTTTTTTCTATTGCTTTTATACAATGTTTATATATGCTCTCAGCTATTTTATTTTTAACATATAGGTTATATTTCTCATCTTGACCTTCTTCTAATATCGCTCCTTCTAAATATCTTGTTTCTATATCTAATATTGATTTATCCCCAGTAAATTTTATATATTCTATTGTTAAATATACTAACCATAATAAATCATCTGAAAATCTTGTACGGATACCTCTTCCTGTTTCTTCATGCCACCAATGTTCAACGTCTCCTTCTAAGAATTGATGTTCACTGTGTTTTATTATTTGATTTTTCATTATTTCTGCATCTAAATATTTAAGTCCTAAAGTATCTTGCAATTGGTCTCTAAATCCATATGCTCCACCTGATTGATAATATCCGCTTCTAGCATATAATCTACTTACTATTGTTTGATATGCCAACCATCCATTTAATAATATATTTGTTGATTCTATTGGTGTATATACTTGTAATCTTCCGTAATAGCTCTTTCCAATATCTTTTAGTTGTTTCCAATTCTTGTTTTGAATTTGATATTTTACTATATTTATATGCTGTGTTTTTACAGTCAATTAAATTTTCATATGCTCCTAGCATAAGTACTATTTCTTTATCAGAATAGCTTTCTAACTCTACATCTATTTCAAATGCCATACAACTTTCTTTACCTAAGCCTGTTTCATTATTTAATCTTTCTTTTTCTATTCCTGTTGGTCTATCTGCATTTTCTCCTCCCGTAAAGAATTGATTGTCACCTGTATATGATCTTATTTTTTCATTAGTTGATATAAAACTTATGCTACTTCTTTCTGTATTATATATGCTCTTAGCATATATAATGTTGTTGTTTTTATCAAAATTGGTACATATATATCCATTTGTTTTTATTTCATCTTCTCCTAGAACTGGTTTTATATAATAATATAATTTTATCTTTTTATGATTTGGCGTAATATTTTTTAATTTAATAATATTAATTTTACAATTGTCTTCATTTGGTACAAATATTTCTGTTTCTTGTTCTATCCCATCACTTTTATGGATATATTTGCAATATCCAAACCCATATATAATATTATAGTTTTTGTCATCTGGCATAGGGTTTAATCCCAAAGACCATATTTTTTTAGTATCAACATCTTTTAAATATATTACTTCACTTGGTATATCATAATTGGGGTTGTTTTCCCATCTTGTTATTCTATTTAGCCTACTATTTTTATACCATGTATATCCACCCATATTTTCTGTTATTACTGTTCCAAAATTTTTATTTGCAAGTATATGACTCCATACAGTTGGTAATCTATTGCTTTTATTTATTTTTATTAAGTATTCCTTTCCATCTGCTGAAAATCCACCATATTCATTATAATATTTTAATTCTTCTTTGTTTTGCAATATATCTATATCTGTTTCATTATCTTCTTTTATTATAAAATTATTTTCATCACTTTCTATTATTTTATATTTTTCTAAATATTCTTCTTCTAGTTCTTTTATATTATTTTCTAGGCTTCCTTTTTCACTATTTATGCTAATTGTAGAAACTAATTCTAATAATGTAATATCATTTTTGTTTAATTCAGTTTTTACTAAATTAAAAATTCCACCTCTTTGATTTTTTAAATAGGCCATATGTTGGTTTAATATTGCACCTTCTATTTCTTCTCTTACATAGTTTTCGTAACTATGTTTTTCTTCATCTAAAATCACTAATTCTGTTTGTATATTTTTTGTTCTAAAAAATTCATATGCTTTTAATATATCTTTTAATACATAAATATCATTGGCATCTTTTATTTTTATAAGCATTATTGGGAAATCTCCTGATATTCCATATTTCCATAAATCTGCTTGTTTATATTGTGTTAAGTTAAGTTTTTTTAATCTTTGGCTTTTTATTGAATTATCAAAAATCATATATGACAATATTTTTTGATATAATGCAATATCTTTACCTTTTATTCTTAAATATCTGCTTTCTGCTTCTACTTTTGCTTTTGATAGTTCAAATGCTAATTTTACATTTTCTTCTGATTTGTATTTTTGTAAATTTTGTTTTACTTTTTCTAATTCTTCACCCACACTTATTACAAAATCTATGTTTATTTTTTCATTTGGTTTTATTTTTACAATTCTTTTTAATGCTACAATTGGTTCTGTTACTAAGCCTATTTTTTTAGATAATGGTATTGAATTTTTTATCATATTTGGTATTCCTAAATTTCCTCTGCCTATAAACTTTTCTTCACTAATTTCGTATTCTAAATCCCCAATTGTTTCACTATTTGTGGATAAGTTAGCCATTAAATACATTTCTTGTGTGTTTTTTTCTCTCTTTTTTCTTTTAAAAACTAAGCTATTAGTTTCTTCGTCAAATTTGCTTATTAAAAATAAATTATTAAATACTGGATGTGCATAATCTTGTTCTTTTTTTGATAATACTGGTTCAAAATATGTTGTTATTTCTATTGTTTCTTCTTCATTTCCTTGATTTTCTAGGATTAATCTACGTAATTCTACTGGTTCATTTAATGCTATTGTTGTTTTTATTTTACTTTTTATATTTCCTTTTGTGATCTCTTGTTCTATTTTGTCTGGCATGAATTTTATTTGATAATTTTCTTCTTTTTTATCATTAAAACTATAGTTTGAACTCCATATTTGTTTTGTTTTTATATTTTTCATAACAAAAAATATTCCTTGAGAATAATCTTCTGTTACTTTAAATCTATTTATATAAATATCTTTGTATTTACTTACACCTTCTCCTTTTTGGTTCATTGCTATTGTATAATTTTCATTTGCTATTACATTTCCTGTTATTAATCTTTCATCTATTTTGTTATATTCTGTTATTACATAATTTTCATAATCTTTGTATTTTAGTTTTTCTATTTTTTCTTTTTTCTCTTTTGTTATTATTGACATTTCTGGCATTGTTTCTTGTAGTAATATACTTACTGCTTCTATTTCCGGATTTTCTAAAAATCTTTTTTGTAATATTTTATTATTAAATAAATTATTTATTGCTAGTAAAATTAATCCTTGATGATGTGCCATATATGTTTTTACGACACTTGATGTCTTTCCTTTTTCTACTCTTTCTGGTGTATAGTCTATTGATTCATAAAATCCATATTTATCATACATTCCTTCTCTTTCTAAATGTTTTAAGTTTTTTATTTCTTCTTCTGGAATGTCATTTATTGCTAAAACTCCTCCATAAGTTGAAACAACCAATTCATCTGCTAGTCCTCTTTTTAAGCCTAACCATGGAATTCCAAATGCTTTATATTGATAATTTGATTTTAAGTCTTTTACATTAAATGCAGCTTCTGAAATTCCCCAAGGGATATTTAATTTTTTGGCATATTCTTTTTGACTTAATATCATAAATTTACACGATTCATCTAATAAGCTTCCTTCATATCTTGGTATATTTATATCAGGCATTAAATATTCAAATGCAGTTCCTGACCATGATATAAGTCCTTTATATTTTCCTAATGTGGTTAAAGTTCTGCTTAAATAATTCCAATGTTTTGCAGGTACATCTTTTTTTGCAATAGCCACCAAACTTGCTTGCCTTGATTCAGATGCTAATAAATCATAATATGATTCTGTTAATTTGTTTTCTTCTATATTAAATCCAATTGAAAAAATCTGTAATTCATTATTATATAAAATACTGAAATCTGTATTATTTATTATATTATCTATTATTTCTATTAAGCTTTTTAGCTCTTCCACACTTATGCTTTCTGCATATATTTTATTTATACTGTTTGCATATGTTTCACTTATACTGTCAGCATATTTTTCTTTTATGCTGTTAGTATATTTGTTTCGTATGCTTTCAGCATATATTTTTTCTCTAATTTCAATTAAAAAACTTTTTACTACATACATATATCCTATAAAATTACCACTATCAACTGTTGATATATATCTTGGAATTAGCGGTTCTTTTGTTTTTATTTGATACCAATTATATAAATGTCCATTCCATTTTGGTAAATCCATTATTGTATAAATCATATTTTTTAGTAATTCTATTGCTTTTTCTTTTGTTATATATTTCATGTCATATGCTGATATTACAGCCAAAAGTGATAATCCAATATTTGTTGAAGATGTTCTTGGAACAATCTTTTCTCTTCTATCTTCTTGGTAATTATCTGGTATTAAATAATTATTTTCTTTTGTTAAATATTTTTCAAAAAAGTTCCATGTTCTTTTTCCTATTTGTTTTACATATTCTTTATCTTCTATGCTCAATTTTTCTATTTGTTTTTGCTTTATTTTAGGTCTACTTATATAAAACATAATTATTGGTGTTATAATCCACACTGTTCCTAAAATAATTCCATACATTTTTCCAATATTTATTGTATATATAATTTGTATTAGCCCTATTATAAGGTTTATTATCATTTGTTTTTCATATGATATAACATCTGATTTTGCTTGTTTTTCCGCTTCTTCTGATGTCATCCATTCTAGCAAATGTTTATGTGATATATTAATTCTATATAACGTTTTTGCAATTGCTTTTGCAGAAACATATGCTTTATATGGTAAACATCCTATTGTTAAAAATGCTCTTAAAAATATTCCTTTTATCCCTGAAATTTTTGGTGTAAATGTTTTACTTTTTTGTTCTCCTTCTTTTTTAAAAACTATAGTGTTGATTAGCTCTAGTATAAATGGAATTACTGGTATAATTAACATCCAAATATAGCTTTTTTTTGCTAGTGCTAGAACCAACATACTAATTAAAACTGTAATTTCTAATAAACTTCTTCTTAAATTGTCTAATATTTTATATCTTGAAATTAAGTTTAAACCATATTTAGGCGATAGCCATCTAGTAATTTGCCAGTCTCCTCTAATCCATCTTGATAATCTATTCATAAAACTATTGTATTTAGTTGGATACCCATCCATCAGCATAATGTCTGACACAAGCCCACATCGTAAATAACATCCCTCTAATAGGTCATGACTAAGAACTGTATTTTCTGGAAATTTATTTTTTAATACTTTTGAAAATACCTTTAAATCATATATTCCTTTTCCTGTAAAAATTCCTTCTTGAAAATTATCTTGGTACAAGTCTGATATAGCATTTGTGTAATTATCTATTCCTCCTGCTCCTGCAAATATTTTTGTAAATAAATTATAATAACTTATATCTAAATTGATTCCTACTCTAGGTTGCATTATTCCATATCCTGATATAACTCTTGTGTTTGTATTATCTATAATTGGTTTATTTAAAATATGTGCCATTGCTCCAACTAATTCAAATGCAGAATTTAGTATTAAATCTGTATCTGCATCTAAAGTTATTATATATTTTATATTTTTTAGTTGCTCTGCTATTTGACTTTTTTGGTTTTCTTCATAATTTTCTAAAGTGTTTTCTCTAAATGGATTTTCAATATTTCCTAAAAGATATTCATTAAATTGATTTAACATACCTCTTTTTCTTTCCCAACCAATGTATGATTTTTCTTTTTCATTCCATATTCTTTTTCTATATATAAAGTTAAAAATTGGTATAATTTCTTCTTCATTTTGATATTTTTCATTTAATCTGTCAGTTTGTTTTATTCCTTCTTGTATTACTTCTCTGTCATATATTTCCTCTTTGTTTTTACTTTGTGAACAATCTCCTAATAAGCAAAAATATATATTTTTAGACTTATTTGCTAAATAAAATACTTCCAATTTTTTCATTAATTCTTTTACTTTTTCTTTGTCTTTTACTATTGTCGGAATAACTACCATAGTTTTATTTTCTTTATCTATTCCATTAGAAAAATCTAATTTGGGAATCAATTTGGGCTTTACTGTTTTGCTTAATATATATGATATTATTTGTATTATATTTTCTGTTACTGGTATAAATAGTATCACCATATTTGTAATTAAAAACCATGTTTTATTTATATTGTTGTTTGCAATTTTAGCAAAATAATATGAGATTATTAGACTTAAAATTATTATTGTTGATATATAAATTTTAGATTTATTTTTTGAACTAATTTTCTTTTTACTTTTATAATTTAATTTTTGATATAATTCTTCTATTCCTTTATCAATTAAATAATACCCAATATGTTTATTATTTTCTTTTGATATTTCTAGTAGTTTTCTTGTTATATATATTTCTGAAATCTTTGTTTTTTTAGATATTTCTTTTATTGTGTTTCTATAATATTCTTTTGTTTTTGTATCCATTTTTTCATATACATTTGTTGGATCTTTTTTTAGAAGCTCTTCTACTCCATTTGTTTTTTCAAATATTTCTAAAAAGTTTATTCTTTGTATTCGCTTTATACTTAATATGCTATTTCCAATTGATACTTTTCTTACTGCTATATCAAAATGTTCTTTTTTTATTACATCAGACACTGTTGTTCCTGTGAGCTCTACGGTTTCTTCTAATGCTTTTAAGTAACTATATCCTTTTTTTCCATATCTTTTTAAGATATATGACATGTATTCTATAAATGAGTATTGCATATCATTAAATATTGTTTTTTCAATTCTTTTTGTTGGTCCTATTTTAAATTTTTGCTCTGATTTTGCTTTATTTTCTATTAATCTTTCTACTATATTTTCTGCTTTATATTTTTCTATTTGTGAAATATATATTTTTTCACAAATTTCTCTTATATTTTCTATAATTGCTATTTCAAGAAATATCCCTATATTCCATATTTCTTCCATACTCAATGTTTTTTTTGTTTGATAACTTGCAAGATAATCTTCTAAATTTTGAGGTTCTATATTATTGTCTGTATATGCTACAATTTCTGATGCTAACACATATATTCTCGCAAATCCTTGATATTGGCCGTTTGCTATTCCTACAAAGTTTTGATATTTTTTTAATGTTAATTCTTTTTCTATTTGTTTTACACTTTCTTCTATTATATATAAATTGTCTAATAACCATTCTCCTGCTGGATGTATACTTATTCCTAATTTTAAATGCTTATTTAATAGATTATATACTTCTTGTATGGTTCTAAAACTTTCTAATAAATGTGGTACTGGATACGTATTTTTTTGTGATTTTTCTGTCAAATTATGGTTTGTTGCTACTTTTTGTAAGTGAATTTCTAGTTGTTGTTTATCTAATGGTGTCCCATTTATTTTTAATATTTTCAAAAAAATTCCACTCCTTGCTAATATGTTTTATACATATTGTTAGCAAAGAGTGGTAATTTTATTCTTTTATTATTTTTATTTTATCTTTCTTCATCTTGCTCTTGTGATTCTTTTTCTTGTAAGTCTTTTTGTTTTGTTTGAGTATATGTCATTTTAGTTACTTTTTTAGTATTTAAAATTCCGTCACCTTTTTTTGTTTCTATTTTCAGATCACCTGCTGCAAACTCACTTGATTCTTCTAAAGCTTCTTTATATTCTTTTATTATCTTTCCTTTGTTAAATTCTCCATTTTCTACTTTTCCCATTTGTCTTTGTGTATTAACTATAGAACTTATATAATTTTCTACTTCTTTTGGTAATTTATCTTCTAAAATTAATATATCTTCACTTTTATATTCTCCAGCAATTTTAATGCTTTCTATTTCTGAGCCATCTGATGCTTCATAATATGATTTTAATGTTATATCTTCTGGTTTAACATTCATTTGACTTGCAACTTTTGATTTTATTATACTTCTTTGTAAGTCATATATATCATTTCCTATACTTTGTAAATCATTTACATCCACATTTTCTTCAAGTTGTTTTTGTAATCCTTGAATTTCTTTTAATGTCTCTTCACTTATTTGAAGGCTTTCAGCTGTTTCTCCATTTTCTAATGCTTGTTCTAGTGTTATTGGTGTATTATAGTCTGCATATGATTTTACTCCAGTTATTCCTCCTATTGTAAGTAATGCAGAAAGTCCCAATATTGCTAATGCTTTTCCTTTATATTTTCCTTTTGATTTTTTACCTTTTATTTTTTTACCTGAATTTTTATATTTTTTGTGTATTCTTTCTTTATTTTCATAAGCTTGTTCATAACTATTGTTTCTTTTTGTTCTTGCAAATTGTGGCACTTGTATACCACCATCATCTCCGACTGCTTTGTTTTCTTTTACATATTCTCTTGCATCAAGATTTTCTCTAAATTCTCTTTTTCTATCCATTCTTGATTTTTCTTTTTCAAAATTATATAAATTATCCTTCATAATAGTTTCCTCCTTTGAATACCATCATACACCTATATTATAACACTTTTAAATAAAAAAAGCAAAAAAAATCCAATTTTGCCTTTTTTGCTCTTTATTTTTATTTGATTTACTAATTAATCTAATTATAAAAATAGTCTAATATTCCATTATAAATTCCCCATGCTAATCTATCTTGGTAACTATCTTCTAATAGCTTTTTTTCTTCTTCAGGATTTGATAAAAATCCACATTCCACTATACTTATTGGTATTTCAATATTTTTCATAATATATACTGTATTTAATTTCATTGCCACTCTTGTATTTTCTTTTTGTATTGCTTCATTTAAATTTTCCTGTATTTTTTTAGCAAGTTCTATACTTTTTTCATTTTTGGTATTATAAAAGCATTGCCATCCATGATATTCTGATTGTGGTATTTTATTTAAATGTATAGATACAAATATATCTGCCGAATTTTCATTTCCTATTTTTACTCTGTTTTTTATATCTGATATCTTTTTTTGTTTTAATGTTTTACTATCTAAATCATAAATTGCATTATTATCTGATCTTGTTAAAATTACTTTACTACCATTTTGTTCTAATAGATTTTGCAATTTTAAAGCTATTTTTAGATTAGTTTGTGCCTCTGTTGTTCCTGAACTGCTTTGTGCTCCTTCGTCTGGAGTTCCATGTCCTGCATCTATTATTATTGTTTTTCCAGATGCAGGTGTTGCTGTGGTTTGAATATTTTCACCACCGTCGTTTTTATTTTGCTTATTATAAGTTTTAGCTGTAAAAACAAATAATGATATTAATATACAACTTAAAATTATTTTTATTCTTTTCTGATTAATTACAATCATTTAACTTACATTCCTTTAACAAAAAACTCTTAATATACTTTTATTATATTAAGAGTTTTTATTTATTATTACTTTTGACTGTTTTAAAATGATTTTTTGCTCCGACCCCAAAATCAGCTTTAGAATTATCTTCTTCTATCTATTGCATAACTACTTCCCATTACTGATTTTGCTGCATGTTTTACTTGTGCTCCTACTTCTCCTATTTCTAGTATGTTGTGGAATCTTCCCACATCTGATGCTACTACACCTATTGATAATGATGTTAATGGAAATTGTTCTATTATTCCTTTTCTATTTGCTACTTCTATATATCCTTTTTCTAAATCATCTTGTGTAAAAAATTTAGATACATTTGTATCAAAATGTGATATTATATTTTGACATAACTTTTCACAATTTGTTCCTGGCACTATTGCTACAAAATCATCTCCACCAATATGTCCTACAAATGTATTTTCTAATTTATCACTATGTACTAAGTTTACTATTGTTTCTGCTGTAAATTCGATTATTTCATCACCTTTTAAAAATCCATATACATCATTATATGCTTTGAAATTATCTAAGTCTAAATATAATACTGAAAATGGCTCTTTACGTTGAATTCTTTTCTTTAATTCTGCATGTATCTGTACATTTCCTGGTAGTCCTGTTAATGGACTTACTGTTCTATTGCTTGCTAATAATCTATTTAAATTTTTTACTGTATAATATAAATATTTTTCATCTACAGGTTTTTTTATAAAATATTCTACTGACTCTCTTAATATTCTTACTCTATGTTCTCTGCTTGATTTTGATGATACAATTATTACTGGTGTTATTGTGTTGTCCTCATCTTTTCTGATTTTTCTACATAATTCTATTACATCTCTATCTATTGCATCTTCATTTATTACAATTAATGCTGGAATGTTTTTTAATGCAATATCTATTTGTTCTGTTTTTACACTTATAAATTTATATTCTGGATCGTTTTTAAATAATTCCCTAAATATTACTATTGAAGAATCATCATCATCTATTATATATATTTCTTGTAACATATTTAAATTCATTCCTTCCTTTGTTTTAGTAAGACTCATATGGATTTTTTATTATTATATACAAAGTTCCATTTATTTTTCAAGTAGCTTTGGCCCTTTTTTTATTTTTCCTTTTCTTTTTAACTCTTTTATTTTATTTATTTCTATTTTTTTGTTTAAAATTTCTCTAATTTCTTTAGTATCTATTGCTGGGAATGCTCGTTTTAGCCTATATACATTTTTATATAAATGCAATATTGTTCTGTTTCTTTGTTTTTTCAATTTTTCTACTATTTGTTGTATTCCATCTACAACTTCTGATTTTTCTATTTCTCCATTTGTTTCTTTTGTTTTTAGTTTTAATTCTTTCAATTTTTCTTTTATTTCTTTGTTTAATTCTTCTACCTTTTCTAAAGTAACTTTTATATTTTTTACTTTTATTATTGACACAATCATATCTGCTATAAATATCAATGTTGCTATAATTATTATATAATGTAATAATTTAATGTCTACATTTTGAATTCCTTTTTGAACTAATGGATGTATTATTTTTATAAAAATTACTCCTAATGCACCCCAGTATAAGGAATTTGTTAAACATATCCTACCTTGAATATTTATTTTATGATTTGAATAGTCCCAATATTTTGTATGGAATATTTTTTCTAATAGCACTCCTACAATGTATTCCCATAATGTTAATATTACAAATGAGACTATAAATAATAATATTACATTATTTGATAAGTTTTCTAAAAATAGAAACATTATACATGCACCAAATCCATATATTGGGCAAAGTGGTCCTATTAGAAATCCTGTGTTTATCAATTTCTTTTCTAGTATTGATCTAAATACAGATTCCATTATCCATCCTAAAAATGAATATATGACAAAATATGTTAATAATGTAAACAGCTCCTCTTTCATTTTCTAGTATTCCTTTCTTAGTCTAAAAGCCTCCCACCTTTACCTTTGTGGGAGGCTCTATTAATTATTTTCTTACTAGTACTCTAGATGTTTCACTTACTCCGCTATCATTATATACTGTTACTTCTAGTTTATTTTCTCCATCATGTAATGGATATGAGTACTTAAAGTTCTTTCTTTCTTCTGCTGATGAATATACTTTTGTTAAATCTAAGAAGTTCTTTTCTGTTTCATTTATAATAAATTCTACTCTTGTAATTCCTTCTTCATCTGATGCATTTATTACAAAGTTTGCAGAACCGTCTGTTGTAACTTCTAGTTTTGGTTTTGTAACTCCTTTTACTTCTTGCTCTTTTGTTTCTGTATTATTATTTTTATCTACAACTGCAACTGTTAATTTGTGTTGTCCTTTTGGAATTTCTATTGATTGTTCTGTTTGTATACTATTTATATTTATTGTTTGCTCTTCATCTTCATCCCATCTATATGTCATGTATGAAAGTTCATTTTTACCACTTGCTGTTATTTTTAAGTTGCTTCCATCAACTTCAAAGTTTATATCAATATCTCCTTGTCTAGTATATGTTTTTGGATAACTTATTTCTTTTCCATCTTGGTCTTCTGCATATACATATAAAGTATTTTCTCCTGTTGGAATTTCGATTGTTTGCTCAACACTTCTTTTTCCTTTTGCGTTTAAGTCTACTGCTTCTTCATTATTCCAACTATATGTTACCTTTTCTAGTGGTTTATTATGTGTTACTTGTAATTTTAATTGACTATCTGAAATGTCTTCTACATATATTGTTGGTTTAGCTTGACTGTTTTCTAATTGTGTTCCTTTATACATTGCATATGATGCAGAACTTATTATTACTATTCCAAAAATAATCATTGCAATAGCAAAAAATCTTACTATTTTTTCTATTTCTATTGGTCCACTATTTTTAGTTTTCCTTTTCTTTTCTACTGGTTGCTCTACACTTAATATTTGGTTCAAATTTTTTCACCTCTTTTGTTTTTTGCAAAATGATTATATCATAAGCATTTATAATTGTAAATATTTTAGAACAAATCTAAAAAAATAGCTATAAGCGTTGGTTTTAACGATTATAGCTACATTTTATTTATATACTAGTTTTGTGTATATGGTAATATTGCAATATGTCTTGCTCTTTTTATTGCTTTTGTTATATCTCTTTGATGTTTACTACAAGCTCCTGTTGTTCTTCTTGGTAAGATTTTTCCTTTATCATTAATGAATTTTTTTAATTGTTCAGGATTTTTATAATCTAATTCAAAGTTTTTGTCACTACATAATACGCAAACTTTTTTTCTTTGTTTTCTAAATCTTGGATTGTAATCATCATCATAGTTTTTATTTCTTCTATTTTGTTTTTTCTCTGCCATTTTATTTTCCCCCCTATCTGTTAGAATGGTAAGTCGTCATTTGAAGATATTTCAAAATCTGCACCCATGCTTCCTGGTTGTGCATTTCCAAATGTATTTTCAAAGCTTGAATTGTTTGCTTCTGTATCTCTTCTACCTTCTGCAAAATAAGCTTCTTCTGCTACAACTTCTGTTACATAGTGTTTTACTCCTTGGTCATCATCCCAAGTTCTTGTTTGTAATCTTCCAATAACTGCTACTTGTTGACCTTTTTTAAAGTATTTACTACAAAATTCTCCTAATTTGCTCCAAGCTACAATGTTTACAAAGTCAGCTTGTCTTTCTTCACCTTGTCTAGCAAATCTTCTGTTTACTGCTAAACTAAATGATGCAACTAGTGTATTATTTGTTTGTGTGTATCTTACTTCTGGGTCTCTTGTTAATCTTCCCATTAATATTACTTTGTTCATTTTTATCACCTTTTCCTACTTTAATAGGCCCCTGTATTTTGTTTTTTATAACTATTTAAAATTAGTCTTCTTTTCTTACAACAATATATTTTAATATATTATCTGTAATTCTGTAAACTCTTTCAAGTTCAGCTATTGATTCTGGTTTTGCTTCGAAGTTGAATAATATATATGTTCCTTCTTCATTTTTCTTGATAGGATATGCTAATTTCTTTTTCCCCATATTTTCAACTGTTTCTACTTTACCAGCATTGTTTATTAAACCTGTAAATTTTTCTTCTAAGGCTTTTAATCCTTCTTCATCTACATTTGGTCTAACAATGATTATACTTTCGTATTTATTCATTATTTTCACCTCCCTTTGGATTTTTAACTTACATTCTCTGCAAGTAGAGATTTGAAAAATTCATTTTTATTTTCTATATTTAACTATATTTTTGCATAAAAAATAACTATGCCTTTTTCAAAGCATAGCTATTTTATCATAATTTTTGTTTGATTTCAAGGGTTTATTGATTTTTTTCTTAAATCGCCCTTAAAATGCAATGCATAGTGTTATTTTTGTTTGTATTTAATCCGAGCTCTTTTCAGTTCTGTTTGTGCTCGATTTGCCTCAGCAGCTGCCGCCTCATTCCAGAATTCTTCGGAATATTGTTCTTTCCAAATGTCTGACTTATATGCAAACATTATGCCTCTGGATGAATTTATTGCTGCTCCTCCACCTTTTTTATCGAAGTTTACAGCAACATCATTAGCTGTTGCTCCCTGCTTTCCATAGCCTGGTACTAAGAAAAATGTATTTGGCATACGTTTTCTTAATTCTTTAGCCTGTTCAGGATGTGTTGCTCCTACAACTGCTCCCACTAAACTATATTTTTCTCGGCGTGGGTTGGTATAATCTCCCCATTCTTTGATTTTGTCAGCAACTGCTTCATATACCTTTCTGCCATCTTTTAACTCGAGATCTTGTATCTCTGCTGATGACTGGTTTGAAGTTTTGGCTAAAACAAAAATTCCTTTGTCATTTTTTTTAGCTAAATCCAGAAATGGTTTGATTCCATCTGTTCCGAAATACGGGTTTACAGTTATTGCATCAAATGGTGATGTAGCATCCAAATATGCTTTTGCATACTCCATTGATGTGTTTCCAATGTCTGCTCTTTTTAGATCTCCAATTACGTAGAGCCCTTCCATCTGAGCATTCATGGCAATGTTCCAGTAAAGATCTTCCATTTGCATTGCCTCAAAAAAAGCACTGTTTATTTTTATTACTCCTACTGATTCTTTTACTGCTTCAATATAATCTTGACAGAAAGTACCCATTATAGTTCTGTTTTTTTCTGGGTCTCCTTCTAATTTTCCATCTGCTACTAGTTCTTCATTTTGCGTTATCCAAACTTGTTTGATTTTGTCAAAATCTGGATCTAACCCTGCAATAAGTGGCCCTTTTTCTTTCACTATCCGGTTTAGTCTTTGCATTGCGTTCATTTTTTTCCTCCTGCTCAATTGAGCTGAATCTAATATTAATGTGTTTCTATTAGATAATAACATATTTATTATATTATTACAATGGTTAACGTAATTTAAAGTTAATTGTTTTATTATTCTCCCGTTTTTATTAAGCTTCTTGTTTTTTTACATATATTATTTTTCCTAGTTTTATTTTGTTAACTCTTTTTTGTAATTCCATTATAGGAATTGGAAGTAATGATATTGCAATTGTTATTAACCATTGTGTTTGATTTAATGGTATTAATTTAAATATTTTTGCCAATTGTGGAATTATTACAACTATTGTTTGTACTATTGTTCCTAATATAAAACTTCCTATTAAATATTTGTTTTCTAATATTCCTATTTTAAATATTGATTGTTCACTTTTTATGTTAAAACTGTGGACAAGTTCAAGCATTCCTAATGCTATAAATGCCATTGTTCTTCCTACTTCTAGTCCATAATATTTATTTCCTATACTAAATGCTATTAGTGTTAACATTCCAAGCATTATTCCTTCTACTATTATTTTGTTCCATAATCCGTCTGCAAAAATTCCCTTTCTGCTATCTACTGGTGGTCTTTTCATTATGTCTTTTTCAGGTGGTTCTAGTCCTATTGCGATTGCTGGTAATGAGTCTGTTACTAAGTTTATCCATAATAATTGAATTGCTAATAGAGGAGATTTTAATCCTAAAACTAGCCCCATAAATATTGTTACTATTTCTCCTATATTTGTTGATATTAAAAAATGTATTGCTTTTTTTATGTTGTCATATATATTTCTTCCTTGTTTTACTGCTTTTACTATTGTTACAAAATTGTCGTCTGTTAATATCATATCTGCTGCATTTTTGGCTACATCTGTACCATTTTTTCCCATTGCTATTCCTATGTCTGCATTTTTTAAAGCAGGGCTGTCATTTACTCCATCTCCTGTCATTGCAACTACACTTCCTGCTTTTTGCCATGCTTTTACTATTCTTACTTTATGTTCTGGTGTAACCCTTGCAAATACTGAATAATTTTTTATTTCTTTAACCAACTTTTCTTGTGGTATTTGGTCTAGTTCTTTTCCTGTTATTGCTTTATCTTGTGGCTCTAATATATTTAATTCTTTTGCAATTGCTTTTGCTGTTGCAATATGATCACCTGTTATCATTACAGTTTTTATCCCTGCCCTTTTGCACGTATTTACTGCTTCTTTTACTCCTTCTCTAGGTGGGTCTATCATACCAATTAATCCGCACAAAATTTAGTCCGTCTTCCATGAATTTTAATTCTGAATTTTTTGGCATTGCTGGTATTTCTTTATATGCTACTGCTATTACTCTTAATGCTTTTTTTGCCATATTTTCATTTTCTTTTTCAATTCTATTTTTTTCTCCTATTGTAACATTACATTTATTTAATAATACATCTGGTGCGCCTTTTGTAATAACTATATATCTTGTACCTTTTTTATGTACTGTTGTCATCATTTTTCTAGTTGAATCAAATGGTATTTCTGCCACTCTTGGCATTTCTCTATATAATTCAACTTTATTATAGTTGTATTTTAATGCATTTTGTACTAAAGCTATTTCTGTAGGTTCTCCATTAATTTCTGTTTTTCCATTTTCATATACAATATTGCTATCTGTACACATTGCTCCCAGTCTTGTTGCTAACATTTTGTCTTTTGCATTTATTTCTACAACTGTCATTTTATTTTGAGTTAATGTTCCTGTTTTATCTGAACATATTACTTTGCTACATCCTAATGTTTCAACTGCTGGCAATTTTCTTATTATGCTATTATTTTTTGCCATTTTGCTTACACCTATTGATAACATAATTGTAACAATTGCAGGCAAACCTTCTGGAATTGCTGCAACTGCTAGTCCTACTGATGTCATAAACATTTCTATTGGGTCTATTTTCTTTATCATTCCTATTGCAAATATTAGCACACATATTGCTAAACATACTATTCCAAGTATTTTTCCTACTTGTGATAGCTTTTTTTGTATTGGTGCTTCAGGTGTTTCGTCTTCCATAATCATATTAGCTATTTTTCCAACTTTAGTATTCATACCTGTTTCTGTTACTACTGCTTTTCCATGACCATTTACAACTATACTTGCCATAAATGCCATATTTAGCATATCTCCTAGTGGAATATCTGGTTTTGCTATCATATTTGCATCTTTTAGCACTGGCTCTGTTTCACCTGTTAAGCTTGATTCTTCTATTTTCAGATTATGGCTTTCTATTAATCTACAATCTGCTGGTACATAAATTCCAGCTTCTAACTCTATGATGTCTCCTGGTACCAAATCTTCTGCATTTATTTCTTGTATATTTCCGTTTCTTATAACTTTTGCTTTTGGTGGTGTCATTTCTTTTAATGCTTCTATTGATTTTTCTGCTTTTGCTTCTTGAATTACTCCCATTAGAGCATTAAATACTACAATTGCTATTATTATAATTGAATCCACATAGTCATTTTCTCCTTGAAAATACGATATTAGTGCAGATAGAGCAGATGCTATTATTAGTATTATTATCATAAAATCATTGAATTGTTTTATAAATTTTACTAATAATGTTTCTTTCTTTTTTTCTTCTAATTTATTTGTTCCATATTTTTGCTTTCTAATTTGTATTTCTTCGTATGCAAGTCCAATTTTTAAATCTGTTTTTAGTTTTTGTAAAACCTCTTCTTTTCTTAATGTTTCCCACATAATTTCCTCCTTTGTCTTGTTATTTATTAAATTTTATGTGGCTTGTCTTTTATTTATTACTAATTTGTTTGTATTTTGAATTTAACTTTTTGTAGTTTTTTGTCATATTATCTAATAGGAGGTTTTACTTATGTTAATTAATTCTATTTTACTAGCTTTATCAAGTAGTTTGGACTCTTTGGGTATTGGCATTACATATGGTATTAAAAATATGAAAATTTCTAAAATTAGTAGGTTAATTTTGTTTACTATTTCGTGTTTTGTTTCTTTTTCTTCTATATTGTTAGGTAATTTTATAAATAATTTTATTTCTAATTCTTTTGCAAACTTAATTGGTTGCAGTGTTTTAGTTTTTATTGGTGTTAGTATGATTTTTAAATCTATTTCTAATTCTAATAATGTGAAAAATAATTATTATGACTTTAACAATTCTAATTTGATTGATCCTAGAGAGTCTATTGCTCTTGGTTTTGCTTTATCTTTGGATAGTTTAGGAATTGGTATTAGTTATAGTTTAACAGATTCTACTTCTTTTCTTTTTCCATTTTTTATTGGGATTTTTCAAGTTGCTTTTTTGAATTTGGGTATTTTTTGTGGTAAGAAAATAAAAAATATAAGTAATTTACCTGATTTTGTTTGTTCTCTTGTTTCAGGTATATTACTTATATTGTTTGGCATTTTTAGGTTATTTTAATATGCAATTATTCTTCTTTACATTTTTATTATTTTACTGTAAAACCGTCTGTTGCATTTCCACTTAAGAGCTCAGAGCTTAGAGTAACTACAGGGAACAACTCGCGAGAATAGTAGTCAGTGCCGCCGTAAGAGCCGCACATAAAGCAAGCGCTCACGCGACCAAAATCCACATTGCGCACATAGAAGCCACAGAGGTCAGAGTCAGTACCGACGCAGCGCGAAGCCAACCAGTAATCTGAACGACTTCCATCTGGCATTAATAAATCATAATAGTTTTTTCCATTATTAGCTGTTTTAAATGCTGTTTGCATAAAACTACTATCTTTATACCAATATGTTTGATATGGTTGAATACTTTTACTTGCTTCTAATTTTCCATCTGTTGCACTTTCATCTGTTCTTCCTACTAAAGTTGTTTGTTCACTCATCCCTAGTCCATTATTATTAGTTGGTCCATTTATTACACTTAAGTTTTCTTTTGCATATATTGTTGGATATTTTTTAAGACTTGTATATGGAGTTGAAGTTTGAGTGTTATATGTTGCATTTCCATCATTATATTTATATGCTCCATTTGTTCCGTTCTTTGCACCATCTGTCATATAATTTTCTATATCTTCTATATTTATACTTCTTGCTTCTATTCCTTTACTTGCATTTCCATACAAATTACTACATGCATCATTTAACAATTTTACTCCATTATTATATCCTTGTGCTTGTCCTAAATACACAGTTCCACTTGTTGCTGTTTCTGGTACTAATGTTACTTTTCCATTTTTTATATCTAATACTTTCCATTTACTTATTTTATAGTTATCATTACTACTATCTAGTTTTACATCATCTGTTCCTACTGTTTTATTTGATGAACAATATTCTGCTTCCCATTTATATGTTCCGCTTGGTGTATATGTTACTTCTGTTCCTACTTCTAATCCTTCTGGTGCTGGTACTATTTCTCCTACACTTCCATTTGCATTTACTGTGAAACTTTTTCCATCTACAGTTGCTGTTACTGGAAATGTTTCTCCTTCTATTGTTCCTCCATAATTTGCCATGTCTGTTCTTAGTTTTTCTACTGTTAATGTCCCATCATCTGACATTGCTCCCATTACTGCTAGTCTTACTTTTTCTTCTGCGTTTTTATATTCTGTTTTATCTTTAGCATTTTGAGCTTGTGTTAATATTCCATTTTGTCCTGTTAACATTGCTATACTTACTCCTGCTAGTATTAATAATACTATAATCGTTATTACTAATGCTATTAGTGTTATTCCATGTACATTTTTCTTCATTTAAATTCCTCCATTTTTCTTTAGTTTTTCCAGTATTTATAATTTTATTCTGTATTACTTCTTATGTTTTCTCATACAAAATTATGTACAATAAAAGTATATCCTAAGCCTTCATCATTGTCAATGATGATTTATCATTTTCGGTCTATTGTCTTTTATCAATTAAAATTAGAAAATAATTTATGTTATAGGTTAATATAAAACTAAACTATAATGAAAGGAAGTATACTTATGGAAAATATACAATCAACTGATTTATTCAAAGTAATTGGTAAAAATATTAAATATTATAGAAGTTTATATAATCTTGAAAAAGGTAAAATGACTCAAGAAAAACTTGCAGAATTAGCTGATGTTTCAACAGCTTTAATTGCTAATGTTGAGAGTGATAAAATTAATCAAGGAATTAGTGTTTTTACTTTATGGAAAATTAGTAAAGCTTTAGAAATTCCTGTTGAAAATTTATTTAATGGTATAGATAATGATATTAGTTCGTTACATGCCTAAGTTTTTAACATCGTTTTTTATTTAAGATACACATCTTATATTTTCATATAAAAAAGAAGATAATTAAGCACCACTATTTATTAAATCTTTATTTAATATTTAGTTTTTTCTTAATTATCTTTTTTTATAAATATATTAATCTAATTTCGCATTTTCTCATTAATTGCAAAATTTCCCACTATTGGCTATAACTTATTTATTAGCTATTTTTCAATTTCATTGATAATAGTTTTGATATTCCGTTTTCTTCCATTGTAACTCCATATACTGTATCAGCCGCTTCCATTGTTCCTTTTCTATGTGTAATTACTAAGAATTGTGTATTTTGCGAGAATTTCTTTAGATAATCTGCAAATCTGTACACATTCACATCATCAAGTGCCGCCTCAATTTCGTCTAATACGCAGAATGGTGCTGGATTAATTTTTAAAATTGCAAATAGCAATGCAATTGCTGTGAATGCTTTTTCTCCTCCAGATAATAACATCATATTTTGTAATTTTTTTCCTGGTGGTTGTACATTAATATCAATTCCACATTCTAGTATATTGTTTTCGTCTTCTAATTTTAATGATGCATTTCCTCCACCAAATAATTCTTTAAACACTTCTGCAAAATTTTTATTTATTAACGCAAATTGTGTTTTAAATTGTTCTTTCATGGTTTGAGTCATATCTGTTATTATTTTTCTAAGTTTTGCCATAGTATCTTCTAAGTCAACTCTTTGTTCACACATAAAGTCATATCTTTCTTTTAAGTTTTTATATTCTTCAATTGAATCTACATTAACACTTCCAAGTTCTCGTAATTCTTTTCTTAATTCATTTACCTTTTTCTGTGTTAATTGTACATTATCTGGCTTTTTGTATTCTTGCACATTGTTTGGTGTTAGCTCATATTCTTCCCACATTTTGTTTATAATAGAATTTATATCTTCTTCTGTTTTAGTTTTTCGTACATCTATTTTTACAATCTGTGCTTTTAAGTCTTCTATTATTTTAAATTTTTCGTTTATTTTGTCTTCTTGTTTTGCCAATTTTTCATTTTTGGCAATTCTTTCTTGTTTTAATTCTTCTATTTTTGAGCCACTATTTTTTACATCTTCTTTTATTGATTCTATTTTTTGTTTTATTTCTTCTATTGATTTTTCTAAATTAAAGTTGTCTTGTTTTATTTCTTCTATTTGACTTTCCTTATTTTTTATACTTTGCTTAGAATTTTCAATATCTTGTAATATTCTTTCTTGTAGCTCTTGTAATGAAGTTTCACTTTCGTCAAATGAAGATACAGATATTTTTAAATTGGTTATATCAAAATTCAAGTCATCTACATATTTTTGATTGTCTTTATTTATATTTGCAAATTCTTGAATTATTGATGTTAATTTTTCTGTTTCTTCTGTTAATGTTTCTATCTCTTTTTGTGTTTCTTCTTTTATTTTAATAGAAGTTTCTTTTTCTTGTTTGATTGTTTCTTTTTCTTCTTTTAGCTTATTTATACGTTTTTCAACTTTTTCTATATTTTCGTCTATTGATAATACTTTTTGTTTTTCTGTTGCATATGTAATATCTATTTCTTGTAGCTCTTTTTCTAATAGTGTTACTTCTTCAAAAATATTTTCTATTGAATTTTGATATTCTTCTTTTTCATTTTCTTGTTTTTCTATTTTAGTTTTTAGATTTTGAATATCTTTTTGAAGTTTTTCTATTTCTCTTCCTCTACCTAAAATATTTACAGTTTTCTTAGCTACAGAACCTCCTGTTATTGCCCCAGATGGGTTTATTACATCTCCTTCTATTGTAATAATTCTAAATGTATATCCATTTTGCTTAGCTACTTTTATTGCATTTTCCATATTATCAACAATAACTGTTCTTCCTAATAAATTTGTTATAATTTGTTCATATTTTTTATTGTATTTTATTAGGTCTGATGCAATTCCAATAACCCCTTGGTTATTTCCTTTTATCTTATCTAATTTTTTACCATGAACTGAAGATATTGGTAAAAATGATGCTCTACCCAAATTATTTTTTCTTAAGTGTTCAACTAATCTTTTTGCATCTTCTTCTGTATCTGTTACTATGTTTTGTAAGCTCATACCTAAACACATTTCTATTGCTGTTTGGTATTGCTCTGGTACTTCAATTATATTTGCAAGTACACCATTCATTCCTTTTCCTAATTCTTTTACTTTTTCACAATCTAATAAAAGATTTTTTACACTTTTAACATATCCTTCTTTTTCTTTTTCTGTTTCAATTAAGAATTTTAAACGTGATTCTTTTATTCTCATTTCACTTTGATATGCTTGTATATTACTATCATATAATTTTATTTTTTTATCTGCTTCTTCTTTTTTAGAATTTATTTCTTCTAAATTTTTTACTATTTTATTTCTTTTGCTTTCTATTTCATAAAATTCTTTTGATATTTCTTCTTTATTAAATCGTATATTATCTAGTTCGGAAATATTTGTCATTATTTCATTTTGTATTTGTTTTTCTCTTTTTTCGTAGTTATCATAGTTAACATTTTGTGTGTTTATTTGTGATTGTAATTCATATTTTTTGTCTGTGTTTTCTTCCACTTTTTGTTTGTGTTCTTCAATTTCTAGTTCTTTGCTAGATAATTTTTCTGTTATTTTTTGTAGTTCTTCTTCTTTTTCTTTTAGTTCTTTTTCATACTTTTCTTTATTTTGTTTTAAACTATCTTTTTTCTGTTGCTTTTGTTCAATTTCTTCTTGTAGTTCTTTTAGTTTTTCTGTTGTTTCTTCTATTTCTTTTGTGTATCTTTGTGTGTTTTCATTATTATTTGTTATTCTTGTTTTTGCTACATTAATATCTGAATTTAACATTTCTATTTCTTTTTGACTTTCAAACCCTAAGTTTGACATTTCTTCTATTTGTGTTGTTATGTTATTTATATTGTTCTTTAATTCTTCTTTTAGTGCTTTTATTCTGTCTAAATTTTTTTGCTCTTCTTCACATTGGTTATTGTATATTTCTTCATCTTTTACTATTTCTTCTAAACTTTGTTTGTATTTTTCTATATTGTATATAAATAAACCAATTTCAATATTTTTTAATTCTTCTCTTAAATTCAAATATTTTTTAGCTTTTTCTGAACTTATTTTTAATGGTTCTATATTTGTTTCTATTTCTGATAATATGTCATTTATTCTAAGTAAGTTTAGTTTTGTTCTTTCTAATTTTTTCTCTGCTTCTTGTTTTCTTGTTCTATATTTTACAATACCTGCAGCTTCTTCAAATATATTTCTTCTATCTTCTGATTTATTGCTTAAAATTTCATCTATTTTACCTTGTCCTATTATTGAATATCCGTCTTTTCCAATTCCTGTATCCATAAATAGTTCTAATACATCTTTTAATCTACAAGGTACTTTATTTATGTAATATCCAGTTTCACCTGTTCTATATATTTTTCTTGTTACTGTTACTTCTGTATATTCTATTGGTAATGCTCCATCAGTGTTGTCAAATACTAATGAACCTTCTGCAAAACCTAATGATTTTCTATTTTGTGTACCTGCAAATATAATATCAAGTGATTTGTTACCTCTAAGAGATTTCATGCTTTGTTCTCCAAGTATCCACCTGATACTATCTGAAATATTACTTTTTCCTGAACCGTTTGGCCCTATAACACTTGTTATTCCTGGTCTAAATTCCAGTACTGTTTTATCTGCAAAGGATTTGAACCCTTGTAATTCTAGTCTTTTTAAATACATTTTTTCTCACCTGCAAGTAGTTTATACTATTTTTCGACTTTTGTAAAGAATTTTAGCTATACGAATTTTACTCCTGAAACAATTTTTGCTATGTTATATATTAGTTTTAGCTTGTCCTTAGAACATTTAGAAAATAGCTCTTTAAATTCTTTATCTAAATATATATCTTCTTCTTTTGTTACTCCTGTAATAAATTCTTCTATTGGAACTTGTAATATATTTGATATTTGTGCTAATCTTTTTAGTGTTATTTGTGCAGTTCCCCTTTCTACCCTACTAAGATATGCTACTGATACATCCATTGTTTCTGCTAGTTTTTCTTGCGATATCCCCTTTTCATTTCTTTTGTTTTTTATCCTTTCACCCATTAGCTGGTAGTCAATTCTTACTTTAACAAACATAATTTGCACCTCCGTTTTAGTAAATTTATCATCATCATATTTTATCGTCAAAGTCCATTTTTTCTTTTGACGTAAAGTTTTATCTATAAATGCTCTCTTTAACTCATTATTTTACAGTTTTTCTAACTTTTACACTTTTTTACATTTTTTCTAACTCTAATTGTTAGTTTGCTTTTTTGTTGATATTATTTGTTTTACATCGTATTTTGTTGGTATAAATCAAACAAAAAGTAAGAATTTTATGTTTTTGCAAATTCTTACTTTTATATTAGTTTTCAAATTTATATTTTTATCAATTTTCGGCTTTTTCACTATATTTATTATTAACTATTTTCTCATATGGTGCTTTTTCTTTTAGTTCTCCAGCTTGTGTCATAACTTCTTGTAATCTTTCGAATCCTTCTTGTTTTAATACTGGTATTTCATTCCATGCATCTATGTTTTTATAACTTTGTATTGCTGATGTTAAGATTTCAATATCTGTACTTGGGAAAAAGCTTTGTATTGCTTCTGCTATTTCCTTACTACTATGTTCTTTTACCCATTTTTCTCCTTTTGCTATTGCATTTGTAAAGCCTTGTATTGTTCCTTCGTTTTTTTCTATATAACTTTTTTTAGCAAAATATGCTGTATATGGAATTTCTCCTGCTGCTTCGCCAACTGATGCTACTATATATCCTTTTCCTTGTAATTGTGTTTGTGATGCTGTTGGTTCAAATAATGTTACATAGTCTGCATTTCCACTTGCAAAGGCTCCTGCCATTAAGTCAAATTTTATACTATCATCTAATGTTACATCTTTTCCTGGTTCTATTCCATTTTCTTTTAGTACATATTCTAATGTCATATATGGTACTCCGCCTTTTCTTCCTGGAATTATAGTTTTTCCTTTTACTTCTTTCCATTCAAAATTTGGACTTTCTTTTCTTGATACTAAAAATGATCCATCTTTTTTAGTCATTTGCGCAAATACTTGGCAATAATCTTCTTTTCCTTCATTGTAAACATATATTGATGCCTCTGGACCTGCAAATCCAATATCACATTGATTACTTAATACTGATGTCATTACTGCATCTGCCCCTTGACCTGTTGTTAATTCAATTTCCATACCTTCTTCTTTAAAATAGCCATTATTTATTGCTACATATTGTGGTGCATAAAATACTGATCGTGTTACTTCATTTACTTTTATTGTTTTAGCTTCTGTATTGTCTTTTTTGTTTTTTATTATATAAATTTGTACTCCTAACAACACTACTAGCACAATAATAATAATGCTTATAAATATTTTTTTATTCATTTTACACCTCCTATTTTCTTTTGTATATTTTATGTTTATTTTATTTTTTGGTGAATAAATAAAAATGAGTACGATTAAATTAAATCATACCCATTCTTTTTTATAATTCTTCTTGCTCTACAGCCCATATTATTTTTATAGCAGTAAATCCGATCACTCCTGATTTCACCCCATATTTACTTTGGAATTTTTTGAATTTTTCATTATCCTTTATAGGAAATTCATCATCGTTTCTTTTGACTTCTACTTTCCCTGTTTTATCCACTGCTAATTTATCATAAAAAGTATCTCTTAGATTGTTTAATATTTTTTGAGAAATAAAATAATTTTCAAATTTCTTTTCATAACCATGTTTTTCATATTCTCTTTCTAAATCGGTTCTTTTTAGGTAGCAATCTTTTTTCAATAACATATACATTAAATAAAATATATCTTCATAATATTGAAGGTTTTCTTCTATTTTATAAAATGCTTCTCTGTTTCTTATTAAAAAATGTCTTGCCTTTTTTCTGAATTTTATTTCTTCATTTTCTTTTTCATTGTACTCACATATCCATAATTTTGCTACAATTTTTTTATATTGTTTTTTGGATATCTTCATACTTTGAGCAAGTTTTATGCTTTCTGTGGTTAATTTTTCTAATTGTTCTATTTCCCACCGGCTTATATCTTCTTCCTCCTTTTGTTTTATGATATTATTTGTTGTTTGTTCATCCATAATGTTTTCCTCCATATCATTTATTCTACAATTAATACTTAATTATTATATCATGATTTATGTAAATCTTCAATATTTACTAAACCATTTTTCTTAATTTTACTATACATTTTTCTAATATTAGTACTCCCAAATACATTATTCCTGCAACAATTCCTAATATTATTACACTTGTCATTACTAGATCTAATTGAAATACTTGACCTCCATATACAATTAGATATCCTAATCCTGCTTTTGATACTAAAAATTCTCCTGAAATAACGCCAACTAAAGAAAGTCCAATATTTACTTTTAGTGAATTTATAAATGTAGATAAATTGGCAGGTATTACTATTTTAGTTAGTATTTGTAATTTACTACTTTTAAATGTTTTTGCCATTTTTATTATGTCTTTATCTGTTTTTAAAAATCCATTTAAGTTTTCTAGTACTGATACAACTAATGATATTGCAATTGCCATTACAATTATTGCTGATGTTCCAGCACCTACCCAAATTATTATTACTGGTCCGCAATGCTACTTTTGGTAGACTGTTTAATACTACTAAATATGGTTCCATTACTTTAGATAAAAAGTTTGACCACCATAATGCAATTGCTATTGTTATACCTAAAATTGTTCCTAACAAAAATCCTATAACTGTTTCATATACTGTTACTCCAACATGCATTAATAACTTATTATCTGTTAGATGTAAAAATGTTGATACTATTCTACTTGGTTGACTCATTAAAAAACTATCTATAATTCCTTTTCTTGCTAATATTTCCCATACTACTAAAAATACTACTAATATTGCTATTTGAGTTAATCGTATTAAGTTTTTTCTTTTTCTTTTTTCTTTTATATATTTTTTTCTCTCATTTGATATTATCATTTGTTTCATCCTTCTCTCAACTCCTTCCATAATATGTTAAAATACGTACTAAATTTAGGATTTTCTCTTGTTTCTAATGGTGTTTTATTTTTAGTTCCAAAGTCTATTTTATGAACATCTTTTATTGTTCCTGGTCTATTGCTTAATACAAGTATTCTATCTGACATGCTAATTGCTTCTGGTTGATGTTAAAATAGGCAGTCTTGGTTTTTATTTCTGACTAATCCAATATTTAATATTAAATTAGCCTTATATTTTTTCTTTTAAGTTATTTAATTGTTTGAAATTGAAATATAAATCTACCTGTTTGTCTTGGTGTATTTCAATTCTATTAACAATTACTTTCATAATTTCTGATGTTGGTTTACTTAGACTTAGATAATCCTGTACAACACTTTTTATCTTCTCAGTATCATCTTGTTTTGCATCTTCTTTTTGCTGTTTTATTTCTATGTATTCGTCTTCTTTTTGTCTTATTTCATCTCTAAATTTTTCCAATAATCTTTCATACATTTCTTCACTTATTTTATTATTCAATTTATCTACATACATTTGGTCAATATTGTTATTTATCAATTTTATTTCGTTTTCTAGTTTTTGAAGTATTTTTCCATAATCATATTTTGTCATTCCCCTTTTTACTTCTAATTCTACTTTTTCACTATCTATTTTTTGAAATAAATTTTTCATATAATTAATTATAGTGTCTTCTAAATTAGAATAGCTAAAACCATGTGATGTACAAAGTTTTAATTTTGAATTTCTGCGATAATTATTACATACCATATAATAATTACCATTCTTTTTTCCCCTTACCCCTATTTTATGTTTGCATTCGTAACAAAAAAGTAACCCATCTAATAAAAACATATTTTTCTTTTCATTTCTATTGTAGTTTTGAACTATTACCATTTTTTGCACTGCATCAAATACTTTTTTATCTATTATTGGTTCATGTGTATTTTCTACAATTATCCATTTCTCTTCTGAATTTGGTCTAATTTTTCTATTTTTATAACTTATTCTACTTCTTTTATTTTGCACTGTTGTACCTATATAAACTTTATTTTTCAATATGTTCTTTACTGTTTTATTTTCCCAAAACGTTTCTTTATTATACCTTGATTTATTGACTGTTGGAATATTGCTACTATTTAAATAATCTCTTATAGTTCCAACTTGACTTCCATTAGATGCCATATTAAAAATAGTCCTTACAATTTGAGCCTCTGGTTCATAAATTATTAACTTATTTTTATCATTTGAATCTTTTATGTATCCAAGTGGTGTTTTTCCCCCCACCCATTTTCCCTGTTTTTGCATTGTGTGCATTGCTGTCCTAATTTTTTTTGATAAGTCTTTTGAATACATATCATTTAATATTGATTTAAATGGAGCAATGTCATTGTTACCATTTGATGTTTCAAAAGTATCTATTCCATCTGTTACCGAAACATATCTTACATTATTTTCTGGAAACCACTTTTCTATATATTCTCCTGTTTCTATATAATCACGACCTAAACGAGATAAATCTTTTGTTACAACCATATTAATTTTTCCGTTTTCTATATCTCTTACCATTCTTTGAAAATCTGGTCTATTAAAATTTGTTCCAGTAAAGCCTTGATCTATATATGTATTTACTAATTGGTACTTCCATCCTAATTTTTGCACATATTCTGTTAGTAATGTTCTTTGATTTTTTATACTTTCACTTTCATCATATCCTCTATCTACATCTTCTTTTGATAGCCTTATATAAATTGCTACCTTGTATATTGTTTTTTCTATTTGTTCAAGCATTTTTCCTCCTTTCTATGCTTGATAAAAACAATTTGAATTTAAATTTTATTATATCTTATTTAAGACAAAATTTTAACGCTCAAAAATATCTTTCTTTAAGATATTAATTATTAAGTGTTTTATTAATTCTTCTAATTCTTCACCTTTTTCGTCGAAGTATATATTGATTTTGAAAGTTTCACTCATATTAATTCACTCTCCTTATACTATATATACATCTGTTTTCTTATAAAAATTCTCTCTTATTTTAAATTTTATTTTTTAATATGTCCACATTTGCTTATAAATAGTTTAAGGGTAGCTATGCGATAGTTTTCACTATCACACACCTACCCTAATTAGTAAAATATGTCATCTATTTTGTTCAAAAGTATTGGTATTGCTGATTTTCCTGATTATAAAAAATGTCCAATTTAGGAGTTTATTTTACTCAAAAATTTGGACATTTTTAGTTTATACGTAATTTCATAAAAAGTAATGAAATATTTTGTTTTTGTGTAATATTCTTACAAAAATTTTTTATTTTAAAATTTAGTTTTAGCAACAATAATTGTAAGTTGTTACTCAAATTCTTTTAAAACAATTTTTCCTTTTTCTTCTTTTATTTTTTCTGGATCATTAATTCCTTTATAAATCGTAATAATTTTACAATGAGTATATGAATATTGACCAATAGGAAAATATGAATTTTCCTCAACTATTATTTTATCATTATAAACATATATATCTTCATCAGTACCATCCAAATAGGACATATGTTTTTCTATTTTTTTTATATAATTATCTGGAATAATATATTTGCTATTCTTATGAATCAATATAATTAATACACCCATTATTAAAAGTATGATTATCATAATTATTATGCTCTTTTTTCTCATTTTTTACCTCCCATATAACTTACTATTTTTCTTCTCCATATTTTTTATTAATTGATGTACTTTATCTTTAAACATTTCATTTTTGTCAACCCAATTAAAATGTCATTATTTTACAGTATCTTAAAAAAAGCATTATATTCCTTATTTCCTTTAAAATTATTTCTCATCTTTAATATTTTTACTCTTTAATAATAATTCATCAAAATCAGAAACATATATTTTATCTTGTACTATTCTATATTTTTCAAATTCTGTTTCTGCATGTATTTTTGCCATTTCAGCAGATATTTTACCATTATCCTTTAATACATCATGATCCCATAATGTTAAAAATCCATTTAATCTTTCTTCCCAATCTTCCATTGTCATAGGAATATGCCTCATTGCTTGCATTTCAGCCAAATCCAAATATGCAGATACCATTCTCTCTAATTGTCCAATTTCTTTTTCTGATAAATAATTTTTTGCAATTACTACATCATATTTATGAATTTTACTATCAGGGGCTCCTTTCCACGTTGTTAGTCCCATATTTTCTTTTTGGCTATCTGCTCTATTATATATAATTTCCGCA
>OGXW01000182.1_pt1 | contig 44189 bp, 36 predicted proteins | sample 1576341 | NCBI WGS metagenome assembly OGXW01 (sample SAMEA3541592, study PRJEB24748) | human gut metagenome | biome: human gut; feature: human-associated habitat; material: faeces | place: China | collected 2012
TGCCATACATCTGGGATTCCATCACGGAGAACGGGCAGTTCTCATACCACTCAGAAGGATAAATGGAGAACCGTGCCTCACGGATGAGCTTTTCCAGTGCCTCTCCTTTCTGGAAGCCAACGTTCTTAATATTCTTAATACCATTTACTGTCTCTTCCAGAGGACCAGTGCCGGCGAAGATGAACTGTACATCCGGCAGTTCCTTACAGACCTTGATCAGTGTGCCGATGCCTTTCTCCTCAGAGAAACGGCCAAAGTAGAGGACGTAATCCTTCTTCTCCGTCTCTTTCCACTCCACCTTGTCGATGAAGTTGTGCATTGCCACAGTCTTCGTTGCAAACAGAGGATTGCTGTCCATTTTGCGCTTCATGAACTCCGAGCAGCAGATCATGGTGTCAATGTACTTGTAGGTGCCCTTCCACTTCCAGAACTCGGCTTCCATCATGCCGATGGCAGATTTCGCCGTGGAACCGTGGATGCACTTACCTTTCATGCAGTTCACGAAATGGCCGCCGAGGCACTTCTCACAGTTCTGGTGAGTATTCGGATTGTTCAGCATGTGGTTCGGGCAGACCAGCTGGTAGTCATGTGCCGTGAAGATGATCTTACAATCTCTTCCGGTCTCCTTGCGCCACTTCACGATTTCCAAGATGATGGAAGGAGTCAGTTGGTAGTTAAAATTGTTCAAGTGACAGACATCCGGCTTGAAGTCGTCCAGAACTTTCCGCAGCTGCACTCTTGCTTCCTTGCTGTAGATGGTCTTGATCGGGTAGGTCAGCTTGCTCAGTTTGCTACCACCGTGGAAGTCCATATCAGATGTATAAGCATTGACCCGGTTGCCAACACAACGGCCTTCGTGCTCCATTCCGAAGTACTGAACCTCGTGTCCGTGCTGCTCCAGTGCCTCACCCAATTTAAATATGTACGTCTCTGATCCGCCGTTTCGGTGCAGAAATTTATTCAAAATCAACGTCCTCACGTTATATTTCTCCTTATTTTATGTTCTATTTCACTACCTCTGTTCAGATGAAGCACTTCCAATGTGTTGTTCATAAACCAGAGTGCTCCATACAAACGCAGGTAGTGATACTGAAAGTTCTTATGATAAAATCATCTGCTGTTGCTGAACCTAGGTAGTGAGATAAAAACTGCTCTCACAGCCTTACCCATCTCTCGAAAAGTGCCGTAAATACGCCATTTTTCCAGTGTCCTCACTATGTACATCTCACTACCTGCATTCGGTTAGAGGAGATTATTCAAAATCAGCGTCCTCACGTTGTATTTCTCCTTATTTTATGTTCTATTTCACTACCTCTGTTCAGATGAAGCACTTCCAATGTGTTGTTCATAAACCAGAATGCTCCATACAAACGCAGGTAGTGATACTGAAAGTCCTTATGATAAATTCATCTGCTATTGCTGAAAACAGATTCTGAGATAAAAAGCCTGTTTTTTCTTTTCTCATCTCTGATACATTTTCAATGTCTTCTCTACCACATCGTCCCAGTTATATTTTCTGCAGATAAATTCTTCTGCCTGTGCTTTATAGCTTTCTACCATTTCCGGATGGTCACAGGCGTTCTGTAATTTTGCTTTCAGGTCGCTGACATCCGATTTTCTGAACAGCAGTGCCTTGTCTTCTACCACTTCTGCGCATTCCGGTATGTCGGATGTCAGGCAGCAATTTCCATAGCTCATTGCCTCCAGGAGACTTAGCGGCATTCCTTCGAGATCGGAGGGAAGGGTGTAGATGTATGGGTTGCTGTACAGTTCTTCCAGTATTTCTCCCTGCACAAATCCGGTAAAAATAATCCTGTCATCGTCTTTTGCCAGACTCTTCAGTTCATCCATGAATGCTTGTGTGTCGGAGCTTCCTCCGGCGATGACGAGTTTCTTATCTGTCTTTGTATGTTTAAATGCTTCTATTAAATAGCGCTCGCCTTTTTCCGGGACGATTCTTCCTAAATAAAGAATGTAACTGTCCTTGGTGAGTCCCCATTTCTCGGTGATCTGGCGGGCTTTCCGTAGTTTTGCTTTATTTACACCGTTTGGAATGAACCTGGTGGTTCTTCCGTATGTATTTTGGAAATAATCCTGAACCCCTTTGCTGAGTACGATGATCTCATCGGCAAAGCGGACAGCATTTTTTTCTCCGCTTCTGATGTACCAGCTTGCAAATTTTCCCCACTTGGCTCTTTGATGGTCAAGTCCATGTATGGTGACGATTACTTTCTTTCCAAACAGTTTCGGGAGCCAGCACATAAAAGCCGGGCCTTCTGCATGTATATGTACAACATCATAGTTTCCAAGCGCTGCCCGAAGGCTTGCGGATACGGATGCTGTCATGGCAGCAAGCCCGCGTTTATCTATTGTAAAGACTTCCTGTAAAGTGACGCCTTTGTATGTCTTAAGTTTTGTACCGTCAAATTCGCTTCCGGCTACGTTGTGTCCTTTTCGGTTATAACAGGTTACAGAATGGGATTTCTTCGCCATTCTGGTTGCCAACTCTTCCACAACAATTTCAATCCCTCCTTCTCTGGATGGGATTCTTTTATGTCCCAGCATAGCAATCCGTAAATTTTCTCTGCTATGTTTCTTCTTCATATCTTCTGGTAATTTTCCTGTGTTTCTTTGATAAACAGCAGGATTTTCTCCTCATTGTTGTTTCAAGTCTTTCTTATATATAACTTCGAACACTTTCACCATCTGACAGACGGCGGACTTCCCGGATTCCCCGTGGACTCCGGTGGGCGGTGTTCTGCCCGAAAGCAATATCCTGTAGATATCACTTTTTCTGTGATTTCTCACACACTCTATATGCAGAACTCATCCAACTGGAAGGGTTCTTTGCATACGTTTTATACAGACAAATATCTCCGGATTTTCTGTTTTACACACAGGAACCTGGAGTCTTTGAGGCTGTCTTCTCTTTGTTTTGCTCAAATCCTTTCAAACATTTCTTTCCAAGATTTCGAGCTGTATTCAGATAACGGTTTCCTCTGTGTCCATTAGGACAGAAGAATTCGTTTTCTTTGTTTTTGATTTTTTCTCCACAGATACTGCAGACGGAACTAATCTCATGCTGCTGCAGTTCGACCACCACGATTCCTTCCTGCCACGCTTTGTATTTGATCTTCTCGCGAATCGCAGTGCTTAAATGAATCGGTGAATGATTTCCTGCCTTTGTCATAATGATTTTGCTGTAATCCCTGTCAAACTCCGGCAGGGCAATGATTTTGGCATTGTTGTTTTTGCAGTATTCTATAACTTGTCTACTTATGCTGTGAGAATAAAAATCGTTGAGATTTCTCAGTTTTTCCCAGTACCTTGCATTGGCGCGGGGATTATCTCCGGCACCTCCGGACACCTGGGATTTTTTTAGTTTTGCTTCAACTGTTTTGCAGCGATGGCTGTATTCTGCACCGCCTCTGATGAAGCGAGTTCCTTCGCTGTTTCCTTCTGAATCCAGAATGCAGCAGACTGTGCAGGCATCCTGATTGCAAAAAACTACTGCACAGATTTTTTCTTTTGCGTTCATCCGTTCTCTGGCGGTTCTTCCGTCTTCGACCGAAGTTTTCCATGGAATATGCAGCTCTGTCTGATTTCTCTTAAGAACCAGAGAGGGCGACATCATAACTCCTGTTTCCGGTATGGAATTCCCATGCAGGCGAATCCTTGTCCATTTCCAGGCTGTTCCATTCCATATCTTCAGAGTGATTTCCTTTTCATTGAAATCCCTGTACATTCCTTTATAGAAGGTTACGGACTCTGTAAACTGCTGCGTCCGTCTGTTCTGTGCTTCTCTTGTGCGGTAGCTTCTGGCCGCTGCAATTGCAGCATTGATCGCTGCCCTGCGGAAATAAAGCGGAACTTTTGTCCATGGAAGGGGATTTGGTACAGGCTGTTTATCTCTTCCTATGATCGTCATCTTTTCCAGTGTACGAAGTGCTTCCATTGCTCCCGGAGTACTGTCGATAAACGTATCCAGGTACAATTCATAATAAAAGCCTAAAATTTCGTTATAAAGTTCCTGCGTCTGTCTGAGCCAGTCTGTATGTCTGCAGAAAACATTAAATTTCTTTACTGTGATTGAATAACAGGAAGTTTTTTCCATGCAGGTACCTCTGCTGATTTTTCGTGAAGTATGTAACTTTACGAAATAAAAACGAACTCTGAAAAAAGTTTTTGCTAAAAAATACAAAAAAATTGGGCAGAATTGCCAAGAAGTGTATCAAAACGACTGACTTTAAGTCATTTCTGTACCTTTACACATGAATTTGTGTGTGTTAAAATAAGATGATCTTTGAAAAAAAGACAAAAACTTCGCAAAGTTACATACTTCACGAAGTTTTTTTGTGTGAATTTATCTTTTATTTTCTACAAAAAGCAGGTGCCTTTTTCTGTTCGTCACAGAAAAACAGCACCTGCTTTTATATTTTACTTCTCGATTTTTACAATATAGGTTTCATAATTCGGATCCTGGTATACGATTTCGCCAAGGCTCTCCAGTCCTGCATTGTTGAGGTTTTCACCGTATTTTTCTCTTTCGCAGGAGCCTGCAAAGATATAGGAAATATCATATTTCTCGATCAGTTCCTGAACTCTTTGGGTATCTGTCGAGGTATAAATGGTTTCGATCTCGGCAGATTTCTCGTTCAGATCGGCCACATCATTTCTCCACAGCCATTCGTGTACATACCAGCCCATCACGGTCGGAAGTCCGGTCATTGCGGAAACTCGTTCATAGTTAGAGTAGCTGTCGCCGTTTGCCTCCAGAACCACTGGGGAATCCTGAATGTTTTCTTTCAGCCATCGGATTGCGCCGACATCTTCCACGAAATCTGTTTCCAGGAATGCCGTTGCATTCAGACCTTTGTACTGGGATGGATCCAGAACCTGTCCAAACCAGGAATCCACGCTTCGTCCAAAGTATCCACAGGTCCACAGAAGAAGTACAAGTCCGATCACACCGACTGCCTTGAGGATTTTTTTGCAGTTTATGAATAACAGCCGGAAAATCACATATGCCATCGTCATTCCAAACATGATATAAGTCTGATAGGTCAGCTTGAACATGGTATTGGCACGGGCATTTCCATTCTCATAGATATCGCGGACATATACCAGCTCCGGGATTGCAACCAGACCGATCGCGCACAGTCCCATGATCACTGCAAACAAATCCGGCGTGCGTACTGCCTTCATCAGGCGGTAGAGGGATTTGTGCTCCAGTTTTTTCAGTTTCTCGATAATGAGCGAGATCACAAACACAAGTGTCAGGATCGTCGGAAGTCCCCACAGGATCAGAAGCTGATGTGGCAGGGAATGGTTCTGTGCCAGTCTTACGCCCTGTACCATGGTTGTGAACTGCAGGGTAAACGGCAGGATGATCACTGTTGCAATGGCAAAGATTTCTATTGCCTGTGCTATCGTTACTGCAAGGATCCGTCTGATATCGCCTTTCAGACAGATGATGTTCATAAACAATACTGTTCCGCCGGTCACGACATAGTAGATGACAAAATCCCAGTAGTTTGTCCAGTGGAACATTCCAAGGAGCATTGCTGCCGCCAGGATCTGCGGCATCAGAAGCTGTTTCATCCAGAATTTCCGACGTCCCAGTTTCTCCACAGACGGTGTTGTGTTCCGTACCTTCTTTGTCCAGGCATACAGAAGTCCCAGAAGCAGAAGGACAAACATGATGTTTACCACATGTGCATGAAGGTCTCCCAGTACGAAGGAGTAGCACGGAAATTCATGGATCGTCTTGTCCGGCACATCCGGGTTGAATCCGATATAACGAGTAGCATCCGGGAACCAGTATCCGCTCACTTCCTCGCCCTTTAATTTCTGGATGAGTGGGATGATCTGCGCATAGACAACGTAATGCATATTTCCGGCAATGGAAACCGCCAGTCCTGCAAGGAAACCTGCAAGTGTCGGAAGCTGTTTCTTCCAGCCTGTAACTTTCCTGCCCTGTAAGTCTGTTGTCATCTGACGTACCAGTGAAAACGGAAGTACAAAAGCAAAACCTGCGACAAAGGTACGCATCAGGTTATAGGTAAGCTCCACCTGTGTGCCGGAAAGCTTTGTCAGAAATACTGCAAAGTACTGGCCGCCGTAATAGTAATTGATCTTGCCCTGAGAATACCAGAGGTCGGTTGCCGGAAGTGTCTTGCTGCGCATCATTGCTTCCATAAAGCCATAGTCCATAAACTTCTCTGTTCCATGAGCTGCCGGATGAAATCCTGCCAGATAGGTCCACAGAAGAAATGCCGCAAAAAACAGGATTTCTTCTATATAAACAAGATCCAGTCTGTCGATTGGAAGACATTCGTATCCATTTCTCCTCTGTTTCTCGTATGCAAGGATGCAGATGATTCCATACACCAGTGCAATGCCCACGCAGGCAGCTGTCGTAAATTTCAAAATCTTTACAGATACCAGAAACCAGGTCAGAAAGCCTGTGATCGTGATGGAAACAACCTTCGAAAACATCCATCCTTTGTCTTCAAAGCTTCGAAAAAGTCTTCCTGTAACTGCCATACCCACGCATCCAAGCACGGCGGCAAGGAGATACCATGTCCAGAATGTCCACACATCTCCTTTAAGGAGAAAGGCAGACAACGCGACAAGAAGTACTGCCGGTATGACTTTTATTATTGTTTTTTTAACTGTTTGAGGTTTCATAAATTCTTATTCTCCCATCCTCTGATTGGTACACCAGATGGAATGCTTTTGCAATAACATCTTCTCTGCATTCTGTTTCTTCGAATTTCATTCCATCTTCGAATAAAATATAGGTGATTTTTTCCTGTTTTACAAGTGATTTCACAGTATTTTCATCGGTTGAGCTGTAAATCGTTTTGGCAATCTCTGCCCGGCCGTAGGTATCATATCCGGCAGACCATGCATAATAAGGCCAGCCCATGTACATCATGACTCCTGCCATCGTCACCTCATTGATGCTGTACTCCGGTGTCAGGATCAGATCCTTACTTGTGAGGTTGTCGGCAAGCCACTCCGTCAGGGCACTGTTCATATTTACAGTGACTCTTCGACCTGGTCCATTATCGCGTACAATGATCACAAAATCATAGATTCCTGTGATCGTCAGACAGACTGCAAGCAGCACTGCCGCCGCCTTCTGCCAGATACCTCTGCCAAACAGCTTCACCACTGCCCATCCCCAGAACATTGCCACAAACGCATAGGAAATCATGATATATTTATGATTTACTGCGATATCCGGTGTCAGGGACATACAGAATGCAAAAATCAGCGGGAACAGAAAGCTTATGAGGATAACCCGCTGTCTTCGGTCTCTCAGAAAGTACATAATTACCAGTGCCCCGAGAAAGAAGATTCCGCTCATCTGGAACAGGTACCACAGTACCCCCGGCAGCGACTTATTCTCTGCCAGAAATCCCCAGTAAAAGGAGGTCTCCACGACATTTCCCCAGATAAACAGTCTCGCCTGAAGTTCTGCAAATATGACTGCTGCCGCCGCTGTTACCAGATAATCGAGTTTTCCATCCGAAAATGCAGCGAATCCAAACAGGATCAGAAGGCCTCCGATAACTGCTGCCCCATTCCAGAAAGAGGTCATTCCCAGCAACATTCCGGCAAATAGTGCATTCTCCAGGTTCCGGCTCTTCCAGGCATCTCTGCTGAATACTCTGCCAATAAGCCAGTGCCGGCCTTTTTCTCTATGTGCACATCCGGCCTCTATCCAGTCCAAAAACATCCACAGCACCAGGGCGACGATCAGAAGTCCGAACGCCAGATGTCTCTGATTCAGATAGACATTGAAATTCCAGAGTCCCCAGTTTTCGTTCGGTGTGTAGCCAATAAAGCTCATATTGGTTTTGAAGGTTTCTGCCAGGTCTCCTGCCACAAGATGCTCGATCACAAACTGAAAAAATGTCAGTGCGCTTCTGAAAAAGAAAAACAGGATCGTACATACGGAGGCTGTCAGGCTTCTGGTAATACGAAGTGCCAGATTGTAAAGCATGATGAGAAATGCCAGCAGTGCCAGGATGCTGACCAGGTTATAGGCCAGATCCAGCCGCAGTCCGAGGAATTCGAGATTTCCTACAAGGAACTGGAACATAAAATGATATTTTACATCCTGCCCTCCAAAATGCGGATACTGGGTCGGGAAATTATTTTCCAGTGAAAAGGAGCGGATCATCGCTGTATGCGGTGCGTAATCTCCGTAAACGGTATAGCCGGAATAGAGGACACCGTCCTTTATGTAAAATACATAAAACATGATCCAGCTGATAAACACGGCAAGGATCGCAAAGAAGATTACTTCCACTCGAAACTGTTTCTTATCTCTGATCAGTTCACGCTCATATCCGGACAATATGGTATTGTCTCTCCGATACCTCATAGTATACAGAAAAATCAAAAAGACAAGCGAGAGTGCCATCACGAACACATTCCCGTAAAAGAGCGATTTCTGTGCTCCGAGTGCACTCGCTGCCCAGGAGATCATATAGGTGCTCCATCCGAATATCAGGATTCCGGTCCCGAATGCGCCACAGCTCAGTATCCAGAATTTATTGTTCTTTCCGTCTCCCGATGCAAAGAACATCCCTGCTGCTTCTTTTCCGATCAGTACTGCCAGCAGACAGTAAATAATTCCTAACATAAATACACCCTCTGTATTTCTTATCTTCTGCATTGTTTCGAATCCAGTATAACAGAATACGAAATTAATAGCAAAAAAATTTTACCGCTTCTGTAAATAACTATGGATTCCCTCTGTCAGTGCGGCGGCTACTTTTTCCTGATATTCTTTTGTCTGCAGAAGTTCTGCCTCTTCCGGATTCGTGAGAAATCCGCACTCCGCTATGACCAGGATGCTCCTGCTCCTCTTCAGCAGATAGTAGCTGGTGTTTCCCTTGATTTCCCGCGGCCGTTCCACCTCGAGCATCACATTCAGTCTTTCCTGTAGAACCGCAGCCAGTTCTTTTCCCTCCAGTGAGGTTTCATAGTAAAAAACCTGCGGGCCTTTGACCGCCGGGTCATGATAGCTGTTCTGATGAATGCTGACCGTCAGTGCCGGAGCGGTCTCATCGATCAGGGCAATTCTTCGCTGCAGATCCTGTGCCTTTTTGTTCTGTGCAGACTCGTCATAAAGTCCCTTGTCTTCTTCTCTGGTCAGGACGACTGTATATCCCTTTTCTTCCAGTTTTTCTTTGAGAAGAAGTGTCACGGACAGGTTGATATTTTTTTCTTCCAGTCCGTCTATCCCGATCATTCCCGGATCACTTCCCCCGTGCCCCGGATCCAGCACGATTACATTTTCTTTCTTTTCGACTTCTTCAGAATTCATCCACACGGATACTGCGGCAGCCTGCCTGGACAAAAAATAAAAGCTTATCAGCAACAGGCATGCCATGATCAATTCCATCCTATATTTTCGCAAAAAGGACACATCCTCTCGCATATTCTTTCTATATATATGCCAGGATGTGTCCGCTTATAAACAGAATTCGTAACTGTTCAGTATCCTCTCTATCTTCTGAATAGTTACCAGAATTACTTATTCATATTTTATGATTTCTTTCTTCAAACGTTTCATGATACGTTTTTCAAGTCGGGAGATATACGACTGGGAAATTCCAAGAAGATCTGCAACTTCTTTCTGTGTTTTTTCTTTGCCGTCTGCATTATTGAGTCCGAAGCGAAGCTTGATGATCATCTGCTCCCTCGGAGAAAGTTTATTGATTGCCTTACCGAGAAGGGTAATCTCTACTTCATCCTCCATCTTCCTTGATATCACATCATCCTCTGTCCCCAGAACATCCGAAAGAAGGAGTTCGTTTCCATCCCAGTCCACATTCAGCGGCTCATCAATGGATACCTCCATCCGGGTCTTGCTGTTCCGTCGAAGATACATCAGGATCTCATTCTCAATACATCTGGATGCGTAGGTCGCAAGCTTGATATTCTTGACCGGATTGAAGGTATTGATTGCCTTGATCAGTCCTATGGTTCCAATAGAGATCAGATCCTCCACCCCGACTCCTGTATTGTCAAACTTCTTCGCAATATAGACCACGAGTCTCAGATTGTGCTCGATCAGAAGGGATCTTGCCTCCTGGTGCTGGTCGGTTTCCAGCTTACTGATCACATATGCCTCTCTCTTTGGATCCAAAGGTGCCGGAAGTACATCACTTCCACCTATATAATAGACATTTCTTGATCTTGTCAGTACCAGTCTCTGAAAAAGCTGAAACGGGTTATAATCCACACTTGCTGCTGATCTTCTCATAATATGCTCCTCCTAACGCAATAATCTGGAATTCAACAATAGCCTGTATTCCCTCCCCAAAGCGGTAGATTTCGATGTCAGTGCAAAAACCGGTTCTGCTATATGGATCACATTTCCAGGAGTATGGATGCACAGGTCATCAAGCATCACTGCCAGAAGCATCTGCGGGTCGTTCCCTACTGTCGTAAGTGACAGATAATGTGGTTTCAGAGCTGTGATCTCTGTATTTGTCAGTTCCTTCGGATTCTCATGGAAGCTTCTCAGGATTTCTGCATCCTCCTTTGTCAGAAGCTTATACAGAAGCTCCGGTTCAATGATCGACACTGGTTTACCATTCAACGGATCTGTAAGAAGGTTTCCACTGTCGTAAAGCCCGTAAGCTGACTGTACTCTTCCCTGACACCCAAGTGTCACAGGATAAATATTCTTCCGGCCCGCCCGGATCGAGTCTGCCGCAAAAAGAAAAGCACTGCTGCCTGTGTATACCACAAAAACACACAGCAGAAATATCCTGAACGTAAGTGCTCTTTCTCTTGAAACAGCCTCCCAGAAGCCGCCGCACAGAAATGCGGTCAGATATAACATCAGAAACGCTTTGAGAAGAAGCGCTTCCTTCTGGATCTTAAGTCCGATCCGAAGCATCAGAAGTGCACAGAAGCCATGAAGAACAACTGTCAGCACCGGAGTATTTTCCGAAGGGATACAGAGGATCAGGCAGGAACCAAAAGCCCCCAGGATGGCGGCGGCCAGACAACGTCTGTGACTGGTACGGCATCTTAAGAATCTTGCCACCAGCTCGAGGAGAAGATAATCCATCAAAAGATTTGCTGCAAAAACAACGTCTATGTAGATCTCCTGCATATGATCCTCCCCAAAGAAAATGGCATCCTGTAATATATAAAAAAGACCCTCTGCACTTATATAAATCCTTCACTTTGGTAAGTGATCTCATTATATAAGACAGAGGGTGCAGATTTTGTCAAAACAGGAACTCAGTTCTGCAGAACTTCTCGCGTCTTATCGACAGCATGAAAGAAGTTTTGCGTTATGAGGAGATTTTTTATTATTTTTTCTCTTCCTGGACTTCGATCTTACGGATTGTTTTGTTTTTGATTTCTTCTTTGATCGCTGCAATGAATTCTCCGAGTTCTTTCATTCCCTCATCGCCAAGGTAACGGCTTCTTACGGAAACTTTGCCCTCTTCCTCTTCTTTTGCACCGACTACGAGCATGTACGGTACTCTCTCAAGACGTGCTTCACGGATTTTGTATCCCATCTTCTCGGAACGTCTGTCAACGGAGCAGCGGATGCCTGCTTCTTTCATCTGTGCTTCTACTTTGTCAGCATAAGCGTTGAATTTCTCAGAGATCGGGATCACACGAACCTGCTCCGGACACAGCCATGTCGGGAACATTCCTGCGTATTTTTCGATCAGCCATGCAAGTGTTCTTTCATAGCATCCCATGGATGTACGATGAATGATACACGGACGTTTTTTGTCACCGTTTTCGTCGATGTAGTACATATCAAACTGTTCAGCAAGAAGTGCATCCCACTGGATTGTGATCATGGTATCTTCTTTGCCATATACGTTCTTTGCGTTGATGTCGACTTTTGGTCCGTAGAAAGCTGCTTCTCCGACATCCTCTGTGAATGGGATGTTCAGTTCTTCGAGCATCTGACGAATATCTTCTTCTGTCTCATTCCATACTTCCGGATCACCGATGTATTTTTCTCTGTTGTTCGGATCCCATTTGGACAGATGGTAGGTTACATCCTCCTCAACTCCAAGTACCTGCAGGCAGTACTGTGCAAGTGCGATACAGTCTTTGAATTCTTTTACCATCTGGTCTGGTCTTACGATCAGATGTCCCTCAGAGATTGTAAACTGACGAACTCGTGTCAGGCCGTGCATCTCACCGGAATCCTCGTTACGGAACAGTGTGGATGTCTCGCCGTAACGCAGCGGCAGATCACGGTAGCTGTGCTGTTCTGCTTTGTATACATAGTACTGGAACGGGCATGTCATCGGACGAAGTGCAAATACTTCTTTGTCTGTCTCTTCATCACCGAGAACGAACATTCCGTCTTTGTAATGATCCCAGTGTCCGGAGATCTTGTAGAGGTCGCTCTTTGCCATCAGAGGAGTCTTGGTTCTTACATAGCCACGTTTTGTCTCCTCATCTTCGATCCATCTCTGCAGTTCCTGCATCATGATAACACCGTTTGGCATGATAAGCGGAAGTCCCTGTCCGATCACGTCTACTGTTGTGAAGATTTTCATCTCACGGCCAAGTTTGTTGTGGTCGCGTTTCTTGGCTTCTTCCATCTGCTCCAGATGTTCTTTGAGCTCGTCTTTTGTTGCATAAGCTGTTCCGTAGATACGTGTCAGCATTGCGTTCTTTTCGCTTCCTCTCCAGTAAGCGCTGGAAGAAGAAAGAAGTTTGAAGGCTTTCACACCTTTTACGCTCATCAGATGCGGGCCTGCACAGAGGTCTGTCCAGTCTCCCTGTGAATAGAAGGAGATTTCTTCTCCCTCCGGAAGGTCCTCGATCAGTTCTACCTTGTATGGCTCGTTTTTCTCCTTGAAGTATGCGATCGCATCTTCTCTGGATTTTGTAAAGCGCTCGATCTTTGCACCTTTCTTGATGATCTTCTTCATTTCTTTCTCGATTGCATCGAGGTCCTCACGGGAGAATGGCTCGTGAGCAAAATCGTAATAAAATCCTGTATCAATAGAAGGTCCGATAGCAACCTTGGCTTCCGGATATAAGTTCTGTACTGCCTGAGCAAGTACATGGGAAGCGGTATGACGAAGAACGGCAAGTCCTTTCTCGTCTTTGGCTGTGAGAATGTTCAGTTCGCAGTCGCTGTCGAGAACGGTACGAAGGTCTACAACCTCTCCGTTTACTTCTCCTGCACAGGCTGCACGTGCCAGTCCTTCGCTGATGTCATAAGCGATGTCGATGACTGATTTTGCTTCGGAATACTCTTTTTTGGATCCGTCTTTCAGTGTGATGATCATAATCTTTGAACTCCTTTTGTAATGAATAAAAATTGTAAGTTTTCCACAGGGACGAGAGAAAAATAAAAAAGTCCCCTACAATACATCTCTGTACTGTAAGGGACGAATGATCTACTCGCGGTTCCACCCTGCTTGCTGTATCTGTACCTCATCGGACAGACTCAGCCACTCTTATAAGATGATAACGGAATCACCGGACCGGATTAGGGCCACTCGGAGATGGTCTTCGACTGCTTCCCGCTGAAATACTCTCAGCAAATGTATTTCTCTCTGGAGCCTTCCACAGTTTACTCTTCTCTTCAACGTGTTTCTTTATTCTGTAATCCATTATATCCGCACGTTTTCCGTTTGTCAATGGGTGATTTTGTTTTTTGGTAAGACCAATTTAGATTACTCGAAGCCCTCCATCTGCCAGCATGCAGCGTCTTCTTCTTGTAAAACTTCTCGCACAGGTCAGACCTTCTCCGGTCGGTCCTGCGATTGTCATAGTCGTATGGCCTTCGCCGCCGATTCCTACACCGACAAGTGTTGCAGCATTTTTTGTAAAGATCGTTGTCTCAATCTCTTTTGCAAATCTTGTCATATGATCTACATTCTTTGAAAACATGGATGCTGTATGGCGGTTTCCATTCTCTGCAATAACTGCATATTTTACGCAATCCTCAAAGGTCTTGCAGCGGACGATCGGCATGACCGGCATCAGCTGTTCTACAAGCACGAATGGATGATCATGTGGTACTTCGCAGAGAACCAGTCGGGTATCTGCATCTTTGATTCCAATACTTTCGAGAATCAGAGAAGCATCCTTGCCGACCCATTTCTTGTTTACAGAATATTTGCCATCCTTTTCCAGAAATACCACTTTAAGAAGCTGTTCTGTCTCCTGTGGCGTGATAAGATGTGCACCGCAGGTACACATCTTGCGGATCAGTTCATCTGCTACGTTATCCATAACAAAAGTTTCTTTTTCCGCCAGACACAGAAGATTATTATCGAAGGATGCACCTCTGTAAATTTCGGATGCAGCCTTATCCAAATCGGCCGTATCATCGACTACAACAGGTGGGTTTCCGGCTCCTGCACCGATTGTTTTTTTGCCGGATTTGAGAAGTGCATTTACCATTCCCATTCCACCGGTTCCAACCATCAGACGTATCTTCGGACTGGCTGTCAGTTTATTGACTGCTTCCATGTCAGGTTCTCTTTGCATGGTAATCAGATTTGCAGGTCCGCCGTTCTCCACGATCGTCCTGTGGAGGATCTGAAGGCAGACCGCACAGACTTTTTTGGCACCCGGATGGACATTAAATACAACTGCATTTCCGCCGCCGATCATACTAATCGTATTGTTGATAATAGTTTCTGTCGGGTTTGTAGATGGTGTGATCGCACCAATAACGCCAAATGGAGCCTGCTCTTCGATCATAAGACCGGAGTCACCGGAAATCGCATCTGTAACCAGACATTCCACCCCTGGTGTCTTGTCAATTACAGCAAGATTTTTTGCAATCTTATCCTCATAACGTCCCATTCCAGTTTCTTCATGGATCATTTTGGCAAACATTGGGGCATTTTCTCTGGAAACAACACGAATCGCTTCTATAATACGGCGACGATCTTCTACTTTATAATTCATATACCAGTCTCTCTGTGCGATGTATGCGGCATCGATTGCATCGTTTACATCTTCAAACACACCCTGATCACTTTTGCAGGAAATATCCAGATTTGTTTTCATCAAAACTTCTCTGACTATGTTTTTGATCATCATTTCATCCATGGATTTATCTCTCCTTTCACTGCTTCAAAAATACCCCTGTCCGGAAATCCAGGCAGAGGCATTTTTAACTGCTTGACGTAGTGACTGCCCATGTAATGCAGTCGTTCTTTATATTATTTTACAGTAGGAAGAATTTTTTCTACGTCAGTGTGCGGTCTTGGAATAACATGAGTTGCTACTAACTCACCAAGTCTGGATGCTGCTGCACTTCCGCTCTCTACTGCAGATTTAACAGCTCCTACATCTCCACGTACCATAACTGTTACCAGTCCGGATCCGATTTTCTCTGTTCCTACAAGTGCAACGTTAGCTGCTTTGCACATCTGGTCTGCTGCTTCGATTGCTGCTGTAAGTCCTCTGGTTTCTACCATTCCTAATGCTTCCTGTGTCATGATGATTTCCTCCTAATCTCTCTTACATTTCCGGTTTGAATAATACTTTTGTGAACACTTCTGTTCTGTTGTACATCATCTCAAATACTTCTTTACAGTCTTCCAGACGAACACGATGTGTGATCAGTGGATTCACATTCATCTGACCTGTACTCATGAATTCAAGTCCGCTCTTCCACTCGTTGATCGGCAGTGGATTGATGGAAGAGTTCCAGCTTCCGTGGATAGTAAGTTCACCACGAAGAATCGCCTGGATTACCTTGTTCGGATAAGTTACATCGTCATAGGTAATGCCGCCGTATACAACTTCACCATTCTTCTTGCAGGATGCTACTGCCTGAACATGTGTAATCTTGTTTCCGGCAAATTCAATTGCGATATCTACACCTTCGCCGCCTGTCAGCTCTTTGATCGCTGCCACAGCGTCTGTTTTCATTCCGTTTACGCCAGCTGTTGCACCAAGACGTTTTGCAAGTGCAAGTTTATCATCTGCAACATCTACTGCGATAACCTTTGTGCAGCCAAGTGCACGGAGCCACTGAACACAGATAAATCCAATTGCACCAAGTCCGAATACTGCTGCTGTCTTACCAGCTTCCATACGGCATTTACGAACTGCATGGAGACCAACAGATACAGGATCTGTAAAAGAACCTTCTTCATAATCTACATTATCCGGTAATTTCAGACAGTTTGCAGATTCTACAACGACATATTCTGCCATGGCACCGTCTCTTCTGGATCCGTAGTAATCATAATGATCACAGAGGTGGGATTGTCCGACCTTGCAGTACTGACACTCGCCACACGGGATCAGAGGCATAACGGAAACTCTGTCTCCTACTGTCAGGTTATTCTTAACTTTATCACCACAGTCTACGATCTGTCCTGCAAATTCATGTCCGATCGTCGTCGGAAAATGGTAAGTACCTTTCACCATAACTCGTGGAATATCCGAACCGCAGACACCGCAGCTTTTTACTTTGATCAATACCTGTGTATCTTTTTCAATATGAGGAACGTCTACTTCCACACATCTGATGTCTTTTGGTGCAAATAAACGAACCGCTCTCATTTTCTGTGCCATCTATATGCCATCTCCTTTTCCTGCTTATACTTAATATGTACTCTTGCTGGTTTCACCTTTTGCAATTGCAACTCCGGCGCTTGTTCCGAGTCTGTTTGCACCTGCTGCGATCATTGCTTTGGCATCTTCCGGTCCTCTTACACCGCCGGACGCTTTAACTCCCATATCCGGTCCTACAGTCTTTCTCATCAGAGCAACATCCGCAACAGTTGCTCCGCCTGTAGAAAATCCTGTAGATGTCTTAACGAAATCTGCACCTGCTTCTTTTGCAATCTGGCAGACCTTAACTTTTTCTTCATCTGTCAGAAGACAGGTCTCGATGATAACTTTAACAATTGCTCTTCCATGAACGGCTGTTACAAGGTCTGCAATATCTTTCTTTACAAACTGCCAGTTTCCTGACTTGATCTTACCAACGTTTACTACCATATCTACTTCATTGGCGCCATTTTCTATTGCTTCATTTGCCTCAAAAATTTTTGATTTTGTGGTGGTTGCTCCCAGAGGGAAACCAATTACTGTACACACTTTAACTCCACTTCCGCGAAGTTCCTCATAGCATAATGGAACATAACATGGGTTTACGCATACAGAACAAAAATGGTATTCTTTTGCCTCCTGACATAATTTTACGATCTGCTCTTCACTGGCATTCTGTTTCAGCAGTGTATGATCGATCATTCCGGCTACATTTCCTGTATTGACAGAAGGTGTGTTCACACTTCCCTGATTCTGCATTGTTCTGAGAATCTCCGCTGTAATCTTACTGACTAACTGTTCCATCTCCATAGCTTATTCCTCTCTTTCCATTTATAACTGCTTATATGGTATATTTCCCTATAAAGGGGGATTACTCTCGTTTACTTATTTCGATGATCTTTCGGAATTTATCTGGTTTAAGACTTGCTCCTCCAATCAGGAATCCATCTACACCCGGACAACTTCCAATCTCAGCAGCGTTCTTTTCGTTGACGCTTCCACCATACAGAAGCGGGATATCACTTCCCGTAAGTTCCTGAAGAACGGTCTTGAGATATCGATGTGTCTCTGTAATTTCTTCTGTGGATGCACTTACGCCGGTTCCGATTGCCCAGATTGGCTCATATGCAATCTGTATATAGGGAATCTTATCTCTGGAAAGTCCCTCCAGATCCTCCAAAAGCTGTTTCCTTAATACCTTCTTCCACTGCCCGCTTTTTCTCTCATCCAGATTCTCACCTATGCAGAGCATAACGGAAAAATTTTCTGAGAGTGCTGCCTGGATCTTCTTGTGAATCTCTTCATCCGTTTCATTATAGTAGCTGCGACGTTCGGAATGCCCTACCAGCAGACAGTCACAGCCAAGTTCTCTGATCATAGGAAGAGAAATTTCTCCTGTATAGGCTCCGCTGTCTTTATAATGGAAATTCTGCGGTCCATAGGTAATTCCTCTCCTGCGGAACTCTCCTGCAAGAACTGCCAGTGTTGTATACGGTGGAAAAATCATCACCTTCCCGTCGACCGGGCCCAGCTTTTCCAGAAACTCCATTCCTTCTCTGACGGTCATGTTCATCTTCCAGTTTCCCGCGACGATCAGAGAATGTTTCATATATCTGGCTACTGTTTCCCGGATGATCTGGTCCAGATTCTTCTGTTCCATAGATCCTCCTTCCTGACTTTTAAAGCAGGCAATTTTGTATTCACCTGTTACATTTGTTTACATTTGTTCCTATGTCAATATCATTTGTAACTTATGTGCTTATCTTAGCACAAAGGTGCTCACATGTCAACTGCCCATTTATCCAACTTCTTCAAAAAAGCTGCGTCTTCGGTAACTACTTTTACCGGTTCGTTATAATCCAGTGCCATAAGTCCCAGAATGGACTTTGCATCTGCAATCTGATTCTGATCGGTATGCACCCCCACATCACTTCTGCATTTACATGCAAGGTTCATAAAATCCCTCAGGTCATTTGCCTCTGTCAGTTTAATTAATCGGTACATGTTCTTCCTCCTACTGTATCTAACTTTTATTAATAAAAGAAAACTTTCGTCCAAAAAAGGCCGGTCAAATTTATGACCAGCCTTTTCTGCAAAATTTCCTATTATTTCATTGCTGCAAACGCAAGGCTGTCGTCTACGTAATCATCTACGTTGCTGCTGTCAATAACACCAGTACCTGCATCTACAAATTCTTCATAATCTTCCCCATTCAGAACTTTAAGGGTTGTATTCATAGCAACCTTCAGCAGAGAACCCGGGTCATTCATAGTTGTGATGGAATATTTGCCATCCTTAATTGCTATAACAGCTTCCATAAGACCGTCTACACCTGTTACTTTGACGCCTTCGACTCCTTTCTCCTGAAGAACCTGAGCTGCTCCAAGAGACATATCATCATTATGTCCATATACAGCAACAATGCCGTCATTACTCTGCAGTAAATCCTGTGTAGCTGTAACAGCTTTGCTTCTTGTGTAATCGCAGTATGCAGACTGGATCACTTCAAGTCCCGGAGCTTCTGCGATTGCAGATTCAAATCCGTCACGTCTTGCCATCATAACAGTATCGCCAGCCGTTCCCTGAATCTCAAGGATCTTGCCTTCTGCCTTATCTTTACCGCCAAGTTCTTCTACAAGAGCTTCTCCTACGAGTCTTCCCATCTCTTCGTTGTCACGTCCTACATAAGCGGTATTTCCATCATTTACATTTCGGTCAACAGTGATAACCGGAATGTCTGCTTTCTGGCAGGCTTCGATTGCAGGAGCAACACCTTCTGCATTGATCGGATTAAGGATCAGAGCATTGATTCCACTGGAGATCATGTCGTTGATATCGTTGTTCTGTTTTGTAACATCATCATCTGCACTTACACAGACAAAGTCAACACCAAGCTGTTTTGCATAATCTTCTGCAACTTCTTTCATAGTTACATAGAATGGGGAAGCCAGTGTACACTGTGAGAATCCGATCTTGTAATCTGCTTTTCCCGTATAATCAGCCATAACGTCATCTGCCGCGTAAACACAAACTCCCATAGACCCGATCATTGCCATTGCTGTCAGAATTGCAAGGAAACCTTTTCTCTTCATGTTGAAATCCTCCTTTAAAAAATATAGTTTTTATTATGATAAGCACCCCTTGTACTTCATCATTCTTTTATTTTTTTGAATCAATTGCTCTGTTAAGAAGAAGAGCTGCAATAATAATGACGCCTTTTGCGATCTGCTGATAGAAAGAAGCAAGACCTACAAGGTTGAAAATATTTGTGATGATCTGCAGAAGAAATACACCACCAAATGTTCCAAGCATGGAACCAATACCACCAGAAAGGCTGGCACCACCGATTACAGATGCCGCAATCGCATTCAGTTCCATTCCATCACCTGCTGTCGGCTGTCCGGTTGCCAGCCAGGATGCGGTGAGAACACCTGCAAATGCTGCAAGGGCTGCACAGAGAACATAGGTGATCGCATAATTTCTTGTTGTTTTGATACCTGAAAGTGTTGCTGCTTCACGGTTACCGCCAATTGCAAACAGGCTTCGACCAAAAGAAGTATATTTCAGAAGCAGTGCAAAGAAAACAGTCAGAATAATCCAGATGATACCACTGACAGATACTTTACCGATAAAACCACCGCCAATGAATTTGAAATCACTGGAAAGTCCAAAAACCGGAACACCCTGTGTAGTCAGAAGTGCTGCTCCTCTGGCAATCTCCATCATTGCAAGGGAAGCAATGAAGTCCGGAAGACCGAATTTTGCAATCAGAATACCAGTAATCAGGCCAAGTGCCGCTCCAAGAACCACACCTGCAAGTACAGCAATTATAATAGGAACGTTTTTGCTTACAAGAATTGCACTGATCATTCCTGCAAATGCTGCCACTGATCCAACAGACAGATCAATACCGGAGATGATGATTACAAGGGTCATTCCAATAGCTACGATTCCCGGTATTGATGCCTGCTGCAAAAGGTTCAATACATTCCCAACAGTCAGGAAATTAGGTGATAATATAGATGCAATAACTATAAATACGATCAGCAGTACCAGCAGGTTATATTTTTTAAGCAGATCGCTGATCTTCATAGGTTCTTTTCTCATGATTCGTTCCTCCCTGTAACAGATACGGATAAAATTTTGTCCGGATTAAAGTTTTCTTTTGATGAAGTCATGACTTCTTTGCCATCGAACATTACAATAATATTGTCACAGATTCGAAGCAACTCATCCAGTTCCGAAGAAACCACGATCATACTCTTGCCTTCATCCGCAAGATTTCGAATAATCTTATAAATTTCTTCTTTTACCATAACGTCGATTCCCTGTGTAGGCTCATCGATCAGGAGGATATCGCAATCACGGAAGAGCCATTTTGCAATAATAACCTTCTGCTGATTTCCGCCGGACAGATTCTGGATCACAGTGTTGATCGACGGTGTCTTTACATTAAGACTTTTCTTATAAAGTTCACAGGTTTCACGAATCACTCCATAATTAATGATTCCATTTTTCTTGCACTTATCAAGTGCAACCATTGTCATATTTTCCCAGACTGGAAGTATCTGAACAAGTCCCTGTGTTTTACGGTTTTCAGGAATCAGACCGATCTTATTTGCGATTGCCTCACCGGTATGTTTGAAATGTACCGGTCTGCCATGAAGCTTGATCTCACCTTTTTCATATGGATCCGCTCCAAAAATCGAACGAATGACTTCTGTCCGGCCCGCACCAACCAGACCATAGAGTCCAAGGACTTCTCCTTTATGAAGATCAAAAGAAATATTCCTTACTTTATGATTGGTAAGTCCCTTTACTTCAAGAACTTTTTCATCATTCAGCGGCTTTGCTTCTGTGTATTCATTTTTCTCGCTGACCTTGGCTCCTGTCATATATTCTACCAGGTGATCTTCATTGATCTCTGATGCATTTCGACAGGCTACAAACTTGCCATCGCGGAGAATCGTAATACGGTCACCAACCAAAAACAGTTCTTCCAGATGGTGAGAGATATAGATCAATGTGATGCCTTTTGCCTTGAGATCCTTAATCAATTGGAGCAGTGTTTCAAATTCTCTCTTGGAAAGTGTTGAGGACGGCTCGTCCATAACAATCAGCTTCGCATTGCTAGCAAGTGCCTTCATAATCTCCGTCATCTGTCTCTGTCCGATATTCAGACTGCTGACTTTGGCCCTGACATCAATCTGCATATTCATTTCATCTGCGATTTCCTGGGTTTTCTTATATACTTCTTTCCAGTCTACAGTTCCAAATTTTGTCTTCGGATAATTGTTGATATATACATTCTCACCAACCGTAAGTTCATTTACCAGTGAAAGTTCCTGATAAATAACGGAAATACCTTTTTTCTTACGCTCCAGCGTTCCATGTGGTTTGAGTTTTTCACCATCAAAAATAATCTCGCCGCTGTCTTCTACATAAGCTCCTGAAAGGATTTTCATCAATGTAGATTTACCGGCTCCATTGGCACCGATCAGACAGTGTACTTCGCCTCGTTTTACGGAAAAGTCCACGCTGTCCAGTGCCTTGACTCCTGGAAATAACTTATCAATCTTACGCATTTCCAGAATATTGTCATGTTCCTGCACTATGTATTCCCCCTTTGTCTCTGCTTATTGATGCATCAGATCCTTCAGACTTTCATATAATTCCAGATACTTATGGAAATATGGCTGATATTCTTCATGATTCTTCATATCCGGCTCTAGAATGAACTTCGGTTTTACCATATGTTCTGCTGCCGACTGGAAATCATTGTAAAATCTTCCCTTCGATGCCGCTACTACACAGCAGCCAAGTACACCTGCCTGTATATTTTCATTTACAATGATCGGTTTTCCGGTTACATCTGAGATCATCTGCAGCCAGCGGCGATCTTTGGTCACTCCTCCGCATGCAGTAATAGAAGCCACCGGATAACCCTGTTCTTCAAAATTACGGATAATATTCTGTGTGCCATAAGAAACAGATTCCAGAACTGCCCGGTAAATATGTTTCCATGTGTGTTTGATATTCAGACCGAATATAACACCCTTTGCCATTGCATCCTTATATGGTGTGCGGTTTCCCTGGAAAAAGTCCAGTACCGTAACCCCGTCTGCACCAATCGGAATTTCATCCGGAATTTCCAGAAGATGTCCATATGGATTTCCATCCTTTTCCGGAATATGAAAATTATGTCTGAACCAGTTTACCAGTCCCGAAGCAGAAATCTGTCCTCCTTCAAGAAGCCACATATCATCCAGAACCGCACCATCGTAAGGTCCCCAGATACCTTTCATATCCGGATTCTGATCTGACAGGCAAAGGTGGACAAAACTGGTTCCCATGATAACACCTAATTTTCCAGGCTTTAAAACATCAAGTCCAAACATGGCCATATGAGCATCTATACCACCCTGCACAATCTTCATTTCCCTGAAAAATCCATATTTTTCACTGATCTGCGGAAGAATGGTTCCTACCACGTCACCGATCTTGTCAACTCGCATGATCAGTTTTTCTTCGTAATCCTCAAATCCAATCTGTTCAAAGAAATCTCTCTGATAACCGCCCATAGAGGAAACATAATTCCATTTGCAGGTTGTATTGCAGATTGAACTTGACCACTCTCCACATAACTGATAGTTCATCCAGTCAAGCTGATCCACAATCTTATAACAGGCATTATAAACATCTGTTCTGTTTCTCTTGATCCACAGTGCTTTGGGAATCATCCATTCAAAGGAGGTTTCCTTTCCACAGTAATTCAGAACCGGATGACCTGTATCATTAATCTCTTTCATTTCTTTTCTTGATCTGGCATCCATCCACATCATGGCGTTCATAAGCGGATAACCATTCTCATTCACTGCTATTGCAGTGGTGGAAGTAGCACATACACAACAGGCTCTGATGTTCTGTCTGATTTCACTTTCCACTGTATGTGCGATTTTTTCAAAAATTCCGTTGACAGCTTCCCACCAGTTCAACGGATTCTGCTCAGCCCATCCCACCTTAGGAAATTCGGTCTCCCATTTCTGTTCCTGTTCAAAGATCAGTTTTCCTCCGGTATCACTGATTCCAATCCGCACACCCTGAGTTCCTGTGTCTATCCCCATAAAATAAGCTTCCATCTTTAACCTCCGCACCAATAAAATCGGAATTTTCTTATTTGCTTTTGTGCTTCTATTAGTTTTGATGAACATTTGTTACTATACTTGTATCGTTTGTTTATAATTGAATATTACTATACGCTTTTGATATTGTCAATCATTTTTTGGAAGTTTGTCTGATTTTTGCTTGTTAATAAATTATTTTAGTTAATTTTTTCATTATAAATCTGTCTGTTTCTTCTTTTCATTCGTCATTTTGCCCAATATTCAAATTTTATCCAAATATTTTGACAACAAATCCACAAATGCCTTATTGCGATACAGAACACTTTGTGTTATACTCGCAATAAGTAAGTAAATCTTAACTATTATGAAAAAGAAAGAGACTATTGCCTATGCCTGATTACAAACGAATCGAATTACTTGTCAAAGTAGCAAAACTTTATTATGAAAATGACTACAGCCAGGAGATGATTGCGAAGAAACTCGGGCTTTCCCGTCCGTATATTTCCAAACTTCTGAACGAATCCAAGTCTAACGGTATTGTCAGGGTTCAGGTCGTAGATCCTTTAAGTATCGAAACCCCTCTGGAGAAGAATCTCCGCGAGCACTTCGGCCTGGAGAAGGTCCGGATTGTTCCGATGTCCGAAGGAACAGCATCACTTTCACGACTTGGACTGGAAGCAGCCAGATATCTCGACACCATTCTTCAGGATGGAGACATTATCGGTCTTTCCTGGGGAGCAACTGTTTACGAATGTTCCAAAGTTCTGATTCGAAGAGATGATCTTCAGAACATTATCAATGTTCAGCTCTGCGGCGGTGTCAGCAATCTGAACAAGAACGTTTTCGCAACAGAGATCGCACAGAATTTTTCTGCTGCACTTGGAAGTTCTTCTTTTATCCTTCCTATGCCTGCAGTTCTTGATTCCAGGAAGATGAGAGATCTTCTGGAAAAAGATCACAATATGGGCAAGGTTTTCCAGTATGGTCGTGACGCCAACATTGCACTCCTAACTATGGGAGCCTTTGGTCCTAAGAGTGCACTTGTGCATACCGGCTATATCAGTCAGAACAAGATGGATGAGCTCTCTGCCAAAGGTGCTGTGGGTGATATCTGTACTCATCTCATAGATATCAATGGAAATATCTGTGACGAAGAACTGGATCAGCGCACAGCTGCTGTTCCTCTCGATGATATCCGTAACAAGAAATACCGCATCGGAGTTGCTCAGGGACTCAGTAAAGTAGACTGTATCCTCGGTGCCCTTAATGGCAGGATTATCAATGTTCTGATCACTAATGAGGAAACCGCCCAGTGGGTTCTCGCCAAAGACGAACAGCTCCGTTCCAATAACACTTAATAACTTATTTCTTCCCACAAAAATACCATCTGCATTCTGTTTTTGAATACAGATGGTATTTTTTGAGTTATATTATTTTGCGTAATATGCATCCATAAATACTTTCTGAACATCTACAAGCGTTGCTTCTCTTGGATTCTCCGGCATTCCGGTATCCTCAAGTGCATGAAGAGAAAGGGTCAGCACATCAGATGGCTTAAATGCAGTCTGTGAAAGTTTCGGAATATGAATTCTTTCTGCCAGTTTTTCTATGTAATCAATTGCGGCATTTGCAGCCTGGTCTGGTGTCATATGAGAAGTATCAATCTTAAGTGCACGTGCAATATCTGCATATCGCTCCTTACAGGAAGGAAGATTATATTTCATGACATGTGTAAGGAGGATTGCATTCGCAACTCCATGCGGTGTATTATAAAATCCACCAAGCTGATGAGCCATCGCATGTACCATTCCAAGCCCTGCATTGGAAAAAGCAAGTCCTGCCATATATTCTGCCCAGCACATATCTGTTCTGGCATCCATATCACGTCCATTTTCACAGGCTTTCTGTAAAGATTTACCTACAAGCCCGATTGCCTCAAGTGCAAGTCCATCGGTAAACGGGAAATGAGATTTTGCCACATATGCTTCAATCGCATGTGTCAGTGCATCCATTCCGGTTGCTGCTGTAAGAGATGCCGGCATATCTACCATCAATGCCGGGTCATTTAATGCCAGATAGGAGAGACAATGTGCATCAACCATCAGCATTTTTACTTTACGAACTTCATCTGTTACTACGTATGCTCTGGTAACCTCGGATCCTGTTCCCGCAGTTGTATTGATTGCTATCAGTGGAACACCTGATTTCTTTGACTTGTCAAGACCATTATAATCTTCAATCTTTCCACCGTTCTTTGCCAGAATACTGACTGCTTTGGACACATCCAGCGGAGATCCTCCACCGATTCCGATCAGATAATCGCATCCTTCTCTGTCATAAACTGCCTTCGCCTCATTAACCAGAGATACTGTCGGATTTGGTTTCACTCCTGTGTACAGTGCATATGGCTTACCGGCACGATCCAAAACATTGGTTACCTTCTTTACTGTACCAATCTTATACAATCCCTCATCTGTAACAACCAGTGCTTTCTTTCCTGCTATGGTATCAATGTGTTTTGGAATTTCCTGAATACATCCCTTACCGATAATCGTATGAGCAGGCTGGTACAATTCCTTGTAGTTCATATTGACTTCCTCCATTCATTAATAAGTCTTTCTATGAACAAATGATACACTTTTAGTAACTTTCGTTCTTTATTCAGAGTATCATATTGTTATAAAAAAGTCAATATATATTGAAGGCTTATGGATGTACCACACAAAAAAGCAGATCACATCAATCCCAAAAAGGAATCGACATAATCTGCCTTTTCTGTGTACTTGTTATATAATTTCTATCTGCAACGCACCATAACTGCCTGATAAGGCTGCAGGGACGTCCTATTGAATTCACTGTAGTTATTGCACAGGAGCTCTCCTTCTATAATATCTGCCTTCTGGATTTCATCGGACATATTAATCCAGATCTGGATTTTTTCACCATTTTCTGCGATACGCTCAAAAGCGATCACAGACTCCACCGCATTCTCAATCTCACGGACTTCACCGTAGATCAGGCATTCGCGGTTGGCTTCATCCTTGCGGACCTGAATCAGATTTCGATAATAATACAGAAGAGAGTTTTTATCCTGGCTCTGCTTCTCTGCACAGATGGATGCATAGTCATCATTGCATTTAAGCCATGGTGTTCCGGAAGTAAATCCACCATGTTCTTCATCATTCCACGGGAATGGCATTCTGCTGTTGTCGCGGCTTCTGTCATTGGCAAATTTCAGGGACTGTGCTACATCAAAACCTGCCCGCAAAGCTCTTTGATACTGATCCCTGGTATTCAGATCGTCGTATTCTTCGATACTGTTGAATGTACCATTTACAGAACCAAGTTCTTCTCCCTGATAAATAAATACAGTTCCGCGAAGTCCCATCAGCAGGGCTGCAAGGGCACTTCCCTGAAGGAATCTTAAATGCAGATCATCTTTCGCAGCAGCTTTTTCACGGAAATATTTATTGAGTGAGCGGGACTGGTCATGGTTTTCCAGATAAACTGCTCCCCAGCCCTGAGTCTGCACACTGCACTGACTTCTGAACAGAAGTTTCTTGAGATCGCCGCAAGTCCACGGTGCCTGATTATACCAGTTTGGACCACAGAGATCAATATCGGCATAGCTGAAGTCAAATACCATAGAAAAATATCCATCTTCGCCTATGAACTCTGCCAGGTTCTCATAAGGGACTCCCGGTGCCTCTGCAACCGTCATGATTTCAGGATCGCTGAGGCACTTACGATTCATCTCATGAAGGAACTTATCAATACCCTTCTGGTTCTGTCCTGTCTTTTCTACTCCGATCAGGCCGTCTGTGTTATCCGGCTCATGTGATACCAGAGAATCTGCCTTTTTAATATAAGTAATCGCATCAAAACGAAATCCACTGACTCCTTTTTCTATCCAGAAATTTAGGATGTTATAAACTTCTTCCCGAAGCTGCGGGTTCTCCCAATTGAGATCAGGCTGGCTCTTGTCAAAGGTGTGATAATACCAGGTATCTTCTCCCACCTTCTCCCACACGGAACCGCCGAAACAGCTTCGTGTGTTGGAAGGACGTTCTTTGGACTGCACAAACATATAATAATCTCTGTACTTTGAATTTGGATCCTTCAATGCCTCCTGAAACCATTTATGCTGGTCAGAGCTGTGGTTCAGCACCATGTCAACGATAACACGAATACCGGATTCGCCTGCTTTTTTGAGAAGAAGTTCCATATCTTCCATCGTTCCGAAGCATGGATCTATTCCATAATAATCAGCAACATCATATCCATTATCTTTCATGGGTGACGGGTAAAAAGGACAGATCCATATAAAATCAATTCCCAGTTCTTTCAGATAAGGGAGTTTTTCCACAATTCCTTTTATATCTCCGATTCCATCACCGTTTGTATCTTTGAAGCTTTTCGGATAGATCTGATATCCTACTGCTTCTTTCCACCATATTCTTTTCATAAATTACCCCTTTACTGCTCCTGCTGCGATTCCTTCGATGATATTTTTCTGAAGGAAAATGAACACGATCAGGATTGGAATGACACAGATTAATACTGCCGGGAAGATGAGTTCCCATGGATTTCCGTACTGTCCGGAAAGGCTCTTTGCATAATACAGGCTTAAGGTCAGTGTCTTGCTGTCATTGTTTCCGATGATCAGAAATGGAAGAAGGTAATCATTCCAGATCCACATGGCATTTGTAATCACAACCGTTGCAGTGATTGGTTTTACCAGTGGGAATACAACATTGAAAAACAGCTGGAAGATATTTGCACCGTCTATAACCGCCGCTTCTTCCAGAGAAAGTGGAACGCTCTTAAAAAATCCGTGATACAAAAAAACAGTCATGCTCAGCCCGAAGCCGCCATACATCAGGATCAGTCCGAAGGTATTCTTAAGTCCCAGTGCTTCCATCAGGTTTACCAGCGGATACATAACGGACTGGAACGGAATCAGCATTGCTGCGGTAAAGCAGAGGAACAGAAAGCTGCTTGCTTTGGTCTTGTTTCTTACCATCATCCAGGCAGTGAGGGATGAGATCACAACGATCAGTGCTACTGCTGCCACCGTGATGATAAGTGTGTTTACTACAGATTCTCCAAGTCTGATCTGTGCTGCCGCATTCTTGAGATAAGAGAAATCAAAAGAAGACGGAACGGAGATTGGAGATCCGACAATTTCTTTCTGACTCTTGAATGAGTTCACGATCAAAAAGTAGATTGGGAATAACGTATAAATACTCAGAAGAATCAGAATTGCATACATTACGCCCTGTTTTATTCTTTTGTTTGCAGTCATTATGCCTCAATCTCCTTTCTCTTAGTAACAATAACCTGAACGATGGACACAACAGCGATCAGGATAAAGAAAATAACCGCCTGTGCCTGTGCCATACCGTAGTTTGGCGGTGTGTTTTCTCTGGTTGTCAGAAGGATCTGCAGAGAAAGCATTCTCGTGCCGAAGTCTCCGCCGGTGAGGGCAAGGTTCTCGTCCAGCATCTTGAAGCTGCTGGAAAGTGTCAGGAAAAATACGATTGTAAATGCCGGCATCAGCATCGGAACTGTGATATGACGGAATTTCTGCCATGCAGTTGCACCGTCGATGGAAGCTGCCTCATAGAGATCTTCCGGAATGTTATTAAGGCCATTCAGATAGATCAGCATCAGATATCCGGCTGTCTGCCAGGTTGCCATGATTGCCATGGCAAAAACTGCTTTATTTGGATCCTGGAGCATATCGCACAGGAATGGAATATGAATCGGTGAATCCTCACCAAACAGCATCAGGGAGTATACATTCTGGAAAATGAAACTCCAGATAAAGCCCATTGCAAGTCCTCCCAGAAGGTTCGGGAAGAAAAATACGGTACGGAAAAATCCTTTGCCTTTACCGACTTTTCTTACCATCAGTGCCATTCCAAGGCTTACGATATTTTTGACTACGACAGCTACAATCGTAAACTTAATGGTATAGATAAAAGAGGTGATAAACTTCTGTGAATGGAACACTTTGATATAGTTTTTGAATCCTACCAGTGCGCCATACCAGTGCTCAGAACCTTTGAAATAGGAACCTCTCCATGCTGTAAATGAGTACGCCACACCCATGATAAATGGTACCAGAATAACCACAACGAACAGGATGGCCGCCGGAATATTCAATATCTTGAACCATTTTTTGTAATATTTCTCCATGTTTCTCTCCCTTCCTTACCATTCATCCATGCCGGATTTCCAGTATGAAATACATTCATCCGCAATATCATTTAATTTATCTTCGGACCATGGATCCGGATCTGTGAACAGGTTTTCCATAATGTACTTTCCATAGCATTCTGTTCCCCAGGAAGATGGTGCTGCATCAAACGGGTTTGCCAGAATACAGTTATCACGTTTATAAGTGATCAGATCGTTGGACAGTGGGTTCTCCAGTACTGTGTCCTCGTCGGCATTGAACGGTACAAATGCAAATTTATTTACAATGTAATCCAGGCCTGTCTCTGAGGTATTCAGCCAGAGAAGGAAATCTTCTGCATCTTTCTTTTCCTGCTCGGTGGCTTTCTTGTTAACAATGTAATACTGAGATACGAACTCCGGAACAGAACGGTTCATCTGATCCACTGTCAGCCCGTCCACATGAATATCATCATCAGAGAAATTCAGCTTCATCGGAAGCATGACCAGACGTTCCGCAACCTCTGGGGCAATATTCGCAATATTGCTGTAAGTCCAGTTTCCGTTTTTTATAAAGATTGCTTTGCTTTCTGCAAAGGTCTGTACTGCCTGGTCATAACCGGTCACGGTAGAATTGACGAACTGTGATCCTCTCTTTGTTGCCCCTTCCGGTCCTGCTGCATAATTGGAAAGGAAATCCAGTTCCTCTAAGGATTTCACGATGGAGGATTTCATCAGATCTGCTTTGTCCGGGGCGGATTCACGTACATCGTAAACATTCTCATATACGGTACTGATCGGATAGTTTCCGAAATGATTTCCGTATGTCCATTTCTCTGCACCTGCGATGGAGAAGACTCCGTTCAGATTCTCGGTAAGATCTGTTTTATCGGACTGTGTCTTGTAGCTGCTGCCATTCAGAGTAAAGCTCTCAGATCTGCCATCGTTGATGTAATCATTCAACGCCGTAACCATCTGCTGGAATTCTTCATAGTCTGCTTCTTTGTAATCTGCAATAAATGCATCCAGGTCTGTCGTTCCAAGAATGTCCTCCAGCATCTGACGATCTGCGATTAGGCCATATCCCTCGATGTTGTATGGGATTCCATAGTTTCCTTCACCCTCAAACTGAAGTTTCAGGGCATCCGGTACACTCTCATACAAGGCCTTGAGTTCTGGATTGGAAATCTCATCGACTCCTTCCGCATATCCTGCCGATTTCCATTCCTCAAAGGCAATCGCATTAGAAGAAAATACCGTCGGATATTTCTTTGATTTCAATTCGGAACGCATAGTCTCAGAACCTTCTGTTGTTCCTACTGTAAACACTTTCACTTTCTTACCGGTCTGTGCTTCGTATTCATCAGCCAGATCGTTCAGACTATCTGCAATCTCTGATTTCTGGTTAAAAAAGTACACATCATAATCCTTATTTACCTTGCCGCAGCCGGTCACGGTGACCGCAGCTGTACCTGCAAGCAGACACACGCCAAGTGCCTTTATGGATCTTTTCATCTCCCGTCCTCCTTTTGTGTTTCGTTTTCTGTTTCTTGAAACATGTTTCATAATAGTTATTTTTTTAGGCACAGTTTCTGTAACTGAACTATGCCTTGTTTCTTGAAACATGTTTCATTCGTTGCTATTAAACTACCACATTTTTGATCTGAAGTCAATCCTTTTTATTGTTTTGTTGAGAAACTTTTGGGGACTCCTATAATATCATGTCGTGCTTCCTTTTTTGAGTTCCACCGGGATCGTGATGTATCTTTCCTGTGGCATCTCTCCATCGATCAGCCTGAGAATCGTATCAACAGCCCTGTTTCCTATCTCGTGTAACTGTTGGTGGATCGTGGTGATCTCCATAATATTGGTTCTGGAGACATATGTTCCATCATAGGCGATCACGGCAAACTCCTCCGGGACTTTCTTTCCAATCTTCACAGCAGCCTTGAGAAAAGCACTTGCCGGCATATCTGCTGCCATGATACCATCAATCTCCGGGTTTTCTTTCAGGATCAGACTCGCCATCTCAAAGTAATTCTGGAAGTCAAAGGAGTTCCACTTGATATCCACTTCCCGGGTCTGAATGCCCTCTCTTTCCAGTGTTTCCCTGAGTGCCCGGTGACTCTTGTAGGAAAGAACCCTGTCCGTATCCGCCTCACTTCCGATATGGAGCACGTACCTGCATCCACTTCGAATAAATTCCTCCGCCGCAAGCCTTCCTCCCATCTCATGATCAGACACAACCACCGGTACCTCATCATTTACATAATAGTCCAACATGACCAGCGGCTTCCCGAATTCTGCATAAGCTTCCGGTTTCTGATTGTTTACACCCATGATCACTCCATCCACGATATTGGAACGAAGTATCTTCATGTATTCTTTTTCTCGCTCCGGATCATCTCCGGTACTGCACAGCATGAGTTTACAATCGTTTTTGTACAGTTCGTCTTCGATATGTCTCGCCAGTGAAGAAAAATACGGATGACGGATATCCGGAACCAGCATTGCCACAATTCCTGCCTTCTGCTTGAACATACTCCTTGCCAGTTCATTCGGAATATAATTCAGTTCCTTCATAGCCTGTTCAATCTTCATCCGCGTCTCAGGTGCTACATTTGCTGTCCCATTCAGCACTCTGGAAACCGTACATGCTGCCACATTTGCCCTTTTTGCTACATCACGAATACTTGCCATTTGTTCACTTCCTGTCCTGATTCTTTATATGATCCTGTTTTTTATACTATAAGCATTTTTATATTATGAAACATTTTTCATTCTACCAGTACGATACCGAATTTTTTTATTTTCGTCAAGACACAAATTAAGCCCCCGCCATATAAGCGAGGGCCTGATTGATTTACTAACTCTGATTATTTAAAGTACTCTACACCGGACTCGAAGATCTGGATATCCTGCTCGCCGTAGATGTTGACAGCCACACCGTCACCGCGGCGTTCGCTGTGTGCCATCTTACCGAGGATACGTCCGTCAGGGCTTGTGATACCTTCGATATTCATGTAGGAACCGTTTACGTTCCATTCTTCGTCTGCACTAAGTTCGCCAGTTGGAGTTACATACTGGGTTGCAACCTGTCCGTTTGCAAAGAGTTTTGCAATCCATTCATCGTTGGCAACAAAACGTCCTTCACCGTGTGATGCAGGGTTGCAGTATACTCCGCCAAGCTGTGCTTTCTGAAGCCATGGAGACTTGTTGCTGACAACCTTGGTGTAAACCATCTTGGAGATATGACGTCCGATAGTGTTGAAGGTCAGTGTCGGAGAATCTTCTTTCTGTCCGCAAATCTCACCGTATGGTACAAGACCAAGTTTGATCAGGGCCTGGAAACCATTACAGATACCAAGTGCAAGACCATCTCTCTCATTGATAAGCTTCATGACTGCTTCTTTGATCTTTGCATTCTGGAATGCAGTTGCAAAGAATTTTGCAGAACCATCCGGTTCATCACCAGCGGAGAATCCGCCAGGGAACATGATAATCTGTGCCTGGTCGATTGCTTTGGTGAAGAGTTCCACGGAATCGTGGATGTCTTCTGCTGTCAGGTTCTTGAATACTTTGACATCAACCTCTGCTCCTGCACGTTCGAAAGCACGTGTGCTGTCGTATTCGCAGTTTGTTCCCGGGAATACAGGAATGAATACACGAGGTTTTGCAACTTTATGTTTGCATACATAAATGTTTTCTGCGTGATACAGTTCATCCTTTGCCTGCTTTTCGTTGTCTTCACCGGAAGCTGTCTTGAAGACTCTTTCGAGAGTTCCTTTCCATGCTTCTTCAGCTTCTTTTTCTGTAATCACGGTATTGCCGTAGGAGAATTTACCGTCATCTGTAACTTCACCGATCAGTGTATAGGTAATGGAAAGTTCTCCAACTTTGTCTGCCGGAACTTCCATGATGATATCGCCAAATCCTGGTGCAAAGAAGTCTCTTGGATCCAGATTATGTTCGATCTTCACTCCGAGTGCGTTACCGAATGCCATCTTGGAAACAGCAGCTGCAATACCATGACGATCCAGTGCGTAAGCGGAAACAACTTTTCCAGCCTGGATATCATTATGGAGTTTTTCGTACTGATCCATGATTCCAGCGTAATCCGGAAGATCGTACTGATCACGCGGTGCACGGAGCCATACAAGTTTGTTTCCTGCTTTTTTGAGTTCAGGAGTGATCACATCCTGGATCTTAGCTACATCAACTGCAAAGGAAACAAGTGTCGGAGGTACATCGATCTCGTTAAAGGTACCGGACATACTGTCTTTACCACCGATAGACGGAAGGCCAAATCCCATCTGTGCCGCATAAGCACCAAGGAGTGCAGAGAATGGCTGACTCCATCTCTTTGGATCTTCGGTCATACGACGGAAGTATTCCTGGAATGTGAAGCGGATCTTCTTGTAATCACCACCTGTAGCTACGATTCTTGCTACAGATTCTGTTACTGCATAAGCAGCTCCGTGATATGGACTCCAGGATGAGAGATATGGGTCAAAGCCGTAGCTCATCATGGTAACTGTATCAGTCTTTCCGTTCTGTACCGGAACTTTAGCAACCATACTCTGAGTCTCTGTAAGCTGATACTGACCGCCGTATGGCATAAATACGCTTCCTGCACCGATAGAACCGTCGAACATTTCGACAAGACCTTTCTGGGAGCATACATTGAGGTCAGCAAGTGTCTCCAGCCATTTTGCCTTAACATCGGCAACGTCTGGTCTTTCTTCGAAGAGGTTTCCTTCCTTGTTCGGAATCTCAACCTCTACTGTTGTTTCCTGATGTGCTCCATTAGTGTCAAGGAATGCACGGGAAATATTTACGATTTCTTTGCCTCTCCATGTAAGAACAAGGCATGGCTCCTCGGTAACGACTGCAACCGGGATTGCTTCGAGGTTTTCTTCGTTTGCAAAGCCAAGGAATTTGTCAACATCTTTCGGATCTACAACAACTGCCATACGCTCCTGGGATTCAGAGATTGCAATCTCTGTTCCGTCAAGGCCGGCATATTTCTTCGGAACTTTGTCAAGATCTACGCGAAGTCCGTCTGCAAGCTCACCGATGGCAACGGATACACCGCCTGCACCAAAGTCATTACATTTTTTGATGATATAGCTGACTTCTTCACGTCTGAACATACGCTGGATCTTACGTTCTGTAGGTGCGTTACCTTTCTGTACTTCTGCACCGCAGACTTCGATGGAAGCTTCTGTATGTACCTTGGAGGAACCTGTTGCACCACCGATACCGTCACGGCCGGTACGTCCGCCAAGAAGGATGATAATATCTCCCGGATCGGAGTTTTCACGGATAACGGCACGTCTTGGAGCTGCACCCATAACGGCACCGATCTCCATACGTTTTGCAACGTAATCCGGATGATAGATTTCTTTTACATAGCCTGTAGCCAGACCAATCTGGTTACCATAGGAACTGTAACCATGAGCAGCTCCTCTGACAAGTTTTTTCTGAGGAAGTTTTCCTTTCAGAGTTTCTTTGACAGATACTGTCGGGTCAGCAGCACCTGTTACACGCATTGCCTGATATACATAAGTACGTCCGGAAAGCGGGTCACGGATTGCACCGCCAAGACAGGTCGCAGCACCACCAAATGGCTCGATCTCTGTCGGATGGTTATGTGTCTCATTCTTGAAGTTGATGAGCCACTCTTCTTCCTTTCCGTCTACGTCTACCGGAACAACGATACTGCAGGCATTGATCTCATCGGACTCTTCCTGATCAGCCAGTTTGCCTTCGGATTTGAGTTTCTTCATTGCCATAAGAGCAAGATCCATCAGGCAGACAAACTTGTCGTCGCGGCCTTTGTAAAGGACTTCTCTGTCAGCAAGATATTTCTCGTATGTTTTTACGATTGGTTCTTTGTAATCTCCTTCATCAAACTTCACATCGGTAAGCTCTGTGGAGAAGGTTGTATGACGGCAGTGATCGGACCAGTAAGTATCCAGTACACGGATCTCGGTCATAGAAGGATCACGTTTTTCTTCGTTTTTGAAATAGTTCTGGATGTGCTGGAAATCCTTAAATGTCATTGCAAGATTCAGGGAATCGTACAGTGCTTTGAGATCTGCTTCTGACATTTCCTTGAATCCGTCAAAAATCCTGACATCTTCAGGTTCCGGAAATACGGTAACCAGAGTTTCCGGTTTCTCAAGTCCTGTCTCACGGGAGTCTACCGGGTTGATGCAATGATGTTTGATGGCATCAAATTCTTCGTCTGTTATGGTTCCTTCTATTACATAAGTAGTTGCAGAACGGATGATCGGCTGTGAATCTCCATCAAGGAACTGTACGCACTGTACAGCAGAATCTGCTCTCTGGTCAAACTGACCCGGAAGATACTCTACAGAAAAAATTCTGGAACCTTCTGCTGCCTCAAATTTCTCAAGATAAAGATCATCTACAGGCGGCTCTGCAAATACGGTTCTGCATGCTTTTTCAAAAACTTCATCTGAAATATTTTCTACGTCATAACGGATCAGCACTCTGACATTGGATGCTGTTTTGATTCCGAGATAGCTGCTGATCTCATGTTTTAATTCTTTTGCCTGTACGGCATAGGCTGGTTTCTTTTCTACATAAACGCGTCTTACGTTACTCATAAGAAACTCCTTTCAGATAATATTCATTCGTTGTTTTGTTACTGTTCGCAAATTTCTCTGCAAACAGTAACTCTGGTGTTTGGGATAGAATAGTTGTTTTTTTACAATATCTATAGTATCATAACAAATATCATTAGTAAAATTAATATATCTTATATTATTTATTAGTTACAATAATCAATAAGGAGAGAATCTATGGATATCAATCTTGAATTATACAAAGTTTTTTATTATGTAGCTACGACCTTAAGCTTCTCGGAGGCCTCCCGTCAGCTTTTTATTTCCCAGTCAGCCGTAAGTCAGTCTGTCAAGACTCTGGAAAAAAAACTTGGACACACCCTCTTCATCCGAAGTACCAAGAAAGTCTTTCTCACACCTGAGGGGGAGCTTCTTCTCCGGCATGTCAAACCTGCCATACAGATGCTGGATGAGGGGGAATCTCTTCTTTCAGGAGATACTCTTAAAGGACAGCTCCGCATCGGAGCCAGTGATACGATCTGCCGTTATTTCCTGATCGAATATTTCCGTAAATTTCACCAGGCTTATCCGGATGTCCGGGTCAAAGTCACAAACAGCACCTCGATCGGCTGTGTGGAACTTCTCGAAAAGGGACAGGTTGACCTGATCGTATGTAATTCGCCCAACTCCCGGCTCGGAACTCACACCCGCGTCCAGATATTAAAGGATTTCCATGATATTTTTGTCGCTGATCCAAACTGCTTTGCCTTCAGACATCTGCCCTGTTCGTTCAGTGATCTCATGCAGTATCCGATCCTGATGCTTTCTTCCAAAAGCACCACCAGCGAGTATCTGTATCACACGTTTGCACTCCATGATCTGAAACTGCTGCCGGAAGTTGAACTCAACAGCAACGATCTTCTTATGGATCTTGCCCGTATCGGTCTCGGTATTGCCTGTATTCCGGACTATATGCTGAGCCCGGCAGATTCGCTGAAACCGATTCCCATGACAGAGGTACTTCCTTCCCGACAGCTGATTATGGTTCAGAATGACAATCTGCCGGTTTCCCAGGCGGCTGAACGATTTCTTGAGTTATTCTGAAAAACAGAGCCGAGTTTTTTGCACAAAAAATCCCCGATGGTCACCAAAGAATTTCTCTTCTGTGACTGTCGGGGAGCTTATTGTAACCTTATTTCGGCATTACTTCGATTGCCTTTTCGATATACTCATTATTGATCTGGGCAAATTCTCCAGAATCTGCCTTGGATGCATATTCCATGTCAATCGGCATCTTGCCTACAACCGGAATATTCAGCTCAGCAGCGATCTCATCGATATGACTCTCACCAAAGATCTTGAGTTCTTTGCCACAGTCCGGGCATTTTACATAACTGTAGTTCTCTACGATTCCAAGTACCGGAATCTTCATCATTCCGGCCATGTTGTATGCCTTCTTCACAATCATTTTGACCAGATCCTGCGGTGAGCTTACAATTACGATTCCGTCGATCGGAAGAGACTGGAATACGGTAAGCGGTACATCGCCTGTTCCTGGCGGCATATCTACAAAAAGATAGTCGATCTTGTCCCATACTACATCTGTCCAGAACTGTTTGACCATGTTTGCAAGAACAGGTCCTCTCCAGATAACCGGAGTGTCCTCTGTCGGAAGCAGGAGGTTGATGGACATAACCTTGATGCCATTTGCAGTTTCCATCGGATAGATTCCGTTGTCATCTGCCTGAGCTGCACCGGTAAGTCCATACATCTTCGGAATGGATGGTCCTGTAATATCCGCATCCAGGATACCTACCTTGTAACCCTTTGCTGCCATCGCGTTTGCAAGAGATCCTGTAACGAAAGACTTACCAACGCCGCCCTTACCGCTGACAACACCGATCACGTGTTTTACATCAGAAAAAATATTTGCCGGTACAAGGAAATCCTGTGGATTGCTCTTGCCCTTGCTTGCACATCCTTCACAGCTTGACTTATCGCATGAGCTGTTGCTGCATTCTTTTGCCATTTTGTATACTCCTTTATTTTCCGGTCATGGAGCCTGTCTACCGGGCTGCACGGCCTGTATTTTCCAGTTATCACTATTTCATAAAACGGTCAATCGCACGTTCCAGTTCCTTAATGGCATCCTTGTCACCGTGCTCTACCGCATCCACAATACAGTGTTCAATATGATCCTGAAGGATGATTTTACCTGTATTATTGATAGCTGATTTGACTGCTGAAAGCTGAATCAATACCTCGGAACAGTCCCTTCCGCTCTCGACCATTCTCTTGATAGATTCCAGATGACCGATTGCTCTGGAAAGCCTATTCAAAACCGCTTTTGTCTGTGCATGGCTGTGATGATGGCCATGTTCTCCATGGGAATGTTCAACTACAGTCCCATCCCCCAGTACATGCACATGGGTTTCCTTTGTTTCACTCATGTCTGCTCCTCTCAGGTGTAAATATAATCCCAAAACCATATTATAACACAGCTGCTAAATCTCTGTAAAGGAACATCTCTGTTTTATCTGTGATGTTGTGATATCAAAGACGATGGTCCCATCGGCAAGAACCGTCTTGTCATAGGAGACATCCTTTCCCTGAAACTTCTTTCTGATATATTCCTCCGGGTCTTTGATTTCTACTTCCTCTACAAATACGTCACGCATCTGATTTCTGGGACATTTATTAAAAATCTCCCAGATCACCTCATATTCTTTCATAATTCCAGACTCCATTTTCCCTCAATCTCATCTGCAAATTCTGCTTCTACTGCCGCCAGTTCTCCTTTCTGTTCCAGCGGCACAGCCCATGCAAGGCCGCAGCTTGCAGAAATTTCTCTTGGTACGGGAAGCAGTCTTCCTGCGATCCCATTCTGTTTACAGTATTTCTCTACTGCCATAGCACCGCTTGTGCTGTAAAAAGTCAGAAGATATCTCGGAATCTTTCTGATCATGGTTTCACTATTTTGGACGCTTTTGCAAGAGTTTCTACGATATCATACATATTTGTGACTTCTCCGACCTTAAGCTTATCTGTCAGTCCATAATAGTTCAGACAGGTTCCACAGGTTTTGATCTCCACGCCCTGTGCTTCCAGACTCTTTATATCGTCAAGAGAATCTGAACCCTCTGTCGTCAGAGTTGCACCGCCATTATAAAAAAGAATGGTCTTTGGAAGCTTTTCAAGCTGAGTCACTGCAAAAATAAATCCCTTCATCAGGACTTTTCCCAGTTCATCATTTCCTCTTCCCATGATTGCGGTATCTACCGCGATCACAAAGTCACCCTTGACATCCGGGATACATTCTGCGGTTTCTTCTCCTCCTTCAGCTGGTTTCCGATCTTTTACACGAATGACAACCTGAAATTCATTGTCGGATTTTTTCTCTGAAAGTACTTCTGCCCCTGCATGTTTCCCCATTCTGGTGAGATTCTGCACTGCGGTCTCATTATCCACCAAAACTGTGATCTCAGCATCTCCCAGAATGCCATCCAGAACCTTCTTGGTCCTGACAACCGGGATCGGACACTGTTCGCCTCTTGCATCTACTGTATATTTCTGTTCCATAAGAGCAACCTCCCTGTATTCATTTTGCAATATTTTTCTGCATTTACATTGTTTTTATTGTACCAGACCTTCTGTTTTTTTGCAAATCTGCCTTCTACACAATCTCCGGCTTTTCTTTCACAAGAGAATACCGTCTGCCACATTCACAGTAAAATATCTTGCGAAATATTATCTGTAAACATTAACCAAACTTTTTATTTCTTTATAAAAAATTTGTCGAAAAGAATTGCACTTCTTACAAGAATAGAGTATCATAAATATAATTTTACATAAACGAGAATTTAGTTAAAGGAGACAAAACATGCAGCTTTTAAAAGACCGTATACTGAAAGACGGAATTGTAAAACCAGGAAATATTCTGAAAGTAGACAGCTTTCTGAATCATCAGATGGATATTGACCTTATCAATGAAATTGGAAAAGAATTCAAAAGACGTTTTGCAGACTGTCCGATCACCAAAATTCTTACAATCGAGGCATCCGGTATCGGAATCGCATGTATCGTAGCACAGTATTTTCATGTACCTGTAGTCTTTGCCAAGAAGGCACAGAGCCTGAATCTGGATGGAGAGATGTACTGTTCTAAGGTAGAATCTTTTACTCACAAGAAGGTTTACGATGTTATCTTATCCAAGAAATTCCTTGGACCGGAAGACCATGTTCTCCTGATCGACGATTTCCTTGCCAACGGATGTGCACTGCTCGGCCTGCTTGATATTGTCAAAGAATCCGGTGCAACTCTTGAAGGTGCCGGAATCGTGATCGAGAAAGGCTTCCAGAATGGCGGAGAGAAGATCCGTGAGATGGGCGTTCGTCTGGAATCTCTTGCAATCATTGATTCTATGACCGATGATTCTCTTACCTTCCGTGACTAATCCTCAACGTTCTATATCCATGCACAAAAACACAGTCAGAACAGAGTTTGTTCCGGCTGTGTTTTTGTGTATACTATATTATTTTTTTGCTTTTTCTGTCGGGGTGGGAGAAATCTCCTCCGGTGTTTCTGTCGGTTCCGGTGTCTCCGTTGGCGTAACAGTCTCCGGTGTCGGCGTCACAGGCTTCTCAGTCGGTGTCAGTGCTGCCTCCGTCGGTGTGACTGGTTCCGGTGTTGGAGTCTCTGTCGGATCCGGTTCTACTTCCTTCTCTGTATAATAACCATTGTCGATCAGAATTTCATAATTATCTCTGTCTATCATCTGAGGATCACAGAGATAGGTTCCTATGATCTTCACACCGTTATCATACTGCTCGTAGTCATTTACCTCCGGATCATCCTCTCCATGGAGATATACATTTACCATCTCTTCACACTGAGCCGCAAGCTCGCGGGAATCCATAAACACACTAAAAGCCTGTGTACCCATCGCAATTCTCTTGACCGCATCTTCCTTGCAGCCATTTCCCGTGATAAACGGCCAGATATCCGTTCCCGGGACGACTCCTGCCTCCAGAAGTGCCTCCTGTGCTGCTCCTGCCGCATCATCAAATCCGGTACAGAGGATATCCGGAGCTGCTCCATCCGGATAAAACTCCTCCAGGATTTCTGCCGCTCTTGACTTTGCGGTGGTCTTACTCCATCTTAAGATACCTGTATCATCAAAGGAAATCTTTCCTGATCTGCATACCAGAGTTCCGTCATCCAGATACTCCTGCAGTACTTCCATCAGTCCATTGTACAAAAACAGTGCCTGTGTGTCATCCAATGAGCCCATAAAGAATTCTATGGTTCTGGATTCCTTTGCCTCGCGAACCTTATCCAGTTCCTGGGCATCTACAATCTGCTTTCCTATTATCTGACCGACCTGACGTCCGCCAAACGTCACATAATACTTGACTGCACTGGTATTCATGATCAGATCATCGTAGGAAAATACCGGAATGTCAGCCTCCTTCACGGTCTCAAGGACACTCCCAAGACCATAAGGATCTACCGGTGTGATAACAAATGCAGAGACCTCTTCTGCTGTCAGATCCTGAATCTGGGAAACCTGTCTGGATACATCATTCTCTGCATACTCGATCACAGGCTCATATCCGTCCGCTTTCAGTTCACTCTTGAACTTATCTGCATCTCTGCTCCACTTCTCTTCGTTCGGAAAGAGAACAGCAATCTTTTCTCTCTGCTCTTCTACAGAAGCACTCTCCTCCTCTGCTTCATTGCTCTGTGTGGATGCCTCTGCATCCTCAGAAGAGTCTGCTTTCTTCTCTGTATCCTTATCTTTCTTCTCCTCAGATGTCGGAGTTACCGTCAGTTCTTCCGCCTCACCGACTCCCTCTTTCTCAGTCTGTGCACTTTCACTCGCAGCTTCTGTTGCCTTATTTTTGGAACCACAGCCTCCAAGTATGGAAGTGGTCAGAAAAACACCTAATAAAATATATGCTGTCTTTTTTTTCATACTAAATTCCTTTATATTCCTTTGCCAGAAGTTTAAGATAATCCCGGTACGCCGCTGCCGTTTTCTTTGGCTTGACGATCGTGATATCCCTGCCCATTGCAGTGAGCCAGCCAAAAAACTGTGGTCCTGCAATCTGAGGCACTGTGACAGATATATAGCCGGATTCTTTGTTCTTATAAGTTCCATAAGAGCCAAAGTATTCCTGCACTTCCTTCTCTATCGTATCTCTGCAGAGAAGTTTCATAGGTTTCTCAACATCCTGGATTTCATTCTCATCCAGGATGAAACGCTTCACCAGTATTTCCTTAATAACTGGTTCTGCCTTCTCTTCTCTTCTGGTTGATCGATGCTCCGGCTTTGGTACCGTTTCATTCTTTTCGGCCGCAGTCTGTCCGGCAATGTAATAGCCGCCCGGTCTTCCTCTTTTGTATTTGACATCCAGCCCGAAACCTCTCAGAGCATCCAGATCATCATAGATGCTCTTACGCTCTGCATTGATTCCACATTCTGCCAGCTTATCAAGAATTTCCTGCATTGTCACTGCACGATTCTCCCCGGTTTCACACAGAAGATGTTCCAGCACCAGTATTTTTGCTTTCTGATTACGTGATTTCGCCATTTTTATCCCCTTGTCCGCTCTTATATATCTGAATTATATCCTCACCATATTTTATTTCAACTCACAATTGAATGCAAGTACTATTTGAGGAATCTGTGACAGATGTAATCGTTAGCTTCTTTTTCCTGACTGTCATCAAGCGGAGTAAGTTCTGTCTGTTTTCCGTATTTTTTCTGCAGGGCATGCAGGATCAGCCAGTCTGCCAGCTGTGGATTCTTCGGGAGCAGTGGTCCGTGCAGATAAGTTCCTATCACATTTTTGTATACAACGCCCTCATAACCGGATTTTCCGTCATTTCCGGAACCGTACAGAACCTTTCCCAGAGGCTTGTTGTTATTGATGCAGGTTCTTCCGCCATGATTCTCAAATCCGACAACCGGCATGTCAAACAGTTCACTCTGAAGAATGATATTGCTGATCAGACGTCCTTCTCCCTGTTCTGTATACATATCTACCAGTTCCAGTCCTTTGATCATTCCCTGATCTGTCTTATAGTAGTTTCCCAGAAGCTGATAACCGCCGCAGATTGCAATGACCACGCCGTTATTTTCCACATATTCCTTAAAATCCCTCTGGATCTCCTTCAGTTTCTCACAGACCAGCATCTGCTCTCTGTCAGAACCACCTCCGAGAAGTACAATATCAAGCCTGGAAAAATCGATCTTATCATCCATCTCATATGCGATTGTTTCTGCTTCGATTCCTCTCCACTGGCATCTCTTCATCAGACACTGGATATTTCCTCTGTCCCCATAGAGATTCAGAAGATCCGGATATAAATGTCCTATCGTCAATTTCATTTCTGCTCTCCCTCCAGCTTCTTCAGTATATTTCTGGTACTGAACAATGCGGTATAATTTACCAGCACATACAGATTCCCGGTTCCGTCAGCCACGCGGCTGCGGACTGCCTTCTCAATATCTGCTTCCAGCATGGAAGGAATGTCTACATATTTCAGACGAAGCCGCATATCCTGACAACGGATTCCACTGACCGTAATCGAGCGGATGCTTTCTTCCCTGAAACGGTCAAAATCCACATCCCAGAGCCAGGAAATATCGATTCCATCCTGAGCATTGTCGTTGATGGCAATGATTACATCCTTTGGCTCACTGTCCTGCATGACAGCAGAAATATTCTGGTTAAAT
>OGXW01000186.1_pt1 | contig 43910 bp, 39 predicted proteins | sample 1576341 | NCBI WGS metagenome assembly OGXW01 (sample SAMEA3541592, study PRJEB24748) | human gut metagenome | biome: human gut; feature: human-associated habitat; material: faeces | place: China | collected 2012
GATCACCAGGAAAATCGCAATCAGCAGCGTCTCCTCGGTGTCGTACAGCGAGGCGCGGATGGTGGCGCCGAATACGCTTTCCAGATGCTCTGCGTGCATCAAAAGCCCTGCAAATTCATAGCGATACAGCTCCAAGCCGAACAGAACGCCAATCCCGACATCATCAATGCCGCCCTCCATGGCTCTGTCCATCGCTTCGGTGTGGTAGGCATAATCATGCTTAGGGCCTGTGGGATGCAGGTGCTCATAGCTTTCCTTGTTGTAGGTTTCCTGAAAGAGGATATATGTCCCGATGCCGGCATCCTTCAGCTTACGGTAATTTTCCACCGTTGTTGCCGCAATATTGACATTCACGCGGCGAATCGCGCCGTTTTTATGCTTGATGCTGTAAATCGTTTTGATGCTTTCCAGTACATATTCAATGGGGTTATTGACGGGGTCCTCGCCGGTTTCCAATGCCAGACGCTTATGCCCCATATCCTGCAAAGCCGTTACCTCTCTGACAATTTCCTCCTGTGTCAGCTTTTTCCTGCGGATGTGCTTATTTTTCGCATGGTACGGACAGTATACACAGCCGTTGACGCAGTAATTGGAAAGATACAGCGGCGCAAACATCACAATACGGTTGCCGTAAAAATCCTGCTTAATCTGCTTTGCCAACGCGTAAATTTCTTCGTTTTTTTTGGGAATATCGCAGTCCAGAAGCACCATTGCCTCTCTGTGAGAAAGTCCCTTTCGGAGCTTTGCCTTTTCGATAATGCTGTCGATTAAGGGAATGTTGTGCTTATTTTCCTCTGCATAGGCAAGGGTTTCCAAAATTTCCTCGTGGTTGATGAATTCCTCTGCCTTTTGGGAGTGCTCTTAGTCATTTGCTTCGCAAATGCCAGCTCTCCCAAAGTGAGAGCCGAGAAGCCGGAGCGAGCTGCACACCTGACGCATCAGGCTATCTCTCCATGAAGGCAAAATTCACACAAACAATCGTTCTACAAAAATTACAGGAGGTTTGTTCCATGTCCATACAGGAAATCTGCACCGTTCGGGACAATCAGACACTGAGCCGCAACATCTTCGCGCTCACCATTCACGCGCCGAAAATTGTCGCTCTGGCAAAGCCCGGTCAGTTCGTTCACATCACCTGCGGTGATGCCAATTTGCTGCGCCGCCCGATTTCGATTTGTCAGGCACATGACGAGACGCTGAAAATCGTCTTTGTTGTCAAGGGCGAAGGCACCAAGTGGCTGTCTCAACGCAAGGTCGGTGATACGCTGGATATTCTCGGACCGGTCGGCAACGGCTTTGACCTGACCCGCCTCGGTGAGCGTCCGGTATTTATCGGCGGCGGCATCGGTGTTCCGCCTATGCTGCAAACCATGCAGGCTGCACGCGCCGCCGGCGCACAGCCGACTGCCATTCTCGGCTTCCGCAACAAGGATGCGGTAATTCTGGAGGATGATTTTCAGGCGGTTGGCACGGTATACACGGCAACCGATGACGGCTCTTACGGCATTCACGGCTTTGTATCGGATGTTCTGAAGGAGCATCTGGATGAATTCACATCCGTCTGCGCCTGCGGTCCGAAGCCGATGCTGCACGCACTGGCTGACATCGCAGAGGCCAAGGGCATTCCGTGTCAGGTATCTATGGAGGAGCGCATGGGCTGCGGCATCGGTGCATGTCTCGTGTGCGTCTGCTCACTCAAAAACAAGGACGGCAGCACACGCTACGGCCATGTCTGCAAGGATGGTCCGGTATTTGATTCCAAGGAGGTGCAGTGGTAATGGCAGATCTTCGTGTAAATTTTTGTGGGGTTGAGCTCAAAAACCCTGTGACGACTGCTTCCGGCACGTTCGGTTTCGGTCATGAATATGCCAATTTTTACGATCTCGGTGAGCTGGGCGGCGTCGGCGCCAAGGGTTTGACGCCGGAGGAACAGCTCGGCAATCCGGCTCCGCGCATCGCGGAGACTCCGATGGGCATTCTCAACTGCGTCGGCCTGCAAAATCCGGGCGTTGACCGCTTTATTCAGGAGGAAATCCCGTATCTGCGTCAGTTTGACACCAAAATTATCGCCAATGTCTCCGGCCACAGCGTCGAAGAATACGTGGGCATCGTGGAAAAAATCTCGGATGCAGACATTGACCTGATTGAAATGAACATTTCCTGCCCGAACGTCAAGTGCGGCGGTCTGACCTTCGGCACCCAGCCGAAAATGGTCGAGGAAGTGGTTTCCGCTGCCAAGGCAGTGGCAAAGAAGCCGCTGATTGTCAAGCTGACCCCGAACGTCACAGACATCGCAGAAATCGCCCGCGCCGCTGTTTCCGCCGGTGCCGATGCGCTGTCGCTGATTAACACGCTGCTCGGCATGCGCATTGATGTGGAATCCCGCCGTCCGATTCTGTCCAATATCATGGGCGGTCTGTCGGGTCCGGCTGTGTTCCCTGTTGCTGTCCGCATGGTATATCAGGTGCGTCAGGCTGTCGATGTGCCGATTATCGGCATGGGCGGCATTCGCACCGGCCGTGACATTGTCGAGATGATGCTGGCGGGCGCAAACGCCGTTGCCATCGGCACGGCTTGCTTTGCCGACCCGATGGCGCCGATTAAGGCACTGCACGAGCTGGACGAATTCTGTGACAGCCACGGCGTCAAGTCGGTCACTGAGCTGACAGGAGCCGTGCGTCTATGAGCACAACCATCTATCTCGTTCGGCACGCGGAAGCGGAGGGCAATTTAGGCCGCCGCTGCCACGGCCACTATGACAGTATGCTCACCCGCCGCGGCTTGGAGCAGGCGGAAGTTGTCGGCAAGCGCTTTGCCGATACCTATTTGGACGCGGTGTATTCCAGTGATTTGTGGCGCGCGCGATTCACCGCCATGGCAATCGCCCGCCCGCACAAGCTGACCGTCATCGAGCGCCCCGCCCTGCGCGAAATTTACATGGGCGACTGGGAAGATGAAGCGTGGGCAAAGCTCCCGATTGATTATCCAGAGCTGTATGACACTTGGTGCACGCATCCGTGGGACTGCCGTCCGCCGCACGGCGAGACGATTATGGAAGCCGGTGCGCGCGCGCTGGCGGAAATGCGCAGCATTGCGCAGGAAGAAGCCGGAAATACCATTGCACTTGTGTGCCATGGCTCTGCCATCCGCGGCATTTTGACGCTCGCGCTGGGTCTGCGCGCCGAGGACATGATGCAGGTCGGCTGGGGCGACAACACCTGTGTTGCCAAGATGATTTTCCACGAGGACGGCAGCATTGACGTACCGTACCGCAACGACAACACTTACCTGCCGCAGCAGCTTTCCACCTTTGCTTCGCTCAAATGGAGCGATGACAAGGACGTTCCGGCATCCCCGCAGATGTGGTTCCGCGCCGTCGACTGGGACAACCCGACAGACAAGCAGCTGTGCCTGTCCATGTTCCATGAAACCGATTCCTACCGCAAGGTTCCGCTGACCGACGCACAAATCGAGGCGCGTCTGCGCGGATTTCAGGAAATCCATCCGGAGGCGGTTGCATTCGGCATGGTGGACAAGGAAATCGGCGGTCTCATCTGCATGAACACCCAAGCCTATCCGGCGCAATCTCCGGTCGGCAAGATGGGCGGCACGTGCATTTTGGAAAAATTCCGCGGCTTCGGCTTCGGCCCGCAGCTCATCACGCATGCGGTGTGTCTGTATCGCCGCTTGGGCAAGCGGGTTCTGGAGGCAACACCAGCGCAGCACAAGCCGCACGCGGTCAACTTCTACCGGCACAACGATTTTGAACCGTACAGCGAATTTCACGATGAAAACGGCACCTTTGCCGTGCTCAGACGAAATATTTCGGTAAGATAAGCAAAAAATCCCACTGGTTTGTCCAGTGGGATTTTTGCTGTCTCTGCTAGTATTATTTATTCCGCTTCTGCGAATGCCGGAATATCTCCGACGCCGTTGAGCACCAGACGCGGGCTGTACGGATAGTTGGAAATGTCCTCGCGGCTTGTGACGCCGGACAGCACCAATACGGTATCCAGACCCGACTCGATGCCTGCGACAATGTCGGTATCCATGCGGTCACCGATCATAACGGCGTCCTCCGAGTGCACACCGAGCAATCGCAGACCCGTGCGCATCATGAGCGGATTCGGCTTGCCGACAAAATACGCCTTCTTGCCGGTCGCCATCTCAATCGGGGAAATCAGCGCGCGGCAGCCCGGCACAATGCCGTTTTCGGTCGGGCCGGTCAAGTCCGAGTTGGTGCCGATGAGCTTGGCGCCCTTGTTGACGAGGCGCACCGCATTGACGATGTTGTCATAGCTGAACGACTGCGACTCACCGATGACTACATAGTCCGGATCGACATCGTTAATCGTGATGCCTGCGGCAAACAGCGCATTTTGCAGACCGTGGTCACCGACAGCATACGCGCTGCAGCCCGGTGCCTGCAGCTTCAAAAAGTTCGCCGTTGCCAGTGCACTGGTATAAAAATGCGATTCGTCGACATCCAGTCCCATGCGCGCCAGCTTCTGCTGCAGCTCGCGCGGCGTCGAGTGGTTGGAATTGGTCAGGAACAGAAAATGCTTGTTCTCCTTTTGCAGCCAATCGACAAATTCCCGCACGCCGGGAAGAATTCGGTTGCCATGATAGATGACACCATCCATATCGCAGATAAATCCACTTTTCTGTCTTAAACGATCCATATGTTCGTCCTTTCTTTCCGGCGAAAAAGGGGCATCGCACCGCACGTGCAATCCCCCTCTGTATCTTCAAACAGTATTTGCTACCGGAACGGTATGTTGGGAAACGATAAAATTTCCAGCTTGTATTCAGTATATCATATTTTTTACGTTATGCAAAGAAATTTGTGTTTCATTGCTGTTTATTTGCTCAAATCCGTCCACTGCTTGTACTGCCGTCATACATCGCGGTCAGCTGCTGCATCGAAAGATTTTCCAGCGGATTGTGCGCGTTGGCAATCTGGCGGGCAATGACGTCCACATCGTTGCCGCTCGGAGAGATATACGTGATAAATGCCGCAAACGGGCGAATCAGACAGGCAAAGACAATGGCGCCGGTGATGTTGAAAATGCTGTGCGAAATCACGGTGCGCTTGGCAGCCTTGGACTGGCCAATGGATGCCAGCAGCGCGGTCATCGTCGTGCCGATGTTCGCACCGAAGATAGCTGTTCATGCCGAACAGGAACAGCGCGAGACCTCCGGCCAATCCAAAGACCGTCGTCATAATCTCATTCATAATTTCCTCCTATGATATATACAGACCTTTCGTTTCATCATCGTCAAGTATACGGAGTGTATGTAAAATACAAAACACTCTGCACGTAAAATAAACGTAAAATAGACAAAAAGACCCGGAATTTGCTCCGAGTCTTTCGTTCAGCTGATTTTATATCCAACGCCGCAAAATGGCGTGCATGCGCGACAGCAGCATGCTGCGCGTGCCCTCGTCGCTGTCTACCACATAAATCTTCATGCATCCCGCCTCACAGTACGCGGGAATTTTTATAGGTACCGGTGATAGAGAATTCCACCCACTCCGAGATATTGACCGCATGATCTCCGATGCGCTCCAGATACTTGGCAACCATCATGATGTCCATGGCCTGCTCGGCATCCTCCATGGATGCGTGAATGCGCTTGACCAGCACCGTGCGCACCTCATTGAACAGACGGTCTACGACATCGTCGTATTCCATCACGCTGTGTGCCTTTGCCAGATCGTTTGCGACAAAGGCATCGATGGAGTCGTGCACCATCTTGGTCGCAGCCTCCATCATGAAATCAATCTGCTCCGGCGCGGTATAATCCGGTCTCTCGCACAAAAACAGCGAGACATCCGCAATGTCCTCCGCGAGATCGCCGATGCGCTCCAGATCCGTGACCATCTTGAGGGCGGCGGACACTTCGCGCAGATCGCGCGCTACCGGCTGCTGCTCCAGCAGCAGCTTGAGGCAGGCGCTCTCAATGATGCGTTCCTTCTGGTCTATTTCCTTGTCTCCCTGCATGGTGCGCTTTGCCAGTTCGGTGTCGCGCGTGCGCAGTGCTTGTACGGCGTACTGAATTGCCGCCTCGCACAGGGCACCCATTGCAATCAGCTCATCGTGCAGAGCCGTCAACTGCTTGTCATATTTGGTTCGCATAGTTGTCCTCCCATTAACCGAATCTGCCGGTGATATAGTTCTCGGTGCGCTGATCCTTCGGCATCGAGAACAGCTCAGAGGTCTCGTTAAACTCCACCACTTCGCCCAGCAGGAAAAATGCCGTCTTGTCCGAAACACGGGTTGCCTGCTGCATGTTATGCGTGACCATGACAATGGTGTAATCCTGCTTGAGATCCTGCACCAGATCCTCGACCTTCATCGTGGAAATCGGGTCCAGCGCCGAAGTCGGCTCGTCCATCAGCAGCACTTCCGGCTCGATGGCCAGCGCGCGCGCGATGCACAGTCTCTGCTGCTGACCGCCGGACATGCCCAGTGCGCTCTTGTCTAGTCTGTCCTTGACCTCGTCCCAGATTGCCGCGCTGCGCAGGCTCTTTTCGACGATTTCATCCAGCACCGCCTTTTTGTGAATGCCGTGGGTGCGCGGGCCGAACGCGATGTTGTCATAAATGCTCATCGGGAACGGATTCGGCTTCTGGAACACCATGCCGACGCGGCGGCGCAGCACATTGACGTCCATATTGCCAAAAATGTCCTCGCCGTCCAGCAAAACCGTACCGTTAATCTTGCAGCCTTCAACCAAGTCATTCATGCGGTTGAGTGTCTTGAGCAGGGTGGATTTGCCGCAGCCGGACGGGCCGATAAACGCGGTGATTTCCTTTTCCGGCAGCTCCAGATTGATGTCCTTGAGGGCGTGGAACTGTCCGTAGTGCAGATTCAAGTCCTGAATTTTATATTTCATATGCATACTCATAAATCGGTATCCTCTTACTTTTTCGTCAGCTTCCGTGCGATGAGCGCGGAGATGGTGTTCATTGCCAAAACAATCAGCAGCAGCACAACAGCCGTTGCATACGCCTGATCCGTGTGCAGACCCTCACTGGACAGGCAGTACATGTGTACCGCCAAGGTACGGCCGGAAGAAAACAGACCGGTTGCCATATCCGTCGCGGTGCCTGCGGTGTAAATCAGTGCGGCGGTCTCGCCGACGATGCGGCCGACTGCCAGAATGATGCCTGCCAGAATACCCGGCATCGCGGACGGCAGCACAATGCGGAACACCGTGCGCAGTCTGCCCGCGCCCAGTCCGAAGCTCGCCTCGCGGTACATATCCGGCACAGCGAGCAGCGCTTCCTCCGTGCTTCGCATGATGAGCGGCAGCACCATGATGGACAGCGTCATCGCGCCGGACAGCAGCGACAGCTTCCAGTGCAGCTGGGTGACAAAGAACAGCATACCGAACAGGCCGTACACAATGGACGGGATGCCGGACAGGGTCTCCGCGGTCAGGCGCATCAGACCCACCAGCTTGTTGCCCTTCTTTGCGTACTCTACCAGATAGACCGCGGTGAACACGCTGATCGGAATGGCGATGAGCAGCGACAGCAGCGTCATCTCCACAGTCGTGATGATGGACGGCAGCATCGAGCAGTTGGTAGAATTATACGTCCACGAGAACAGATCCGGCGTCAGATACGGAATGCCCTTGACGAGAATATAGCCAATCAGGAATGCGAGCACCGCAAACGTGAAGATGGCTGCGCCGTACACGAGCAGGCGCAAAATCAGCGAGTGAATGGTCTGTGTCGGCTTGGGAGAAGAATCTCTGCGGTCTGTGCGCTGCCGCGGCATTTCCAAGGCTTTGCTTCCGGTCATATCTTCTCACCTCTCTTTTTGATGATTGCGAACGAAATATTGATAATCAGAATAAAGATGAACAGCACCACGCCGGTTGCAATCAATGCCTGCCGATGCAGACCGGTTGCGTAGCCCATTTCCAATACGATGTTTGCGGTCATCGTGCGCACGCCGCGCAGAATGCTGGTCGGGATGCGCGCCTGATTGCCCGCCACCATGATAATCGCCATGGTCTCACCGATGGCTCTGCCGATGCCGAGCACAGCAGCCGCCAGAATGCCGGATTTTGCCGCCGGAAGCACTGCGAAGAACGTCGCGTGCTCATGCGTGGAGCCGAGCGCCAGTGCGCCCTCATAGTAGCTGTTTGGAACCGCGTTGAGTGCGGATTCACTCAGATTGATGATGGTCGGCAAAATCATGATGCCGAGCAGCACAGCGGCGGTCAGCATGCTGACGCCGGTGCAGCCGTGCAGGTTGCGCGCGAGCGGAACCATGACGACCAAACCAAAGAAGCCGTAAATAATGGACGGGATGCCTGCCATCAGCTGCACCAGCGGCTCCAGTGCCTTATGCAGCTTTTCCGGACAGAAGCGGGACAGATAGATCGCCGTAAGTAGGCCAATCGGCAGACCGATGACAACTGCGCCCGCAGTGACACACAAGCTGCCGATAATCATCGGCAGAATGCCGTAGCTTGCCGGCTGGTTTTTGGGGGACCAGTCCGTGCCGAACAGGAACTGCACCGCTCCGATTTCCTTGATTGCCGGAATGCCGTTGGCAAACAGAAATACACAAATCAGCGCGACGGCGACAATGGACATGCATGCGCACAGGGCGAACAGCCACGACATGCCGCGCTCCATGATTTTTTGTCGTTTTACCATACAAATGAAACCCTCTTTGTTTGAATTCATCGGTTTTACAGCAAGCAACCTCCCGTCGTTTGACGGACGGAAGGCTGCTGTGTTTTGTGCTGCTTGTTTGTTTACTGTACGTCAGCCCAGTCGGTGATCTCGCCGGTAAAGATGCCCTTTACCTGATCCGAGGTCAGATTCTCAATGCCGTTGCTCGGATTGACGATGACTGCAATGCCGTCCAGAGCGATTTCGGTCGGGGTTAGGTTCTGCTTCTCCTCATCGGTCAGGTCGCGGGATGCCATGCCGATGTCGCAGGTGCCCTCGCTTGCGCTGGTCATGCCGGTGGTGGAGTCGGACTCCTGTACGGTTACCTTGACGTTTTTGTTGACGCCCTCATAGGCTTCCTTCAGCTTTTCCATAACCGGCGTGACAGAGGAAGAACCGGCAACCGTGACATCGCCGGAAGCGCTGCCTGCCTGATATGCCTGCGCCTTGTCATCTACCGGAATATAGCCGTTGTCAGAGATGATTTTCTGACCGTCTGCGGACAGGATGTAGTTGAGGAAATCCTGTGCTGCTGCGCTCAGGTCGCTCTTAGTGGCAACGTTGAACGGACGGGAAATCTTGTACGAGCCGTTGAGCACGTTTTCGGTGGTTGCCTCTGCGCCGTCAATCTTGACTGCCTTGACAGAGTCGCTCATCGAGCCGAGAGATGCATAACCGATGGCGTTCTCATCGCCCTGTACATTCTGCATCATAACTTCGGTCTGGTTTGCAATGATAGCATCCGAGGTGGTGTTGTCGGTCTTGTTGCCGCTTGCGTCCTTGGTCTCAATGCCAAACAGCTCGATGAATGCGCCGCGGGTGCCGGAGCCGTCCTCACGGGATACTACATCAATGGCGCCGCTTGCGGTGCTGCCTGCTGCGGAGCTGTCGGAGTCGGTCTTGCTGTCGTTTGCGGAAGAATTGCCGCAGCCTGCCAGTGCGCCCATCAGCAGCATACCTGCCAGGGAGATTGCTCCAAAACGCTTGATTTTGTTCATTGCTTTCATAATCGAAGTCCTTTCATTCGTGTCATAGATTGTTTTCTTTCAACAGCCTCTATTCTACGCATTGCGTGTAAACTCCGCGCCAGTCAAGCGGTAAAATATTCGTAAATCCCGATTTCTTTCGTAAAATCATTGTCTGCTATGTAAGATATGTTAAGATTTTTGTATGCAAGACAAAAATCCCCGCCCGCCGGAAATTCCGGCGAACGAGGATTCCAGCTTCACTTTTTCGCAGCTGCCTTCTGTTCGCGGTCATAGGCCTGCTGGAAGAAGGTCTCCTGTGCGTTGAGCTTGGGCTGATTGTTGCGGCTTCTGCGATAGACACCGTCCGAGCAGAGATTCCACGCCTGACAGTTATCGCGCAGCATCACATCAAACGCGGACAGAATTTCCTCCTGCAAAGCCTCATCGCGAATCGGTGCGGCAACCTCCACGCGGCGCAGGGTGTTGCGCGTCATAAAGTCCGCGGACGCAATGTAAATCTTGCGCTGTTTTCCCGTGCCGAAGATGTAAATGCGCGAGTGCTCCAGAAATCTGCCGACAATGCTGACGATGCGGATGTTCTCGGTCTTGCCCGGCACGCCCGGAAGCAGGCAGCAGATGCCACGCACAACCATCTCAATCTTGACGCCCGCCTGCGATGCCGTCATGAGCACATCGATGATTTTCTTGTCGGTCAGCGAGTTGATTTTGACGCCGATATACGCCTCCTTGCCGCGCTTGGCAAGGGCAATCTGTTCGTCAATCATCTCCAGCACGCGGTTTTGCAGGCAGTGCGGCGCAACGAGCAGCGGGCCGCTCTTTTTGAGCGTCTCGCCCATCGCCAGCGCCTGAAATACCTGTGCGGCGTTGCGGCCGATTTCCTGATCGTGCGTCAGCACGGAATAGTCCGTGTACAGGCGGGCGGTTTTTTCGTTGTAATTGCCCGTGCCGATCTGGGTGTAATACTCCGGCTGTCCGCTCTCGCCCATGCGTGTAATCAGGCACAGCTTGGAGTGCACCTTGTAGCCGTTGAGACCGTAAATGACGGTACAGCCCGCTTCTTCCAGTCTGCGCGACCATTCGATGTTGTTTTCCTCGTCAAAGCGCGCCTTCAGCTCGACGAGAACCAGCACGTCCTTGCCGTTTTCCGCCGCCTCGCACAGCGCCTCAACAACCTGACTGTCCTTTGCCACGCGGTACAGCGTCATCTTGATGGAGACAACCTTCGGGTCGTTGGCTGCTTCGTGCAGCATGGTCAAAAACGGCTTGATGCTCTCATACGGATACGAGAGCAGCTTGTCACTCTCACGCACCTGATCCAGCACCGGAATCTGCCGCTGTATGCTTGCAGGCTGACGCGGCGAGCGATGCGGATAGAACAGCGCGCTGTTGCCGCGCAGGGTGTTTTGCAGCATGAACAGATACGACAGATCCAGCGGCGTATTGTTCTTGAATACGGCGTATTCCTCGGTTTCCAGATGCTTGCACAGCAGCTTGACAATGCGCTTGTCCAAATCGCGGCTCATTTCCAGACGAATCGGCGCCAGACGGCGGCGCTTTTTCATCAGTCCGCTCATGAACTCGCGGTAGTCCAAATCCTCATCGTACAGCGCATCCGCGTCAATGTCGGCATTTCTCGACACGCGCAGCAGGGACTTCGCCTTGATTTCATAATTCGAAAAGATCTTGCTGATAAAATGCAGAATCAGCTCCTCGCTGAGCATATAGGTCTTGGGGCGCTCAGACACCTGCACCAGACGCGGTAGCGCACTGCTGGAGCACGCGACAATGCCCACGCGCTCCTTTTTCTTGCTCGGCTTTTTGAGCACGGCCGCCGCATAGATTTCCTGATTGCGCAGGAACGGGAACGGCTGGCGCTTGTCCACGACAATCGGGGACAGCAGCGGTGCAACCTCGCGGTCAAAGAAGCCCTCCAGTCGCTTGCTCTCCTCCTCGTCGATGGTATGGAAGTCCACAACGCGCACGCCGGCGTCCTCCAGCTCCATCATGAGCTCGGTGAAAATTTCATCTTTTCGGGTGTTCAGGCGATGTACTGCCGCAAAAATGCACTGAATCTGCTCTGCGGACGTCATATTGGTTTTATTATCCCGAATTTCCTGATCCGAATGCATCTGGTCGACGTGAGTGCCGACGCGCACGCGGAAAAACTCGTCCAAGTTGCTCTGATAAATCGACAGAAATGACAGACGTTCCGCCAGCGGCACATCTTTTCTCGCCGCTTCCTCTAACACACGCTCGTTAAACTTCAGCCAAGACAGCTCTCTATTGGCGTATACCATCTCATGCATACAACTATGACCTCGTTCCTTAATAGTATCTCCCAGTCTAACGGCCGCATGTACAATGTTCTGGCACACAAATGAAAAATCTTTGTAAAGTATAGAAAAAGCCCTCTTTCCTGCGAAAGAGGGCTTTAAATTATATTTGGTAAAGAAGAGATTTACAAACATTTAACATTTTTCACAAAATTTTATGTTATTATATATTTGCAAATCAATTTTTTAGGAGGTACTTTATGCTTAATGCCATACTCGATATCATCGTAGCCGTGCTTTTACTAATTCCAATGCTGTCAACTGCTAAGTTTCGTAGCCACTATGAACATAACTCTTTTGGATATATATTTTTCAGTCAACTGGTACCTGTACTGTGTGCAGGTCTGGTGAACGTGTTAGGTTGTCAACCAGTTACTATAGTCAAGGTGGCAGGCATACTATTTCTGCTTGACGTCGTTTATCGTCTATGTGTGTACCATAAACTGGCATCTATAGACGATATGCCAGCAGTGTTGTTCTTGACGATCGCATTAAATCCTTGGCTGATGCTTCCGGTATATGTCATGCAGTGCGCTCATAAATGGCTCAAACGGCAGCAAATATCGTATTCAAATAGATCAAATCTGATCGCAACTATAGTTCTATCTGTGGTACAAATCACCGTTATGCCTGCTTTGGACGCAGGATTACAGGGAGTAGCTCCTGTTAGCTACATTGAGCTGCGCATGCTGATATATGCAGCAGTTATAACAGTATTCACGTCGGTACCACAGCTACGAGCTCGGATAAAGGATTCAATCGCTAGCTAAGAAAAAGCTCCGCTTGACGGAGCTTTTTCTCATTTTTTACATAACTATATCGCAATTATATCAATGATATTATAAATTGTAGAGTGTCTGGAAATGCAAAGCATGCTATCACACTTCTTTACATTAAAAAAAGTTCCGCATTGATGCGGAACTTTTTTCATTTTGCCGTATCAAACCGTGTCGCAATCATATGCACGATATACGGAATCAGGATGACCGGAATCGCCAAATATGCCAGCGCGCTGTACGCCTTTTGAATCAGCGTCAGCAGGCCAAACTGCGCGATGCCGAAATCGACCACGCAGCAAATCAGCGCCACGACAATCTGGCAGGAGGTAATCTTCTTGCCCTGCGTCTGCTGCGGGCGGGATTTCTCCAAGCCGCTGCAAATGCGCTTGACCATGGCAGCGACCATGTTAACCGCGGTGGATACCGCACCGAGAATAATCAGAATGGAAATCAGCGGCGTCAGGACGTTGTTGCCCACGCCGTTTTGTACCATGAACAGCGTCGGCACGCTCTGATTCACAATGTCCGGATTGGAGCAGACGGACAGCAGACCCAGAACCACCATGACCATGAGCAGCGCATTGATTACCCAGCCGATGCCCATGCTCTTGACTGCATCATTTGGCTTTTCAAACGACTTGGCGTGCTGGACAAACACCGCGACATTGGCGAGCTGGAAGGTGCCGTACAGAAATGCCGCATACAGCGCCTTGCCGAGCGGCGCAGGCTGTGCGGTCATCGCGTGCACGGTCTGCGCAATGGCACCGGAGCCTGCGATAATGTTCGGAATGTACACGACCAGCAGACCGGCAATGATGCAGACAGACAGCACCGAAGCAACCTTGCGCACAAGATCCGTGCCGAAAATCGCCACGATGAAAATAAACGCACCGATCAGCAGCGTGCACAGCAGATACGGCAGGCCGGTCAGCGTGCTCAGCGTTGCGCCGCCGGTTGCAAACGCAACGGCGGGTGCGACACACATGACGCACAGATATAATACTTCAAACAAATTGGAAAAAATTGGGGCAAACCTGCCGTAAAACGCATTGTTATACGAGCGGTAGTCATATACCTCGTGCTTGCGGGCAAAGCGCAGGCAATAAGCGAAAAATACGGCGTTGTACAGCATTGCCAGCACCGGCATGATCAGGCACCAGATGCCATATTTGACATAATAGGTATAAATCTGCGCGCCGGAGGCAAAGCCGCCGCCGAAATGTGTGGTAAACCACACAAAGGCAATGCCCAAAATCATAGAGCTTGTTTTTGCTTGCTTATTCATGGTTCTCGCGTCCTGCTCTTTCCTTTAATTTGCGCATGGCGTCCGCAAGCATCTGCTTGGTGACGGCATACGGATAATGCGTCACATCCGACATGTGCGGAATGCGGTTTGTGCTCTCCTCCCACTGCTGTTCGGAAATTTCGATTTCTTCCAGCGAAACCGGCAGCTTGACCGCCTTGTTGAGCTGATAGACTTTTTCAAACTCCTCGTCCTGTCCATCCACAAGCAGCGCGAGCAGAACGCCGAAACCGACAACCTCGCCGTGCAGATGCTTTTCCTCGATAATCGGATAGCTGGTCAGCGCATAGAAAATGGCATGTGCCAGTCCGCTGTTGTAATCCGGTGTGAAGTCCTTGGTTAAGAAAATCGAAGCGACGCCGGTTGTGACGATGATTGCCAGAATAATCTGCTCGACTTCATAGGAGGAGATGCCCTTCTGATGGTCTGCAAAACCCTTTGCGCCGTATGCGAGCAGCGGATCGCGGCACATATGCGAGATGGCAACGCCGACCGCCGTGAAATGCTCCAAGCGCTCGTTGCGCGAGGAAATTGTCGCTTCATAGAACTTGGCGTAGGTATCGCCCATGCCCGCCCACATATAGCGGCACGGCGCTTTGGCAATGATTTCTGTGTCAATAAACGCGTGCATCGCGGGACGAACAAAGAAATTCGGCTTCAAAAAAGTACCGTCCTCGTTGTACATGATGGATACGGCGGTGCAGGCGGAGCAGTTGGACGCAATGGTCGGGAACGTAAACACCGGCTTGTCATCCGTGATGCACAGGCACTTGACCGTGTCCAGCGCCTTGCCGCCGCCGACGCCAAACACCATATCCGCTTCGTGATAAATCGGCATCGCGCGCAGGCGCTCAACGTTCGCATAGGTGCAGTCCTTGCCGAACAGCTCCACGCCGATAATTTTCAAATTGGTCTGCTCTACCGCCGCGCGGATTTTGTCCAGCGCCGCATCCAGCGCCTGTTTGCCGCCGATGACCAAAACCGTCTTGCCGTACGATTCACACACCGGTCCAATCTTGTCATAAATGGTATTGCCGATGGAATAACTCGGCAGATGTACTTCATAATTTTCCAATTTCATAGGTTAAACGCTCCCAACAAGTAAAAATTTGCAACAAAAAAAGCCTTCATCCCACGTTCCGCATCTCTGCGAAATCTCTGGGACAAAAGCTGTCAGCTTCTGCGGTGCCACCCATATTGTCGATACATAACAAATCGGCCACTTTTTCACACACCAACATGTGCGTTCCACGATAACGGCGGGATTCCGTCAGCGCCTACTTGCCGACACGGCGTTCAGGCTGCCCTCACGAGTCCATTCGGCATCATCCATACCACTGTAATCCCACCATCTACAGCTCTCTGTGCGTACTTCACGAAGCGTACTTGTCTCGATCAACGGTTTTCAAATATCGTATTTAAAATATCACATGCGTGCGGGATTGTCAAGACACCGCGCGAAAATATTTGATACAGGTGTGAACCGCAGACAACAGAACATCCCCTGCCGGAGCGATTCCGGCAGGGGAGTTCTAGGTTTCTCCCGCCCGCGCAGAAGGGGGAAAATCAAACCGCGCGGGCTTTTTCTAACTCTCTCCGCAGGTGTCTGACACCTGCTATATCAATCATGGTGGTGAATTTGTAATTAGTACTTAACCCAAACTTCGCCGTTGTTTGCGGACTCTACGCACTTCTCAATCCACTTGACGCCAGCCAGACCAGCCTCTGCGTTCGGGTACCAGAAGTCGCCGTACTCTGCTTCGCCCTTGCTCATGCCCTCGATAGCCAGAGCAAAACGGCGGTACAGGTTTGCCCATGCCTCGAACAGACCCTCTGCGTGGCCGCCGCCAATGCGGTCCTCTACGCGCGCTTCCTCGTACAGGTAGCCTGCACCGCGCTCCAGACGGCGAACCGGCTCGCCCTCGATTTCATAGGTCATCTGGTTCGGACGCTCATCATCCCACTCGATGGAAGCCTTGGAACCAACAACACGGATAACATGACCGTGGCGTGCGCCGCAGTTGATAGAGGACGACCAGCAGTAAACCTTTGCGCCCTCCTGTACATGCTCGGAACCGTTCAGACGCATCAGGGTGAATGCGTTGTCCTCCAGCTCACGGCCTTCTACGAAGGCATCCTTGGAGCACAGAACCTTGTCAATCTTCATATCCGGAATCATTGCCTCGATGATGTACAGGCAATGGGTGCCAACATCTGCCATAGCGAAGGACGGGCCTGCCTTCTTCGGGTCAAAGCGCCACTTTGCAGCCGCATTGGTCTCCTCGATCTTGTAGTTGTAGCCGCCGAATGCGAAGGACATGTTGATCACGCGGATGTCGCCCAGATCGCCGTTCTTAATCATCTGGCGAGCCTGCTGAATCATCTGATGGCCGGAGTAGCCGTAGGTGACGCCGACAACCAGATTCTTCTTCTTTGCCAGAGCAACCAGCTCCTCGCCTTCCTCGGTGCTGAAGCACAGCGGCTTCTCGCATACAACATGGATGCCGGCTTCCAGAGCAGCCTTGCACACTTCATAGTGTACGCTGTTCGGGGTAGCGATGGAAACAGCCTCAATGCCGTCCTCGCGCTGTGCTTCCTTCTCGAACATGGTCTTGTAGTCCGGATAGCAGCGGTCCGGATCAATGCCCAGCTCAGCGGCAAATGCCATGCCGCGCTCCGGATTGATGTCGAATGCGCCAGCTACCAGCTGGAAGTTGTTGTCGCGCAGTGCTGCGGAGCGATGGATGTAGCCGATCTGGCTGCCCTTGCCGCCGCCGACCATAGCCCAGCGAATCGGATGATCCAGAACCTTAGAACCGTTAATCATAGTCATTTCCTCCTAAAAAACTTCTTCTATAAACTCTCTGTGAAAACTCTCAAAAAAATCAGATGTGATAGCCGACAGACTTCAGATAGTCTACGCTACGCTTGACGTCGCGCAGAGAGGTGTCGGAATTGCGCGGATCGCGCTCCTGCTCGATGGTGATGTAGCCGCTGTAGCCGATGTCCTCCAGTGCCTGCTTGATTGCCGGATAGTCCAGCGCGCCGGTGCCGATCGGGCACATAGCGCCCTTGCCGCAGCCGTCAAAGAAGCGGATGTGCTCGCCCAAAACTTCCTCATATACCTTCTGGTCAACGTCCTTGAAGTGCACGTAGTCCAGCTTGTCCTGATACTTCTTCAGGTAGGTCACCGGATCCATGCCGGAGTAGTACAGATGGCCGGTATCCAAGCACAGACCGCAGACATCATACGGAATATCCTGCATGATGCGCTCGATTTCGTCGGAGAACTCGATGTAGGTGCCTGCGTGCGGATGAATGACCGGACGCACGCCCCAGCTGTTTGCTCTGTCGCACACAGCGCGCACGTTCTTGACGAAAGCAGCCCACTGTTCGTCATCCATGCGCGGCGCGCGGTCGGAATGACCTGCATTGAAGTCGCGCTCGTCATGACCCCAATCCATAACCGTCAGGTACGGCGTCGGCCACTTCTGTCCCTCGTGTACCGGCAGCTTCGGCATCTTCGGATCGGTGATGAGCTTGCAGATGTCATCGACAGCCTTGAGTACGCTCGGCTGGTTTTCCGGCGTTACCAGATCGTGGAAGATGGTGCCGACCACGATGCCCAGACCGTTCTTGTTCAGCTCCTCTGCAACGAGGTCAACATCGTTCGGGATGTAGCCCCAAGGGCCAAGCTCGATGGCACGATAGCCTGCCTGACTTGCTTCGGACAGCACACGGGTCCAAGGCGGCAGATACGGGTTTTTCGGATCGTCTACGCCCCAGCAGCTCGGAGCGCCGCAAATGTTCATGCTCATAATCACAATCTCCTTTTTTATTCTCTATGCAGTCTGGCGAAAACCTCACAATCTTGTTGTCAGTCCGTGTATCACCAGCTTGTTTTGACGGTTTGTCGTTCCTGTGTTATGATTCTATTATACGAAATGTTGGAAAAAATACCTTCATTATCTTGTATCTTGACCGACAATTTTGCCTGATATTTTGCACAAAATTGCTGCAATTTTTTTGTACACTACACTATCTTGTTGTTTTGTTTCGTTTGGAAGGAGTATGACCATGAAAGACATCCAGACCTTTTCCGACCATGTGTTCGAAAACGGCGTTCTTCCGGTGCTCGTCAACGCCAACCGGCAGGACTACGGCAAAGCCAAGCATGACCGCCCGATGCACGGGCACGACTCCATGTGCGAGCTGCTGCTGTGCTACCGCGGCTTCGGCACCTACAACGTCAACGACTTCTCCTATATGATTCAGGAGGGCGATTTGATTTATTATAACTGCGGCGAGCTGCACGAGGTCGTGTCCAACACCGACATGGAAATCGGCACGTACTGCTTCGGCTTTTCCAGCGTCCAGTTTCGCGGGCTGCCCGTCAATCACTGCATTCCGTCCAGCAGCCCGCACGTGCGCGCCTCGCAGGCGCAGTTTCCGTTTCTGCGCAATCTCGCGGAGCAAATTCTCGCGCTCAACGACGGTACGCCGCAGCAGCAGCTGACCGCCCAGACGCTCGGCATCTCTTTGCTCATGCTGGCGGCGCAAATGCCCGTCACCCAGCATGACAGCGTTGTGCGCAGCTCCGCCTCCCTGCTCACCCGCCGCATCAAGGACTATATTGACGCTCACTACACCGAGCCGCTCAAGCTGGAGGACATCGCCGCCGCGCTCGGATGCAGCGTGCCGTATCTGGCGCACACCTTCAAGGACGCCACCGGCTATTCGCCCATCCAATACGCCATTCGCCGCCGCATCGGCTTGGCGCAGACCCTGCTCATCTCCACCGACCACTCCGCCACCCGCATCGCAACGATGGTGGGCTACGACAACACCAACTATTTTAACTCGCTGTTCACGCGCATCGTCGGCACGACGCCGATTCAGTACCGGAAAAAGTATCTGGAGGCGCTGCGCGGCGAGCGAAATCAGATGTAAGGCGTGTTTTAGCACTCTCGTCAAGAGAGTGCTAAATGTTTACAATTTATTCACAAATCATACTATCTTTTTTCATAACTGAGACCTATACTATAGTCAGTTCAAGAGAGGAGCACCAAAGAGGGCAGCTCCCTGAGAAAGAAGGCAGCAAAGATGCAGCAGGATATTACCCATTGTTAGCACTTAACATCTGAGAGTGCCAATTGTTTGCCCATACAAACACACGTGAATTGACAGAAAGGACGATGGATTATGTTTGGCATGGTACCGTTTGATTACAACAACCACAACTGGTTTGACGCATTTGATAATTTTGAAAAGAACTTCTTCGGCAACAGCAATGTGGATCTGCCGGACTTCCGCACCGACATCCGCGACGCGGACGGCAAGTACGTGCTGGAGGCAGAGCTGCCGGGCTTCAACAAAGAGGACATTCAGCTGGATGTCAAGGATGGCATTCTGACCATCACCGCGCAGCACACCGAAAACGAGGACGAGAAAAACGACAAGGGCGAGTACATCCGCCGCGAACGCCGGTACGGCTCGTTCCGCCGCAGCTTTGATGTCACCGGCATCGACGAAAACGCCATCACCGCTTCGTACAAGGACGGTATTCTGGAGCTGACGCTGCCGAAGGCACAGCAGGTTCTGCCGGAGTCCAAGAAGATTATGATTGAGTAAGTTTCCCCTTTTCCATATCATCCATCAAAAAAAGGTACGCAGCGATGAGCTGCGTACCTTTTTGTTTATGATTTTTTCCTGCCGTGCGCGACAAACAGCACGGTCGAAAGCAGCATGAGCGCGATGAGCACATACAGCACGTACATGCCGCCGCGGATGCCGATTTGATCGGCAATGACGCCGATGACGCTTTGCGTAACGGCGGCGCCGACGCCGGGAATGACGATAAACATGCCCATGCACATCGGATACCGCCCAATCAGGTTGTCACTGCCGCCCAGCGTTGTGCCGTACATGCCTGCCATGAACAGACCGATGCCGAACGTGCCAATCGCCATCGGAACCAGCGAGTGGCTGCACATCATGACGGAAAAGCAGACGGCGGTTCCGATTGTCATGACGCAAATCATGTGCTGCGGCGAAAAGCGTGTGGCGAACCATGCGCTGGCGAACCGCCCGATGAGCAGCGCGCCCCACAGCGCCGTGGCAAGCAGCTGCGCGGTCTGCGCATCCGCTGCACCGGAGTCGATGAAAAAGGTCACGAGCCAGCCCATAACCGACGCTTCAAATGCGAGATAGCACAGCAGCAGCACACTGCAAATCCAAAAAATGCCCTGCTTCAAAAATCCCCAGTCGATTTTTCCTGTCGGTTCCTGCACGCAAAACGCATCCGGTCCAATCTGCGTGCGCACGCCGTGCAGCAGCGAGACGATGCCGACCGCAATCGTGATGCCGAACGCCATGCGCCAGGACGTGCCGCACACCATCATGATGAGCGGTGCCGCGCAGGCGCCAACGGCGAAAAACGCCTGTGCCAGATTGAGCAGGCTGTTGTCATTGTTGGACACCATGCTGGTGATTTGATTGCCGATGTTCGCGGTGCTGCCCTTGCAAATGCCGGTCAGCAGCATGGCAAAAATTAACAGCACCGGATTGCCGGACACCATCATGATTGCCAGACCGACAAACGCCAGCGCGCCAAAAAACAGATACGTGAACTTGGCACCAAAGCGTCTTGCCGCCAGACTGACCACAATGCCCATCGCCAGATACCCGATTTGCTGCGCGGACATCATCCAGCCGCCGACCTGATAGCTGATGTGGTATTCCGCTTTGATGGACGGCAGCGCTGAGCCGATCAGCGTCAGATAAATACCCATCGCCAGATACGCCAGAAAAATGTCCTGCATCAAATAGCGGTGCGCCTTCGGCATCTCCCGCATGACAGATGGTTTTCCCATAAATTTTCCTCCCGTTTCTTTACTAGTGATATTTGGATTATACCACGGGATGCACGTGTTCGGCTATGCCTTATCACGCCAAATTCTTGCACAAAAAAAGCGGTCTTCTCGGGAAGTCCGCTTTTTGGTTTACTCGATATTGTGTCTGCCGTCCAGTGCGCGCATCAGCGTCACTTCGTCGATATACTCCAGCTGTCCGCCAACCGGAATGCCGTATGCAAGGCGGCTGATGCGAATGTGAAACGGTTTGAGCAGCCGTGCCAAATACATCGCGGTCGCTTCGCCCTCTGTGTCCGGATTGGTCGCCAGAATCACTTCTTCGATGTCCTCCTCCGCCACGCGATGCAGCAGCTCCCGAATGCTCAAGTCATCCGGTCCCACATGGTTGAGCGGAGAAATCGTGCCGTGCAGCACATGATACAGCCCCTGATATTCGCGCGTCTTTTCAAACGCCAGCACGTCCTTCGGGTCTGCCACGACGCAAATCGTCTTGTGATCCCGTGCCGGATCCGCGCAAATCGGGCACAGCTCTTCATCCGTCAGGTTCTGACACACAGGACACAGATGAATTGTGTTTTTCGCGGCGGTAATCGCCTGCGCGAGCTTGTCCGCGTCCTCTTTGGGCAGATTTAAAATGTGAAACGCCAACCGCTGCGCCGTCTTGCGCCCGATGCCGGGGAGCTTGGAAAACTCATCAATCAGCGTTTCGACAGATGGTGCAAAATAATTCATGGACGATTAAAACAGTCCCGGCATACCGCCGCCGGTTGCCTGCTTCATGATGGCTGCGCTCTCCTCGTCTGCCTGCTTGAGTGCCTGATTGACCGCAGTGACAATGAGATCCTGCAGCATTTCTACATCATCCGGATCCACTGCTTCCGGATCCAGCTTGAGGCTGACCAGATTGTTGGAGCCCTTGACAACAGCGGTCACCGCGCCGCCGCCTGCGGTCGCGGTGTATTCCTTGTTGCCCAGCTCCTCCTGTGCCTTGACCATTTCTTCCTGCATCTTCTGCGCCTTTTTAATCATCGCGCTCATGTTCATGCCGCCGCCCATGCCGGCGCCGCCTCTGCCATATCCGTTAAACTTTCTAGCCATTGTTGTTCCTCCTGTTTCAATCGTTGATCTCAACATCTATATGCAGCTCACCGGCTCTGCGAATGACCTCATCCACAGGGTTCGCTTTCGTGGAAAGCGTGCCGATGCTGCTTTCTTCCAATACTTTGATGCGCAAATTTTTTCCGGTCACCTGCTGCGCTGCCTGCGTCAGCGCCTGCTTGACGCTCGTTTCATTGCACAAATCGCAGGTAAACGGGTCATCACACAGCACATACAGTTCTTTGCCGGAAATGACACCCTTCGCCATCGTCAGCTGGGCGAATTTGCTCATCGGCAGCAAGCTCTTTGTTGCCATCGTGATGTCATTCCACTGCGGGCTGCTCTCCAGCTTTTTGGGCGGCGCAGACGGCTTTTGCTGTGCCATCGGCGGCAGCTCGTCCTCTGCGGGCGGCGGCGCATCTGCATCGGACGGGAATCCGTCCTCCGGCTCCGCCTGCTGCCGAACCGCCGGTGCCGCTGCAACGATGCCGTGCGCCAGCTTTTCTTCCAGCGCATCCACGCGGCCGCTCAGCGTGTCATAATCGTCTGCCGTCAGTTCACACAGCCGAACCACACACAGCTCCGCTTCAATGCGGCGGTTTGCCGCGTGCGGAATGCGCAGCAGCGATTCCTGCAAAATTTTTGTGTACGCGAGCAGGCGCGAAGCCGGTATCTGCCCGCACAGCTGCTGTACGGTCTGGTACGAATACGCCGGAGACAGCAGAGCGGAAACATCCTGCCTGCTCGTCTTGACCAGCAGCATATCCCGAATGAGTCCGAGCAGCTGGTCGAGCACGGCGCCCAGCTCTCTGCCTGCGGTGTAGCTCTCTCCAAGCTGCTGCATCGCGGCGGTCAAATCGCCCGCCAGAATATGCCGCATCAAATCGACGGCGGTATCGCCCGCCAGAATGCCGACACCGGCAGCCACGCGTTCCTCGTCAATCGGCTCGCCGCTGCCTGCTGCCGCGCGGTCGAGAATGGACAGCGCATCGCGCATCGCGCCGTCCGCCAGCCGCGCAATCATGCGCGCGCCGCTGTCGGTCAGCGGAATCGCTTCTTCCTCCGCGATTTCCTTGAGCCGCACCGCAATGTCATGCGGCGCAATGCGGCGGAAGTCAAACCGCTGACAGCGCGACAAAATCGTTGCCGGTACCTTATTGATTTCTGTGGTGGCGAGAATGAACAGCACATGCTCCGGCGGCTCCTCCAGCGTCTTGAGCAGCGCATTGAACGCGCCCTGTGACAGCATATGTACCTCGTCGATGATGTACACGCGCTTTTTTACGGACGCCGGTGCATACCGCACTTCGTCGCGAATGTCGCGGATGTTGTCTACGCCGTTGTTGGACGCCGCGTCAATCTCGACAACGTCCAGAATGCTGCCGTCCATGATGCCGCGGCACGCCGGACAGGTGCCGCACGGGTCACCCGCCTGCAGATTGGTGCAGTTGACCGCACGCGCCAGAATTTTCGCACAGGTTGTCTTGCCGGTGCCGCGCGTGCCGGTGAACAGATAGGCATGGGACAGGCGTCCGCTTTCCAGCTGCGCGCGAAGCGTATCCGTGATGTGCCGCTGTCCGACCACATCGGCAAATTTCGTCGGCCGCCATTTGCGGTACAATGCCTGATACATGCATTTCCCTCCCAAAGTTGGAAAAACGGGCAATCGAAATTGCCCGTTTACATTCCTTGCATCTTGCATGGAACGATGCTCCGCATGACCGCGCCCTCCCGTTGAACTGCGAGCCATATCTGGTACCTATGCTGTTGGACTCGGACTCGGCATTCCTGCGGCACACAATGGGTTCTGCTTAATGCTGCTCGGTTCCCCGCCTGACATGGTTCACAGTCCACTGTTGCGAAGGACCGAATCTTCATCATCCTTCAGCACAGGTCAAACAATACGCGCACAGCCCGCATAGGAGGCATTCACCCCTGCTATAGCGGATTGCAGGTACAGGACACCGCTACCGTCCCGGCTAGCGCAGCCATGCGGAACATCGTTTTCCCAATGCAAAATTATTATACTATATTCTCGTTGTCAATGCAATGTATTTATTGCGTGATTGCGCGAATCTTTTTATCCGGCTTGATTTTCCCACCACTCTTGGATTTGTCTGCGGACATGCTCGGTCGTTTCGGTCGGATCCGTCGTCGTGCCGGTGTCGGTATCCGTATCCGTGTCGGTATCCGTGCGCGTTGTCGTGTCGCCGGTGGTGGTGCGCCGACGCCGCCTGCTCGAATTGGAGCTGTCCGTGCGGTTGTTGGTCGAACCGGTTCTCCGGAAGCTGTAATGTCCGTTCGGGCTGGATACGCGCTGACCCTCGCCGATCGGGTCGTTGCTTCCGCTGAAGCAGTAATACTCATCGGTCACCGTGACGCCAATCGGGAATTTGCGCGTCAAATCCAGCAGAGACCGGCTGTTCGTGCGCCACTTGTGCATCGTGCATTCTTCCTCCGGCACATCGTCCTTATAGAACTTGCCGGTTGCCACACGGCTGCCGCGCACATCGGAATAGCAAGCCTTGCTCGGCGCCATGCCGCTGTCCAGACAATATTCTGCCTCGACAAAGTCATCTTCATTCGGCTCGTCAAAGCGTTTGTTTTCCTTGTCCTCGTGCAGCTCGTCCATGACATCCGACCAGAGCGCCAGCGCCGGATTTGGCTTGAGCGTCGGCAGGCCATAGCCCTCGTCGTAACCAAACCAGCACACGCCGACATAGTATGGCGTGTAGCCCGCAAACCAGCGGTCCTTGTTGTCGGTTGTCGTACCGGTCTTGCCTGCGACATCCATGCCGTCAATGGCGGCGAGCTTACCGGTGCCGTTTTCCACAACATTGGTCAGCAAATCGTTGACATAGTACGGGGTGGATTCCGGATGCTCGAAAATCTGTGTCGGCTGATTGTCCTCATTGGACAGAATCGTCTCGCCGTTTGCGTCCACGACCTTGGTGTAGCTGACGGCGGTGGAATACTCTCCATAATTCGCCAGAGCCGTATAGCCCTGTGCCATTTCGCGCACGGTCACGCCGTCGGTCAAGCCGCCCAGCGCCATCGGCGCATAGTCAATATCGCTCTTGCTCAGCGAGGTAAAGCCCAGCTTTTCCGTCAGGAAATTATACGCAGACTGCGGCGTCAGCTTATCCATGACACTGACCGCAATGGTGTTGGTGGAATCCGCAACCGCCTGCATAATTGTCGTCTGACCGGCGTAGGTGCGGTTTTCGTTGCGCGGCCACGCCTTGCCGTTGTTGTTGAACACCGGCATATCCGTCAGCACGGAATACGGGGTAATCAGTCCCTGATCCAACGCCGGCGCATAGGTCGCCAGCGGCTTGAGCGAGGAACCCGGCGAACGCTTGGACTGCGTTGCGCGGTTGAGCACCAAACTCTCGGTCTTTTCGCCGCGGCCGCCCACAACGCCGAGAATATGTCCGGTTTTCGGGTCGACAACCATCATCGCCGCCTGCGGCTTGACGCCGTCCTCAGAAATGCTCGGGAAGTTGCTGCTGTTTTCAAATACGCTTTCCATCGTGTCCTGTACGTCCTTATCCACAGTCGCATAGATGGACAGTCCGCCGCTCGTCACGAGAGACCGCGCATAGGTCTCGGAGTAGCCGAGCTGGCTCTGCAAATCGTTAACAACGTCCGTGATGACCATGTCGGTAAAGTACGAGTACGCCTTTTTCTGCTGCTGTGCCTCCGTATTCTCGTGATACTGCAGCTGCTCGTTAACAGCTTGGTCGTATTCGCTCTTGGAAATATAGCCCTGCTCGTACATCTTATACAGCACGGCCTTCTGCCGCTCCTTGGCGGCGTCCGGATACTTAAACGGATTGTATGCCGCCGGATTTTGCGTCAGACCCGCAATCAGAGCACACTCCGCGAGATCCAGCTGGTCTACCGGCTTGTTGAAATAGGTCTTGGACGCCGTCTGTACGCCGTATGCGTTCTTGCCGAAGTAAATGATGTTCATATACAGCTCAAGAATCGTATCCTTGTCGTCGACCTTTTTTTCCAACGTCAGCGCGCGCATAATCTCCGTGACCTTGCGCTTGACGGAGTAATCATTGTCCTCGGTCATGTTTTTCACCAGCTGCTGGGTGATGGTCGAACCACCATAGCTGTTGCCGCCCGGCAAAATCCAGTGCACGGCGGCACCGAAGGTTCGCTTCCAGTCCACGCCCTTGTGCTCATAAAACCGCTGATCCTCAATGGACACGAATGCCTTGGAAAGATACTCCGGAATGTCATCCTTGCCGACCCATTCGCGGTTTTCCTGACTGGCGAGCTTTTGCAGGGTCTGCTGCTGCCCATCGTCATCGTTGTAATAAATAACGCTGTTAAACTTCATCGACAGACCATTTACATCCAAATCCGCCTCTGGTTTGATGACAAGATTTAAATACAGGACGAATGCGCCAAGGCACATTGCCGCTGTTGTCATGCCAATTAAAAACAACGTCAGTAGTACAAAGCCGACTTTGCCAGCCTTGCGTTTTTTCCTGCGTCTGTTTGCCAAGTTTACTCCTCCTGTGCTGCTGCTCTCGACCATTCAAAACATAGTTGTTCATATTATACCACAATTTACCTAGAAATCTACCCAAAGTTCGATTTTGCCAGTATATTCCTTAAATTTTCGGAAAAACTGTGAGAAACGGAACAAGATTTTTGGTGAATTCTTCTGTTTTTCAGGAGAAGGAATAGGGGGAACGCTCTCATGAAACGAATCATCGCCGTGCTGTCTGTAAGCTGTGCCGTCCTGTTTGGGCTGCTGCTGTGGCAGATCGTCAAAGCACCCACTCCAGACACGTCAAGTGCTATTTCATCACAGCAACAAAGCGACCAGCCGCTGTATCTCGTCCGCGCACAAAAAAACGGCGTGCTCGCCGTGTATCCGTATGGCTCCGACACCGCCGCCATCGTGACCGATATCCGTCTGTCCTCCCTGCGTGAATACGATCAGGCACTCATGCAGCGCGGATTTCCGCTGTACTCCGAGCAGGATCTGACGTCCTTTCTGGAGGACTTTGACAGCTGACGCAAAAAACCGGAGAGATGTTCTCTCTCCGGTCTGTGTCAGTCGTTGTCTTGGATTGTCACCGCGCCGCAATAGCGCATCAAATACTGCTGCTGGCAGTTATCCATATACGCTTCCGCCGCGTCCAGATTGTCAAAGGTGACGGAAGTCGCCGGTTTGCCGACAACCTGCTGGTCATAGCGCAGATAGCGCACCAGAGCCTTGCGGTCTGCCGTCGGAATTTCCTCCACGGTCAGGCAGGCGCTCCAAAACGCATCCGCACAGGCGGCAGACAGCAGCATCTTTCGCTGTTCTCCCCCGTCCAAATGCAGGGTAATCAGTCCGACCGGACGGCAGCGCACCAGCGTCATCGGCGGCAGCGGGCGCGAGCACAAAATCACGGTTTCAACCGGCATACCATTTTCTGTATAGGTGCGCGGCAGATAGCCGGTGTTGTTCGGCGCCGCGACATACGGATCGCTCAGGTGCTCCAGCTGCAGCAGCCCCGTGCTGCCGTCAAAGGCAAGCACGGCGGTGGAACCCATGCTGTTCGCCGTGAAAACGGTATACTCTTCCTTTCGGATCAGATCCGGATGCATATCATGCCAAATATTCATACAAATCCCTCCCTTTTCACGGTAGCATTCACATCAACTTATATTATACCACACAATTGGCTGTCAGCCAAGGTATTTATACATGTTGTATGCGGTTTCGCTGCGCAGGGCTGCCTTCTGCGGGCCGTAGCTCTTTGCGCCCTCGAGGGAGATGTAGCCGAGCAGACCCTTGCCGTTTGCCCACTTCACGGCATTCTTCGCCCAAGAGCTGACATTCTTCGCGTCGGAATAATTCGGCATGCTTCCGCCGCTCGGCTTGCCCGCATGATTGTGCAGGACAACCGCCAGCTGCTCATGGGTCAGATTGTCATTCGGTGCAAATCTGGTGCCGCTCATGCCGGACATGAGCTTGGTTTTGTATGCCCAGCGCACCGCGTTGTAATACCACGCGGAGGAGGAGACATCCTTAAACGGAACCGTGCCGGAGACCGACGGGCTGCCTGCATTTGCGTACAGAATCTGTGCAATCATCGCGCGCGTCAATGCGCTGTTCGGCGCAAACGTGTTTTTCTTGGTGCCGGTCATCAGCTTGCGGTCATAGACAAACTGCACGGAATTCTTGTACCATGCCGAGCTGCTGACATCCGAGAAAATCGAGCTGACGGAGGTGGAGCTGCTCGCACCCGTGCCAAATTCCGGCCAGTACGTGTTCTTTGCCACATTGCCGCGCGCCTTTGCCACACTCTCTTTGTTCGCCGGCACCTCATAGTAACAGCACCAGTAATAGCCCGCGTTGTATGCGTTGTCCGCGGATGCCGTATACGTCAGCATCTTGTTGTTGATGGTCTTGCCGTTGTACAGGTAGGTATTCGTGTTGGCGGAAAGCTCCTTTTTCAGGTAATACAGCTGACCGTTCAGCGTGGTGTAGTCATAGCCGTTCTGGCTGCACCAATTTTTCAGCGCCGTAAAACGGGAATTGTGCCACTGGCAAATGCCGTAGCTCGTGCCGTTGTCGCCATAGCAATGCGGATTAAAGTTGGATTCTGCCTTGATGTTCGCGAGCACGCCGCAGGCAGCCGCAGAGGAATAGTTCATGGTATTGACGAAGAACTTGAAAATCGCCGTTGCATTCGCACCGGAGGCCTCGACATTCATGGAGCGAACGCCGTCCTGCTCCATGACGGTTGCGTCCGTGCGCTGTGCCAGAATATACGGCACCTCTGCGTCCGGTGCCACGTCGTATGTATCGGCATCCCACTGCGGGACAAACGCATAATAGAAATCATCGCTGTTCGCGTAGTCCGCCTGTGTCATCCAGGTGACCGGCAGCTGCTGCTCCGAGCCGTCCTCCGCAGATACCGAAATGGTCTGCGGCATCTGCGCCGTCAGTTCGCTCTCCTCCTGACCAAGCGTGAAGGATACCTCTCCAATCTCCTGTCCCGCCTGTGCAAAGCCCGCGATTTTCTGTTTGTCCGGCGCAGTATCCACTGCAAATACCATCGTTTGCAGCATGCTCACCGCCAAAACAGATGCCAGCACCCCGGCGCCGAACCGTTTTACCTGTTCCATTTGTTTTTCTCCTTTTCCATTGCCTTTCATTTGGTCTGCATTCGGTAAAATGAATCTGCATTCATTTCTCCGAATATCTGTATCGTACCATACTTTATCCGTTTTGTAAACGTTTTGTAACCGATTTTTTATCTCCGCTGCCGGGCGGAAACAAATCCTCTGCACGCCGTGCAGAGGATGGATGCGGTTATGCCGCCGCGATGAGCTTGAGCAGGGGCACGCCCTTCTCATACAGGTGCTGATAGCACGCGGTGCATTTTTTGTATGCGTCAAATGTCTGCTGCGCCTGTTCGGCATCTCCATAGCTTTTCCAGTGTCCGCAGCACGAGTAATTTTGTCCCTTGTTGCAGATAAATCCCACCACATCGCGCAGCGGATAGCCGAGAAAAATGCCGATTTCGTGCGGGAAATCCGCCCGCAGGCACAATCTCCGCGCCAGCTGGCAAATAACCGACTCCATGCCGCCGGACAGGTCATAGCCGCACTGCCGCAAAAACACGCGGACGTCTTTGCGCTGCACCTCCCGACAAATCCAATCCCAGCGGCACACATAAATTAGGCAGCTTTTTGTGCGGCGGCACCACTTCATCACGCGGATGCGCAGCCCAAACGGCTTGAGCTTCTCGTTCCACTCCCGAATGGAGTGAAACAATGCCGGTGACGCCGGACAGCGGAACAAATTGGCGGGCTTGAGGCCGGCAAGCGTTGGCGCGCACCAATCAATCAGCTCCTGCTCCAGTTGTTGTTTCATAGCCATGTCCTCCCTGTCCAGTATCTCCGCGCGCGGCGGACGGTATACATTAGTTATCGCTAACTACTCGTCAAAAACAAGCGCCGGCGTATGCCAGCGCAGGTATTAGTCTTTGCTAACCATTATGTAGAATACCAGATATTTTGCGCGTTGTCAACCCATTATGCGCAGGGATATAGTAAAACATGCTCTCCGCATTCGGCAAAGAGCATGTTTGTGTGTGCTTATTTTTTCTTCTTTTTGCGCGCCCATTCATCCCAATCAATGCGCTCGTCGCCGCGAACAATCCACGCTTTTTGCGCGATTTCCGCGAGCGGAGAATCCGACAGCGAGTCGGAATAAAAGGTCTCAATCTGTGCGTCTCCGAATTTCTCACGGAAGCGGCGAACTTTTTCCTCGCCCCAGCAGTTGACGCCGGTATAGGCGCCGGTGTGCGCATCCACGCGCGACGCCATCAAATGCGCAATGCCCAGCCGCCTGCAGGCAGGGCGCAACAGAAATTCCGGCGACGCGGAAATAATGACATCGTCCGCGCGCTGGGTGTCGTTGCGATACCACGACTTGATTTTTTTGATGTGGCTGTCCCAGAATTTCTCCACGAGCTGTTCGGTGTCGCCGACCGCGCGCAGGAACTGATACATCTGCCGCTTAAACTGCGTTTTATTGATAATTTTCGCCTGATACAGCACAAATGCTGCTGCCGTTCCCGGCCAGCTGTATATCATCAGCGGTCTGTGCCGGACGCAGTATAAATAAAAATCTACCGTGCTGTCACCGTGATAGATGGTCTGGTCAAAATCGTATACGTTCATCTGGTTTTATTCTCCCCGCTTATCTCCATAGCAGAACAGCGCAACGGTTCCCGGACCGGCGTGCGCGCCGATGACGGTATCCAGCATGTGAATCTCCACCTGCTCCACCGCTGTATGCGACAGAATATATTCCTTGAGATACTCTGCGTCCTCCTGACAATCGCCGTGGCTGATGGTCACCGGATACGTGCCGATTTCTCGGATGTGCTTGTTCATCTGTTTTGCCAGCATTTCCAGTGCGCGTTTTCTGCCGCGCGCCTTTTTCCACACGAGCAGCTTGCCCTCATCCGACACATACAGAATCGGCTTGACGCTGAGCAGACTTCCCATGACCGCAGCGCTTTTCGGCACGCGGCCGCCGCGGTGCAGATACAGCAGGTCATCCACGGTGAACCAATGCACGACATGCTTGCGGAATTCCTGCGCCCACTCGACCAGCTGCTCGGCGGTATAGCCCTTTGCCTTGCGTTTGGCGGCCTCCCGAATCACGAGGGTTTGACCGCCTGCCGCCGCCAGCGTATCCACGCAGTAGATTTGATTGCTGTACTTTCCGTCCAGTTCATTTTTGGCGATACAGCCGGTCTGATAATTTCCGCTCAGTGCGGACGAAAAGCCCAAGTACACGACATCGCGTTTGGACTTCAAAATCCCTTCAAACACACTGGTAAACGCGGAAATCGGCGCCTGCGCCGTCGTAACGGCAGCTCCGTCGCGCAGCTGCCGATAAAAATCGGAAAACGGAACCGTCTTGCCGAAATCGTCCTCCACGGTATCATATCCGTCTATCGTAAAGCTCAACGGAACAGTACAAATCCCGTTTTGGTGCAGAAAGCGTTCTTCGATGTCCAAAACGGAATCCGTAACAATGACATATCCCATGTATTTTCCTCCGATTTACTTTTCCGGAACAATCTCAATCCAATAATTGTCCGGATCGTTGATAAAATAGATGCCCATTGCCGGATTTTCAAAGCAAATGCATCCCATTTCCTTGTGCTTGGCGTGCGCCGCCTCAAAATCGTCAACCTCCAGCGCGAGATGGAATTCGTTTTCTCCGAGGTTATACGCCTGCGGGTGCTCCTTGAGCCAAGTCAGCTCCAAGCGGTGCGGCGTCACGCCATCGCCCAGATATACAATGATAAAGTCTCCGCTTTCCGGCGCGATGCGTCCGGTCTCCTTCAAGCCCAGTGCCTTGTCGTAAAACGCGAGCGACTCCTCCAGATTTTTTACGTTAAAATTATTATGTGCAAAGCGAAACTGCATGATAAGTTCCTCCTGATTTTGATCGTTTTGCGTCTGTTTCTATTATACGTGCAATTTCGCGCGGGCGCAATGGTTTCCGGCAAAATCTGCACATTTATGCGCCTGCGCGCGGCGATTGAGCTTCCATTAAAGCATGTTCAACAGGGATGGATATTGCTGTTGGAGGTTGTCTCTCAGCCGAAGAAACTCTGGGATATATCGGTTCAAAATCACATGCACCAGTCTTTGCGCCTCTGCCCCGTCATAGATATGCGTCATGCTGTTGCGGTCTTTCAGCATAGCAAGCCAAATTTCTTCATCCATAAATCCATAAATGGAATACGCCGCTTTGAGAACCTCTCTGGGTGAGCCGGTATTTCCTTCCTGTCTGCCCTCATATTTCAAAAGCTCTTTGAGCACCTTCCAGCCAAGCTCAAACTGAATATGAAATTTATCAATAATGCCGCCGATAATAAATTCATTCGTCAAATCTTCTTGTCCGGCGCGTGACAGGACATCGAGATTCGAGCAATAATTTTCAAACTTTTTCATACAAAATAATCCCTTCCTTTTGAATGCTCGCCAGCAGCTCCGGAGCTACCTTCTCGTCCAAATTGACAACATCATACGTCAGCAGCGTGGAGGTTTCCTCTTCCAAATCCAGAGAAAAGCGCGTGATGTCGCCACCGGAAACCGCCAGATCAATGTCGCTGGCTCTCCAATAATCCCCCCGTGCACGAGAACCAAACAGAATCACTCTGTCCAGATGATATTTTTCAGCAAGGTGACAAATTTCGTCCTGCACCTGCGGTTTGATTCCTGTATTGCGCAGCATAGGCGCACCTCCATTTACGCAAGAACGTTTTTTTGCATCCGATTTTCCGGTTCAAAAAGCCATACGGCTTTAAAAAGCATATCATGAACGCTTGGCAGCGTCAAGATAAGTCCAAAAAATCCCTCGGCTTCTCACGAAACCGAGGGATTTTCATGTATAAAGTTAGCTATTTTGCGGAGTCAAATCCGAATTACATAACACCCTGTGCCTTCATTGCCTCAGCAACCTTCAGGAAGCCTGCGATGTTTGCACCTGCAACCAGGTTGCCCTCGCAGCCATATTCCTTAGCAGCGCTGGAAATGTTGTGGTAGATGTTAACCATGATCTGATGCAGCTTGCTGTCAACCTCTTCAAAGGTCCAAGACAGACGCTGAGAGTTCTGGCTCATCTCCAGAGCGGAAGTAGCTACGCCGCCTGCATTTGCAGCCTTTGCCGGAGCAAACAGAATGTTGCTGCCCTGGAATACAGCGATAGCTTCCGGGGTAGACGGCATGTTTGCGCCTTCGCCGACTGCCTGTACGCCGTTAGCAACCAGTGCCTTTGCGTCCTCTTCGTTGATTTCGTTCTGGGTAGCGCACGGCAGAGCGATGTCGCACTTAACATTCCAGATGCCCTTGCCCTCGAAGTACTTTGCAGACGGAACTGCCTCAACGTACTCCTTGATGCGGCCGCGGCGAACTTCCTTGATTTCCTTGACAACGTCCAGGTTGATGCCGTTCTCGTCAACAACGTAGCCGTTGGAGTCGGACAGCGCGATAACCTTTGCGCCCAGCTCGGTAGCCTTCTGGGTAGCGTAGATTGCTACGTTGCCGGAACCGGAGATAACAACCTTCTTGCCCTCGAAGGAAGTACCGTGATCCTTCAGCATTGCGTCAACGAGGTAGCACAGGCCGTAACCGGTAGCCTCGGTACGAGCCAGAGAGCCGCCCCACTGCAGACCCTTACCGGTCAGAACGCCAACGTACTCGTTGCGGATGCGCTTGTACTGACCGAACATATAACCAATTTCACGAGCACCAGTACCGATATCACCAGCCGGAACGTCGGTGTCAGCACCGATGTGACGGCTCAGCTCCGTCATGAATGCCTGGCAGAAACGCATTACTTCGCCGTCGGACTTGCCCTTCGGGTCGAAGTCGGAACCGCCCTTGCCGCCGCCGATCGGCAGGCCGGTCAGGCTGTTCTTAAAGATCTGCTCAAAGCCCAGGAACTTGATGATGGAAGCGCAAACAGACGGATGCAGACGGATGCCGCCCTTGTACGGTCCGATTGCGGAGTTAAACTGATAGCGGAAGCCGCGGTTTACCTGAACCTTGCCGTTGTCGTCAACCCAAGCAACGCGGAACTGGATGCCGCGCTCCGGCTCAACGATGCGCTCAAACACGCCAGCCTCAACGAGGTCCGGACGGCGCTCAGCTACCGGCTGCAGGGACTCGAGTACTTCATATACTGCCTGCTGGAACTCCGGCTCGTTCTGGTTACGCTTTACTACAGTGTCATAGACACCCTTCAGATAGGTGTTCGTAATAGCCATTTTTGTTTTCCTCCATACATTATGGTTTAATCACATCTTCGGTTATCATCATACCACAAGAATGGCAATTTGAAAACACAAAAATTGCAAAATTCATAATTTTTTTCTAAATTTCTATTTTTTGCATTCCCGACCTTCTTATTTTTGTGTAATCCTTCCTTATTTAGGGTGAAAACAACAGCATTTCTCGTTTTATTCCGTGTTTGCATGTATTTATGTTCGAAAAATCCAAATTGAATAATTTCCTGCATTTTTGTTTTGTACCACTTTTTAAGCAGATAACACAAGAATTTTCCTTCTCTCTCCCAGAATATGCCCATCTGTTCACTTTAACCGAACAGTTTTTTTGCAGGATATTCACCGTTATGTTGCAATTCCGTCTTTTTTCCAGATTTGATACAGTTTTGGTATGATTTGCCCGATTCATTGACTTTTTTCGAAAAAATGCGTATGATACATACAGATTGATTTTCACCGGAAAAGGAGGATTTCTTGAACAAACCAGAATTTTCCACGCACGACTTCGCACTGAAAACCGGAAGAAAGGTCAAAAAGTCCGTCTTTCGGTTTTTGTTCAGCCGACTGACCATCACCGCGGTGCTGCTGTGTCTGCAATTCTATGCGATTATCTACGCCCTGCTGTTTCTGCGCGGCCGCTGGGTCATCGCGTATCAATGCCTCAAGATTGTCAGTCCCATCGTTCTCATCTGGCTCGTGCGCAAGTCGGACAATCCCTCATATAAAATCCCATGGATTATCATTATCCTGTTCTTCGCCCCGTTCGGCGCACTGTTCTATTTATTTATGGGAAATACGCCGCTCAATCGCGCGCGGCTGGTTCGCGTCAAGCCGATTCGCACTGATGTCATCGAGCAGTTTCGCGTCTCAGACACGCGCACGCTGTGCAAGACGATTCCGCAGCACCGGCGAACCTGCGAATATCTCTATGACATTGTGGAGATGCCCGCATGGAAAAACACCGCTGCGGAATATTTCCCGCTCGGCGACTACCTGTACGATTCGATGCTGATGGATTTGAAAAAAGCCAAGCGCTTTATTTTCATCGAGTTTTTCATCATCGAGCGCGGCATCATGTGGGATTCCATCTTGGAGGTTCTGCGGCAAAAGGCCGCGGAGGGCGTCGAAATCCGCTTGATGTATGACGATGTGGGATGTATTTCCACGCTCCCGCATCACTACGACAAAAAGCTTCGGGCGATGGGTATGCAGGTCGTTCGTTTCAACCGCCTGTTCCCACTCATCTCCACGTACCTGAACTATCGTGACCACCGAAAAATCTGCGTCATTGACGGAAACATCGGCTATACCGGCGGCATCAACCTCGCTGACGAATACATCAACGAGGTTGACCGGTTTGGGCACTGGAAGGACACCGGCGTCAAGCTGTCCGGCAGCGGCGTCGCCAATCTGACCGCCATGTTTTTGCAGCTGTGGGATTTCTCCGTCAAACAGGAGACGAAAAATCTGTCCGACTATCAGCCGACAAAGATTTTCCCCAGCGATGGCTTTGTGCAGCCGTTTGCGGATTCTCCGCTGGACAACGAAAACGTCAGCGAAAACGTCTTTCTGGACATCATCAACAGCGCCACACGCAGCGTATACATCACAACGCCGTATCTCAGCTTGGACAACGAGATGACAACCGCGCTGTGCTACGCCGCCAAATCCGGCATTGATGTGCGCATTTTGACGCCGGGCATTCCGGACAAAAAGCTCGTCTACGCTGTGACCCGCTCGTTTTATCCCCAGCTCGTCGAGGCGGGCGTCAAGATTTACGAATACACGCCGGGCTTTCTGCACGAAAAGATGATTGTCGCGGATCACGACATCGCCGTTGTCGGAACCATCAACATGGATTTCCGCAGCTTCTATTTGCAGTTTGAGTGCGGCTGCCTGTTTTACAAATCCTCTGTCGTGGACAAAATCCGCGATGATATTTTGGACACCATCAAAAAATCGCGCGAAATCGACAGCCATTGGATCAGGTCGTACCCTTGGATCAAGTCCATCTGGGGCTCGCTGGTCTCCCTGTTCGCCCCGCTTCTGTAAACCGAAAAGCGCAGCAGAAAACCCCTCGGAGTGCCCGAGGGGTTTTGGTTATTTGAGGTTTTCAAGCAAATCATTAGCTAAAGCGGCTAGGTGCTCAATCTGCTGCTGCGGCAGTGCACTCGCTTTTTCCGCCAATTCTCTCACTTTTTGGGGCGCTTCCGCGGTTTCATTGAAAAATTCTTGCGGAGAAATATTCAAGTATTCGCAGATATAGAAAAAGCCGTTCATAGAAGGCAATGCTTTTCCAGTCTCAATATTATTGATATAGCTGGCGTTCTGTCCAATAGACAAACTCATCTCCCTCGCAGACACGCCCTTCTGCATCCGAAGCTGTATCAGTCTCTTGGAAAATCGTTCTTCATACTGCATTTTCTCACCACCCATACCATATAATATCTGATACAGGCTTATTTTTATTAGATTGTTTCATTCATTTCTATTGTATTGCGTGATTAAAAATGGTATCATGAAAGAAATAACGAATGAAATCCTATATTCAATCAAAAGGAATGGATTTGACATGTCAAATAAAAAAATTTGCGCCTTCTTCGGACACGGAGATTGTCCAAGCACAATCTCCGATTCTCTTGAAAAAGAAATTATCTCCGCCGTGAAGAATGATGCCATCACGACATTTTGGTACGGTGGTTATGGACAATTTGATGCTCTTGCTGCAAAAACAGTAACGCGCGCAGCAAAAAATTATTTTCCGGAAATCGAACTTGTGCTTGTACGTGCTTATCTTCCCACATCCCCCAAGGCGTCTGCACATACTTCCGATATATCTATTTATCCCGATGGTTTAGAAACCGTTCCGCCCCGCTTTGCCATTTCTCATCGAAATCGTTGGATGGCGCGCCACTGCGATTATATGATTGCATACATCAACCATCGTTTTGGCGGCGCTTATCAAGCAGTTCATGCAGCACCCAAGGAAATTCCTATCCGAAACCTCGGCTTCTTGCAAGACTTTTCATAAATAGAATCGCGCAGCAGAAAACCCCTCGGAGTGCCCGAGGGGTTTTGGTTATTTGAGGTTTTCAAGCAAATCTATTAGATTCTTGCCACGCCGCTGTCGCGCGCTGCCTGTGCAACCGCTGCCGCAACTGCGTCGCGCACGCGCGGGTCAAATGCCTTCGGCATGATGTACTGCGCGTTGAGCTCTTCATCGCTGACAACGTTCGCAATCGCATATGCCGCCGCAATCTTCATTTTCTCGTTGATATCGGAGGCGCGCACGTCCAGTGCACCGCGGAACACGCCCGGGAATGCCAGCACGTTGTTAATCTGGTTCGGATAGTCCGAACGGCCGCAGCCGACAACCGCCGCGCCGGCCTCCAGCGCATCCTCCGGCATGATTTCCGGCGTCGGATTCGCCATCGGGAATACCATCGGGTTCTTTGCCATCGTGCGAACCATATCCTTGGTCAGGACATTCGGCGCGGACATGCCGAAGAAAATATCAGCGCCCGGCAGAACATCCGCCAGTGTGCCGCGCTTGTTTTCCGGATTGGTAATGGTCGCCATGTATGCCTGCTCTGCATTCATCTGCTCGCAGCCCTCATACAGTGCGCCGAACTTGTCGCACATAATGACGTTTTTCAGTCCCATGCTGACAAGCAGCTTGGTCACGGCGATCGCGGCAGCACCGGCGCCGTTGACAACCATCTTAATTTCGGACAGCTTGCGGCCGGTCAGACGGCAAGCGTTAATCATCGCTGCCGCACAGCAAATTGCCGTGCCGTGCTGGTCATCATGGAATACCGGAATGTCACAGCGCTCTTTCAGCTTGCGCTCGATTTCAAAGCAGCGCGGTGCCGCAATGTCCTCCAAATTGATGCCGCCAAAGGAACCGGAAATCAGTGCCACGGTGTTGACAAATTCATCGACATCCTTGGTCTTGACGCAAAGCGGGAATGCATCGACGCCACCGAACTCCTTGAACAGCGCGCACTTGCCTTCCATAACCGGCATGCCTGCTTCCGGACCAATATCGCCCAGACCAAGCACAGCAGAACCGTCGGTGATAACTGCCACCAGATTATGACGGCGGGTATACACATAGCTCAAATCTACATCCTTCTGGATTTCCAGACACGGCTGTGCAACGCCCGGCGTGTATGCAATCGACAGATCATCCGCATTTTCTACCTTGCAGCGAGAAATAACTTCGATCTTGCCCTTCCAATCACGATGAGCCTGTAATGCTCTTTCTTTCTGATCCATAATGACCTCCACTGATCGATATTTTCTGATTCTTTTATTGTACCACTCCGCACAAGGAAACACAAACGCTATTTTTTTCTCAGATATTCGTCACGCCGTCGGTTCTGTTACAATTTATTCACAGGTCTTTCATAGTTTCTTTACGCCGCGGTGTGGAATCCTTCATAAATTTCCGGTAAAATAAAACCATCAAAAGCACAGAAGACAATGTATTCACTGCCCGTTCACATTGTCCATCGCTCCACAGCGGGCAGACTAAAAGCATCTGCATGATACATGCAGTCTCTATATATTATTTGTACCTACCTTTTTGTTTTGAATTTTCCACCCCTTTTTTAATTCTTTCATTCACCCTTTCTACCGCAAATACCCAGTTGAGCCGGATGCAGGAACATCCGGCTCAACGTCTTTTTCTGTCTAAATTTTCATGGTTCTGTGCGATACGCGGCGGTAAATCAGCCCTGCCGCAGCAGCGGTCAGCAGCTCGCTGATGACAAATGCATACCACACGCCGCGCGCGCCACACACACGGCTGAGCACAAACGCCGCCGGAATAATGACAAGGATATACCGACACAGAGAAATGACCAGCGACGGCATGCCCTGCGACAATCCTTCCAGCGTGCCGGAGGCCGTGACGGAAACGGCAGAGACGACAAAGCCCAAGCTGATGATGCGAAGCGCCGCCGCGCCAATCGCAAGCGTTTCGCGGTTGTCCGTAAACAGTCCCATCAGGCTTTGCGGGAACAGCAGGCACAGCACCGTACCGACCGCCATAATCGCCATGATGAGCGTCAGAGAGGTTGTATAGATGCGGCGCACGCGGCGGTATTCCCCTGCGCCGTAATTGTAGCCGACCAGCGGACGAATGCCCTGAATAATGCCGTTGGCGGACAGATACAAAAAGGTTTGCAGCTTATAATATACGCCGAGAACCAGCACATACACCTGTCCGTATGCCGCCAGAATGCCATTGAGCGCAGAAATCAGCACAGACGGCAGCGCCATATTGAGCGCCGCCGGAATGCCAATCGAATACAGCCGCAGCAGCAGCCCTTTATTCATGGCAAACCCGCGCAGCTGAATCCGAACGCCCATCGGACGGAACATATAAATCAGAAGATAAACCGCCAGTGAAAAAATCTGACCCAGACCGGTGGCAATGGCAGCGCCTTCTATTCCCAGTCGAGGCGCGGGCCCCAGTCCAAAAATCAAAACAGGATCTAAGAGAATGTTGCTGACACATCCCACCATCATGCTGAACATGGACACCTTCATTTTTCCGACCGACTGAAAAATCTTTTCGAAGGACACCGCCATGGAAATGACAACGGAAAACAGCAGAACAATCCGCGCATAGCGCAGCCCCATATCAAATACCGTCTGATTGGCGGTAAACATGCGCAGAAACATCGGCATCCCCGCAATACAGCCGACGGTCAGCAGGATACCGTGCAGAAAATTGCACACAATGCCCTGCGTTGCCGCTTCATTTGCCTTGTGCTCCTGCTTTGCGCCGAGAAAATACGCAATCACGGCATTGATGCCAATGGCAAAGCCAATCGTCACAGCATTGACCAAATTCTGAATCGGAAACACCAGCGACAGCGCCGTCATGGCGTCCTCGCTGATTTTCGCCACAAAGAAGCTGTCCACGATATTGTACAGCGAATTGACCGCCATCGAAATGACCATCGGCAGTGACATGGACAGCACCAGCGGCAAAATGCGCCGCTCCTTCATAAACGTTTGATTCAAACAAACCACCTCCCAAAGCAATAAAAAAAGCCGCACAGCTGCAAAACAACTGTGTGGCGAAAATAGACGATGCTAGAAAAATCCACTTCCCGTACAAGCGCGGTACGGTTTTATGCGGATATTGTAGCATGTTTGCGGGAGTGTGTCAACGGAGAAAAGTATTTGCAAACCGTCAAGCCATGAGATATAATATCTGTACGAAAACCCTCGGAGGCGCAATCTCCGAGGGTTTTCTATTCCACTTTTGCAAACACAGCAAAAAAAGACAGCCGATTTCTCGACTGTCTCAAAACTTGGAGCGGATGACGAGGCTCGAACTCGCTACCTCCACCTTGGCAAGGTGGCGCTCTACCAGATGAGCTACATCCGCATATTTTGTTTTTCGCTTTCGTCTGTTCCCTGACGACGATGTTTATTATACGCGAGAATCCCCCTTTTGTCAACAATATTTTGAAAGTTTTTTTAAAAAACTTTTTAAGCCGGAAAATGGCGCAGCTCCCCACTCCGAAGCTGCGCCTTGTTTATTCGTCGGAATCCAAAATCTGTAGGATTTGCTCCGGCCGATGCACGAGGACATCCGCGCCATATTTCAATAGCACCTCTTTGCTGCGGAATCCCCATGTCACGCCCACCGCATACAGACCGGCGTTTTTCGCCGTCTGCATGTCGGTTCCGGAGTCTCCGACGTAGAGCACCTGCTCCGGCTGCACGCCAAGCTGCTGCATCACCATCCGGCAGGAAGTCGGATCCGGCTTGCGCGGCACACCGACATGCTCGCCAAAGACAACATCTGTTTTTCCCGGAAAGAAATATTCAATCAGCTGCTGTGAAGCAGAATCAATCTTATTGGACAGCACAGCCACTTGGATGCCGCGCTTTCTCAGCGCCGTCAGCAGCTGTGGAATGCCGTCATACGGTACGGTGCGGTCGTGGATATGCGCCGCATAGTACGCCTTGAAATCGTCCAGCGCGGCATCAATCTCCGCCTCCGGCGTTCCCTCCGGCATTGCTCGGCAAATGAGCAGGCGAATGCCATTGCCGATAAACTGTCGAATTTCTTCCATCGAGTGCGGCGGCAGACCGCGCACCGCCAGTGCGTGATTGGTCGCCGCCCGCAAATCGCCCAACGTATTGAGCAATGTACCATCCAGATCAAAAATCACTGCATGTTTCAAAAATTACGTCCTTCTTTCGTTTATCTCTGCGCCAGCGGATTCAGACGCTTGCCGCCATACGTCGCGCGGCGCAGGAAGCCGGATACATCCTTGTTGATGGCATCGCGGCGCACACGCCAGCTCCAGTTTCCGCCCAGCGTAGACGGAGTATTCATGCGCGCATCTGCGCCCAGCGACAGCAGATCCTGCATGGTTGTCATGGCAATGTCGCACGGAGCGGCAAAGGCAGTGCGAATCGCACTCCAGCCCAGCGGCTCTCTGTCCGAGACGCGCAGATATTCGCGCATCACGTCGCGGTCTGCATCGCTGCACTTGTCCGTGAACTGTTCCACAACCGTCTCGGAGTCGTGCGTCGAGGTGTAACCGACGCAGTTTTTCGGCCAGTTGAACGGGATGTGGTCGTTGTTCTCGTCTGCGCGCATACCGAAAATCATGACGCGCATACCCGGATAGCCGCTCTTTTTGAGGAACTTGCGCACCGCGTCATCAATATCGCCGAGATCCTCCGCGATAATCGGCACCTCACCCAGCGCCTCGCGAATCGCCTTGAACAGCTTCATGCGCGGGCCCTTCTTCCACTTGCCGTTGATGGCGGTCTCCTCGCCCTCCGGAATCTCCCAGTACGCTTGGAAGCCGCGGAAGTGGTCAATGCGCGTGACGTCAAACAGCGCCAGATTGCGGCGCACGCGCCAAATCCACCACCGGAATCCGTCATCCTCGATGACCTTCCAATTGTAGGTCGGATTGCCCCACAGCTGACCGGTTGCGGAATAGTAATCCGGCGGCACACCGGCAACACCGTGCGGCTTCAAATCGCCGTCTATCTGGAACATCTCCGGATGTGCCCACACGTCGCAGCTGTCCGGCGAAACATAAATCGGAATATCACCGATAATCTGAATGCCCTGTTTGTTCGCATAAGCGCGCAGCTTCTCCCACTGCGCAAAGAACAGATACTGCATGAACACATAGAAATCAATCTCATGCTTGAGATCAAACGCATACTTGCGCATCGCCTCCGGCTCTCTGTGCTTGATGGCTTCGTCATCCCAATCCCACAGCGCCTTCTGGTCAAAGTGCTTTTTGAGCGTCATGAACATGGCGTAGTCTTCCACCCAGTCTTTGTTTTCGCGGCGGAACGCGTCCATCTTGCCCATCTGAATCATGGATTCCTGTGCGCGGACAAAGGCGCGGTGCAAAATCGGCAGGCGCGTCTGTGCCAGCATCTCATAATCTACGCGATCCGGATTGTGTCCGACATCGGCGTCGCGCAAATCCTGTTCGCTGAGCAGCCCCATCTCCTTGAGGGTATCCAAATCAATAAAATACGGATTGCCTGCGGCTGCGGAAAAGCACTGATATGGGCTGTCGCCGAAGCCGGTCTGTCCGAGCGGCAAAACCTGCCAATAGGTCTGTCCGCCGTCGCGCAGGAAATCAACAAACTGATATGCGTCCTTGCCCAGCGTGCCGATACCATACGGAGACGGCAGCGAGGAAATATGCAAAACTACACCACTAGATCTCTGAAACATGATAACACCCTATCTCTATTTATTTTGCAAATGAATTGCATTTTTACGATAATTCCGCTATAATCATTACAGAAAAACCGTATTTTTGACACGATTATAAAAAAACAAAAGGAGAGTATCCCTATGCGGATGAGAAAGAAAAAGAATCTGGATACCCGTCTGGCAAATTGTGCGCCGGTGCTGGTCTCGGATCCGGAGCAGCACAAGGGACAGTGGCGCGCGCTGTTCGGCAACACCAACCCGCTCCATTTGGAGATCGGCTGCGGCAAGGGCCGTTTCATCATCGAGACCGCCCGCCGGAATCCGGACATCAATTATCTCGCCATTGAGCGCGAGGAAGGCGCCCTGATTATGGCAACCGAAAAGGCGATGGAGCTCAGCCTCCCCAACCTTCAGTTTTTGGACTTTGACGCCGCCGGTCTGACCGACATTTTTGCCGACGGAGAGATCGACCGCATCTATCTCAATTTCTCCGATCCCTGGCCGCCGAACCGCCAGCGCAAGCGCCGTCTGACCCATTCCAACTTTTTGGCACTGTACGACTGCGTGCTCGCGAAAAACGGACAGGTGCATTTTAAGACCGACAACCAGCATCTGTTTGAGTTTACGCTGGAGGAAATGTGCGGCTACGGCTGGCTGATTCAGAACATTTGTCTGGATCTGCACAACAGCGAGCAGGACAACATTATGACGGAATACGAAGCCCAAATGCTCAAGGGTGGCGTTATTATGGACGTTACTACCCCTGAACAGGCTA
>OGXW01000191.1_pt1 | contig 43339 bp, 37 predicted proteins | sample 1576341 | NCBI WGS metagenome assembly OGXW01 (sample SAMEA3541592, study PRJEB24748) | human gut metagenome | biome: human gut; feature: human-associated habitat; material: faeces | place: China | collected 2012
TGCGCCGCTCCATGGACAGCGCCGGCATTGACCTGTCGATTCTGCTGCCGGTTATGACCAACACGCATCAGGTTCCCAAGCTCAATGAAATTGCCGCCCGCACCAATGAACATTGGGAGGAAACCGGTTTGCTGTCGTTCGGCGGCATGCATCCGGAATACACCAACTACAAAGAGGAGCTGCGGCATATTGCAGACATGGGCATCAAGGGCATCAAGCTGCATCCGGCATATCAGGGCTATGACTTTGACGACATTCGGTACATGCGCATCATAGACAAGGCAGCAGAGCTGGGATTGATTGTTTTGACACACGCAGGCATGGACATCGGCATTCCGGAACACAACTACTGTTCGACAGCACATATTCGCCATGTCATGCAGGAGGTCGGTCCGGACAAGCTGGTTCTCGCCCACATGGGTGGCTGGCAGGGCTGGCGCGATGTCGCCAACAATCTCGCCGATTTGCCGGTGTATTTTGACACCGCGTTTTCGATGGGTGATATTCTCCCTGCACCGAACACCACACGCGCAGAAGAAGAATCGCACAACATGAACAAGCAGCAGTTTGCCTTTCTTGCACACACGCTGGGAACCGACAAATTGCTGTTTGCCACGGATTGCCCGTGGAGCAGTCAATCGGAATCTTTGGCATTTCTGCGAGATTGCGAATTTACGGAGCAGGAGCTGGCGGACATTCTGGGGAACAATGCACAAAAGCTGCTGAAGCTATAATTTTCGATACAAAAATCCCGTCTTTCACGCGAAAGACGGGATTTTGTTATGTATAGCTATCAGTTTTTAAACAGATTTCTCTTGTCAATGATGCGAACAGCTTTGCCTTCGCTGCGTGCAATCGACTTCGGCGGCAGCAGCTTGACATCTACCTTGATGCCGAGCATAACCTTGAGTGCTGCAACCAGCTTCTTTTCACGCTCTGCGTCGGAAACCTTCAGGTCATTGAACATATCCAACGACATTTCGACATTGACCTCAATCGTATCGCTGTTGTTCACACGGTCTACGATCAGCTCATAGTTTGCCGGATAGCCTTCGTTGAGCAGAACTGTCTCAATCTGGGACGGGAATACGTTGACGCCCTTGACAACCATCATGTCATCGCTGCGGCCGAGCGGCTTGGTCATTCGAATATGTGTGCGTCCGCACGAGCACTTTTTGCGCGACAGAATGCAAATATCGCGGGTGCGATAGCGAATCATCGGGAATGCTTCCTTGGTCAGACAGGTGAATACCAGCTCACCGCGCTCGCCCTCCGGCAGAACCTCACCGGTGTTCGGGTCAATGACCTCTGCAATGAAGTGATCTTCATTGATATGCATGCCGTTCTGTTCCTCGCACTCGAAGGAAACACCCGGACCGGAAATTTCGGTCAGACCATAGATATCATACGCCTTGATGCCGAGCGTTTCTTCAATGTTGTGACGCATTTCTTCCGTCCATGCCTCTGCGCCGAAGATGCCGGCCTTGAGCTTGAGCTTATCACGCAATCCGCGCTCACTGACGCTCTCACCCAGATATGCGGCATACGACGGTGTGCAGCACAGAATGGTGGAACCGAGATCCATCATAAACTGCAGCTGACGTTCGGTATTGCCGGACGACATCGGCAGAGTCAGGCAGCCAACTTTATGAGCACCGCCATGTACACCAGCACCGCCGGTAAACAGACCATAGCCGTATGCAACGTGGCAGACATCCTCATTCGTGCCGCCTGCTGCTACAATCGCGCGCGCACAGCACTCTTCCCACAAATCAATATCATGCTGGGTGTAGAACGCAACCACGCGGCGGCCAGTCGTGCCGCTGGTGGAGTGCATCCGCACGCAATCCTTGAGCGGCTTTGCCAGCAGACCATACGGATACTGATCCTTCAGATCATCCTTTGTGATAAACGGCAGCAGATGCAGATCTTCAATGCCGTGAATATCTTCCGGCTTAACGCCCGCTTCGTCCATCTTGTTGCGATAAAATTCTACGTTATCATATACATGCTTGACCTGTGCAACCAAACGCTCACTTTGCAGTGCCTGCAGCTGGTCAACCGGCATCGTCTCAATTTCCGGCTGATAATACTTGCTCATCTTCCCATTAAACTCCTTGTTTTTACATGAAACCAGCCCTTCCCCATTCCTGCACTCCTTCCGAAAAGGCGAGAAAATGGCGACTTCATTCTGATTTCTACAGAGAGACTGCCTGCTCTCCGATACAACTGCGACTCTCTGAGGGGCATTCCTCGTGCCCCTGCTCCGTGAGAGGGATTTCTCCTAAGATTTATCTGCTTACTCTACTCTTCCGAGGTGGAAAGCCTTTCTATTCAGCTCCAGGAACTTTGCCGGAACGCTTGCTTCCAGCGCGTCCAGCCAAGCCTGCTCGCTAATCTGGTCAAAATAGCGGGACAGTCTGCCCATCAGTGCAATATTGACCGCCTTGGCAGAGCCTGCTTCGGTTGCAATTGCCAGTGCGTCCATCGCATCGACCTTTGCGCCCAGCGCTTTCATTTTTTCTACCAGATCCGACGGGTACTCTGCCGCACCGGTGATGACCGGCATCGGGTCAATTTCCTGTGTATTGACAATGACGCGTCCGCCCGGCTTGAGATATTCCATCCAGCGAGCAGCTTCCAGCTTCTCAAACGAAACGATGAAATCCGCCTCGCCCTTATCAATAATCGGGGAATATACGTGATCGCCAAAGCGAACATAGGTTACAACGCTGCCGCCGCGCTGGCTCATGCCATGCACTTCGGAAACCTTGACATCATAATTCTGGTCGAGCAGCAGACGTCCGAGCAGCTTACTTGCCAGCAGGGAGCCCTGACCGCCGACACCTACAATCATTACATTTGTTGTCATGTTCGGCACCTCCTTACGCCTTCAGCGCGTCAAACGCACACATCTGCTGGCAGACACCACAGCCCACGCACAGGGTTGCGTCAACAACTGCCTTGCCGTTCTTGATGCTGATTGCCGGACAGCCCAGCTTCATGCAGCTGCGGCAGCCGCGGCAGGCATCATTGTCCACCTTGAGCGGCGGATTGTGCTTGACGTACTTGAGCAGTGCGCACGGACGGCGGCTGATGATAACAGACGGCTCCTGTGCTGCCAGCTCTTCCTTGAGAACGGTATCACACTGCTTGAGGTCGTACGGGTCAACCACACGGATGCGCGCAAAGCCCATTGCACGGCACAGAGATTCCAAATCAATCTTGCCGGCCGGATCGCCCTTGATGTTATAGCCCGTAGTCGGGTTCTGCTGATGGCCGGTCATGCCGGTGATGGAGTTATCCAGAATAATAACCGTCGAATTGCTCTGGTTATACGCAATATTTGCCAAGCCGGTCATACCGGAGTGCATAAAGGTCGAGTCACCGATGACAGCAACCGTCTTGCCCTCGGATTCCTTGCCCAGTGCCTTGTTAAAACCATGAATGGAAGAAATCGAGGCGCCCATGCACAGCGTCATTTCGATGGCGTTGAGCGGAGCGACAGCGCCCAGCGTATAACATCCGATGTCACCGAGTACGGTGCACTTGTTCTTGGACAGTGTGTAGAACATGCCGCGGTGCGGACATCCGGCACACATAACCGGCGGGCGTGCCGGCATGGTCTCATCCAGCTTTTCACCCTTCGGAACCGACATGCCCAGCTTTTCTGCAATCAGATTCTGAGAGAACTCGTCCTCAATCGGCAGAACATCCTTGCCGGTTACGGTCAGACCCAGCTGCTTGCAGTGATTCTCAATAATCGGATCCAGCTCTTCAATGACAACCAGCTTGTCAACCTTTGCGGCAAAGTCGAGAATCAGCTTTTCCGGCAGCGGGTTAATCATACCCAGCTTGAGAATCGAAGCCTTTTCGCCAAATACTTCCTTTGCATACTGATAGCAGGTGCTGGAAGCGATGATACCAATCGAAGTATCGCCCCACTCGACGCGGTTGAACTCACAGTTTTCTGCGAAGGCAATCAGGTCGCGGGTGCGCTGCTCTACAATCGGATGACGCTTCTTCGCGTTGCCCGGCATCATAACATACTTGCCGATGTTCTTTTCATACGGCTTTACCGGCGGCTCTACGCGCTCGCCCGGCTCTACGATGCTCTGGGAATGTGCCACGCGGGTGCACATCTTAATGATGACCGGCGTGTCGAACTGCTCAGACAGCTCAAACGCACGCATGGTAAACGCACGTGCTTCGGCGGAGTCGGACGGCTCCAGCATCGGAATCTTGGATGCAATCGCATGATGGCGGGAATCCTGCTCGTTCTGAGAGGAATGCATACCGGCATCATCTGCAACGACGATAACCATACCTGCGTTGACGCCGGTATAGGAAACGGTGAACAGCGGGTCCGCTGCCACGTTCAGGCCAACGTGCTTCATGCCGCAGAAGCTGCGCTTGCCTGCCAGACAGGCGCCGAATGCGACTTCCATGGCTACCTTCTCATTCGGTGCCCATTCGCAGTACATCTCATCATATTTTGCGGCTTCTTCGGTTACCTCGGTACTCGGTGTGCCCGGGTAGCTGGAAACGACCGCGCAGCCTGCTTCATACAGACCGCGGGCAACTGCCTTGTTGCCCAGCATAAGCTGTTTCATAAGTTAGGTTCCTTCCTTTGTATATACTTAGAGAGAGGAAATAAAAATTTCCCCTCTTACTTGTCCTCGTCCTCTTTTGCAATCTGTTCGGTCATGCTGCGCAGCACGCCGGTGCCGCCGGACAGCATGCGGCTGACGCGGCTGATGGTCGCGCTGCTCGCGCCGGTGCATCCGAGAATCTCGTTATAAATTTTTCCCTCCGTCAGCAAAACCGCCACATCAAAGCGCTGCTCCATTGCACGCGCCTCGGATACCGTGCACAGATCTTCAAAGAACTGTCTGCACTCATCAACGTTTTTCAGCTTCAGGATGTTCTCATATAGAGCCATACTCGGCTTCTTGTGGTCTAATCTTGCCATGCGGCTTCCTCCCCTGCTGCTGCCGCAGACGACAGCTTGCTTGTGACGCTTTCAATAATCAGTTTAACACAATACTGCGCAACAGTAAATATTTTCCCGAAAAAACGGTCTCTGTTCGCGACAGAGACCGTTTTCTATTCCCATCTGTGCTCAGCCTTCGTTTTCTCTTGCCACCAGCTGTTCTACGCTGTACATCTGACGCAGCTTGGGCTTTTCAATTTTGCCGGTTGGGTTGCGCGGAATGTCTGCAAAGATAATCTTGACCGGACGCTTATAGCGCGGCAGCTTCATGCAGTAGTCGCGGATTTCCTCTTCAGAGCAGGCAAAGCCTTCTTTTACCTCGATAATTGCCGCGGTAATCTCGCCAAGACGCTGATCCGGCATGCCAATCACGGCAACGTCCTTAATGGCCGGATGCGCACGCAGAAAATCTTCAATCTGTACCGGATAAATGTTTTCGCCGCCGCTGATGATGACGTCCTTCTTACGGTCTACAAGGAAATAAAATCCGTCCTCATCCTGACGCGCCATATCTCCGGTAAACAGCCAGCCGTCCTTGAGGGTTTCCGCTGTCGCTTCTTCGTTGCGGTAATAGCAGGTCATGACGCCCGGACCCTTGACGCACAGTTCGCCGACTTCTCCCTGCTGCACTTCCTTGCCGTCCTCATCGACAATCTTCGCTTTCCAGCCAAAGCCCGGCACGCCGATAGCGCCCACCTTGTCGATGTTTTCCACGCCCAGATGCACACAGCCCGGGCCAATCGACTCACTCAAGCCATAGTTGGTATCGTACTGATGCTTCGGGAAGTATGCCTTCCAACGGCGAATCAGGGACGGCGGTACCGGCTGTGCACCAATGTGCATCAGTCTCCACTGATCCAACTCATAGTCGGACAGCTTGAGATCTCCGCGATCCAGTGCGTCCAGAATATCCTGCGCCCACGGCACAAGCAGCCACACAATGCTGCAATGCTCTTTGGAAACCGCTTCGAGAATATATTTCGGCTTGGTGCCCTTGAGCAAAACAGCCTTGCCGCCGGAAATCAAGCTGCCGAACCAATGCATCTTTGCGCCAGTATGATACAGCGGCGGAATGCACAGGAATACATCCTCCTTGGTTTGACCGTGATGATGCTGCTCCACGCGGGCTGCATGCATCAGCGATTCATGGTTGTGCAGAATGGCCTTCGGGAATCCCGTCGTGCCGGAGGAGAAATAAATCGCCGCATCGTCCTCATCGGTAATGTCGATGAGCGGCGCCTGACTCGAACAGTTTGCCGCCAGATGGGTGTAATCCTCCGCCCAGCTCGGACATCCGCCCTCGCCAAGATAGAACATCAGGCGATTGCGTCCCAGCTCATCGGCAATCGGCTCCAGTCTGCCGATAAAATGATTGCCAAACACAATTGCGTTGACCTCTGCCAGCTCCGCACAATACTTGATTTCATCGGTATCATAACGGAAATTGAACGGCACCGCCAGCGCACCGGTCTTGAGAATGCCAAAATAAATCGGCAGCCATTCCAGACAGTTCATCAGCAAAATGGCAACTTTGTCGCCCTTTTTGATGCCGCGGCTGAGCAGCAGATTGGCAAAGCGGTTTGCCTTCTCGTCAAACACATGCCACGTAATCTCTCTGCGGTAATCCGAAGCCGGTGTCGGCTCCATCAGATCAAATTCCTTCCATGTTACCCGTCGAATCTCTTTGATTTCCGGATTCAGCTCAACCAGTGCGACATCGTTGCCGTACAGCTTGCTGTTTTTTTCAAGTAAATCGGTAATTGGCATCGGGGATACCCTGTCCTTCCTCTAAAAAATCTCTACTCCGCGGGATTCTTTTCCCGTTTAAAGCGTAACTCTTTTATATATAAAAGTAACACAAACAGGGACAAATGTCAATTGCAAAAGCAAAAAAGCCCGCCAAATCCGGCGGGCTTTTGCTCAAAACAGCATCGTATCAGTCCGCTGCCGCGGTAATCTGCTGTGCCATCTCCAGCATTTGTGCGGTGGTCAGGCTGCCGTTCATCTGATACAGGTTATAGTGTACGCCGCCTGCCGTCCAGTTGATGCCATGATACTGTACGGTCTCTACGCCGTTGTCCGACGGACCGACATTGAATTCCACTTGTCCGGATGCCTCTTCCTTCCGGTCTTGTTCGGTCATCTGATAAGAGTCCGACACATATTTTTCAGTCTTTGTCGTCTCATAATAGGAAACTCCGTCCTTCTGTGCGGCACATCTGCCGGTTTCCTTCTCATGAGCAGCACCGCAGTCCTGCATGAGCGAGACGGTCTCGCCACCTTTTTGATAGTCAAATTCCAAAGACGCATACTTGTTGACGGTCTGCCCGTCCTCGTTTTGCTCCTGATTATGAACAATCACGCCGTCTTTGAATGCAAAGCCATTATCAAAGCTCTGTAACAGAGCCGGTGTAAAACCGGCATCCCGCTGACACTGCTGCGCACTCGGCAGGCTGGTGTAGTCCGCCGATGCGGAGCATGTTGCAATGATCTGACTGATTGCCGTGCCGCCAAAGGCAAAGGCGGAACCGCCTACGACAACTGTTGCGGCAATGACAGCCGCAGCCATTCTCTTTTTCTTGTGTTTGAACATAGAAATCGAAACCTCCTTGTGTTCGTTTTCCTGTGCCATGCGCTGTGCGATGCGCGCCCGCATCTCGTCGGGCATATGCATGGCTCTTATGGTTTTGATATAGTCGTTCTTTCTCATATCCCTTCGCTCCCTTTCAGCTTCATCTGTCCGCCTTCTTCCAGCTCAAACCGGAGCTTTTTCCGCCCATACTGCAGGCGTTTTCGCACAGCCGCAGCGGAAATTGAAAGCATGTCCGCGATTTCCTCCGATGTGTATCCTTCGATATAATAGAGATACATCACGGTTTTCAGCTTTTGCGGCAGCCGCATGACTTCCTCCAAGACGTCAACCTGCTTCTCGTCTGCGCACAGGTTATAGGCATCTTCCAAGGAAACATAGGTGTGACGCAAATGAAAGCGGTGCATGTCTCGGCAGATATTTGCCGCCACGCGCAGAAGCCATGCTTTTCGGTGCTCCTCACTGTCAAACGCAGGGGCGCGCGTGATATATCGAATCATGGTTTCCGACACAGCATCCTCTGCGTCTGTCTGATTGCCCGCAAGGGTAAAGCAAAAGCGGAACAGCGTATCTGCATATCTGCGAAAAATCTGTTCTGCATCCTCACCCGCCGGCCGTCCGGAATGATTCTGCATGGTTCTCAGCCTCCTTTCACTATACACACGTTTCACACCGCGTTTGTGTGATAAAAGCAGAAAAAATTGCAAAAAAATCGGGAGCGTTGCCGCTCCCGCCTGTTCATTGTTATGTTTCGTCTATCGTTCCGTTTTTGACACGCGGCAGTGAAAAAACTGCCCGCTGTCGCTTCCGAACCAAATCCATCACATATTCTACCAATCGTTCCGAGGCATCCGGATGCCCCAGCGCCCGAATGGTATCCTGCATGGTCTGCACCCGCACCGGATTGTTGAGCAGATAATACAGTACCTCATCCAACGGAAATGTCTTGGTGACAAGCATCGCCATGCCGTTGTTGAGCAAAAATTCCACGTTGCGTTCTTCCTGTCCCGGAATCGGATTCGCCAAAATCATCGGCAGTCCCTTCGCAATGGCTTCCGTGACCGTCAAGCCGCCCGGCTTGGTAATGATGCAGTCCGCCGCACTCATCAGCACATCTACGTTATCCACAAATCCCATCACACGAATGCTGCACACACCGGTATAGTCATCCAGAAAATTTTGCAAATGCTGATATGCCTTTTTATTGTTGCCGCACACGGCGAGAATTTGAAAATCTACGCCAGCATTGGTAATATGCTGCACGGTCTCCGCACAGTCTCCGTATCCCATGCTGCCACTCATGACGAGCAGTACCGGACGCTCGGCATCCAGTCCAAGCTGTCGGCGCGCCTCCGTCTTTTGTATGTGCTGATTGAATTTCGGATGAACCGGAATGCCAAACGGCAACAGCCGCTGCTCCGGAATGCCGCGCTTTACCGCGCTCTGGGTAATCAGCTCGCTCGCTATGACGAGTCCATCCATGTACAGCACATCCTCCCAATACGGATGGATGCAATAGTCGGTTGCGATGCCGATGCTCGGCGCTGTGACCATGCCGCGCTGCTTCATCTGGCTGACCAGATGCGCTGCGAGCACGTGTGTGCACACAATCGCATCCGGCTCAAAGTTTTCCACAAACGATTCAAACCGGAAGGCGCCCAGCGTATTGACCAGCTTGACCATGTTCATCTTATTGAGTTTTTCTTTGGTTTGCGAGGTCTTATCGTAAAACAGCCGATACAGCTCCGGCGTATACTTGGAAGACAACAGGTAGCCTTTTGCCAACGCCTGCTGTATCATTTTGCTGATATATTCATACACATCGACAATCTCGACCTCTGCGCCCTTCTGTTCAAAAAGATCGGCCAGTGCTTTTGCTGTGGCATAGTGTCCATAGCCCGCTGTAACCGACAATAATAATATCTTCATGCGATTCCTCCATCTTATTGTTTTCATTGTACCTTATTCCCATCAGAAGTGCAACGTATAGCGGGCGAAATCCACCATTTTTACCGTATTGTAACCATTTTTCTGCATTCTGACTATTTATCTTCTACGGGATTTGTCATATAATATATACGATGTATTTTGTAAGGCAAGTCGAAATATATCCTATGATCAGAAAAATCTGCGAATCCATCTTGTCATTTGGATTCCGCCATTTTAATTGGAGGCATTTGACTCATGTCTGACTTTTCTTTAAAGTCCTATGTAACAGACCATAAGACCATTCACCTCGTCGGCATCGGCGGCGTGTCCATGTCTGCCCTTGCCGAGCTGCTTTTACACCTCGGTGCAAAGGTAACCGGCTCTGACCGCACGGAAACCGACGTCACAGACAAACTGGCCAAGCTGGGCGCCAGCATTACATACGCACATCTGCCGGAAAACGTAGACAGCGCAGACCTCGTAATCCGCACCGCCGCTGTTCACGATGACAATCCGGAAATCGCGCACGCACGCGAGCTGGGCGTTCCGGTTATGGAACGCGCACAGGCGTGGGGCAAGATTATGCTGGAGTACAAGCATGCCGTTTGTGTATCCGGCACCCACGGCAAGACCACAACCACTTCCATGCTGACGATGATTGGTATCGAATGCGGTTCTGACCCGACGGTCATGGTCGGCAGCAATCTGGACGCCATCGGCGGCACGCTGCGCATCGGCGCGCATGATTACTTCATCGCTGAGTCCTGCGAGTACACCAACTCCTTCCTCAGCTTCCACCCGACGGTTGCCGTTGTGCTCAATGTCGATGCAGACCATCTGGACTTCTTCAAGGACATTGATGATATCATTCATTCGTTCCACCGCTTCTGCGAGCTGGTTCCGGAAAACGGCGCCATTGTCGTCAACCACGACTCCGCCAACGCCATGAAGGCAGTTGCAGGCATCGACCGCACCTGTATCACGTTCGGCACCACACCAGAGGCAGATGTTTATCCGGAAAATGTCACCGACAACCACGGCTACTACAGCTTTGACGTCATGCACAAGGGCAAGCTGTTCACGCATGTCGATCTGTCCGTGCCGGGCCGTCACAACATGCTCAATGCGCTGGCTTCCTGTGCGGTATGTATTTTCATCGGTTTGGATCCGGAGAAATCCGCAGCAGGTCTCAAGAAGTTCACGGGTTCTTCCCGCCGCTTCCAGCTGACCGGCCATATGGCAAACGGTGCAACCGTCATTGATGACTATGCACATCATCCGACGGAGATGACGGCAACGCTCAAGACCGCCCGCGAGATGAATTTTGACCGCATCATCTGTGTTTTCCAGTCTCACACGTATTCCCGCACCAAGGCACTGCTTCCGCAGTTTGTCGAGGCGCTCAAGCTGTGCGACAAGGCGATTGTGGCAGACATCTATGCTGCCCGCGAAAAGAACACGTTTGGCATCAGCGGCAAGGACATCGCAGATCAGCTGGATGGCGGCGAATACTATCCGTCTTTCGAGCAGATTGAAGCGCGTGTCCGCGAAATTGCGCAGCCGAACGACCTCATCATCACGATGGGCGCCGGCAACATCAACGGCATCGGCCCGAAGCTGTGTGTTGACGCAAAGTAACTTGTTCTAAACAGCAAAAGACTGCATTTCACGCGAAATGCAGTCTTTTTTTATGCCAATCCCTGTCTACGGCGCGCGAGGTTGATCGGCCCGTCATGCAATTGCTTCAGCCGGTTCAGGGTGTGGCGCGTGCCGAGAATCACGCAGGTTTCCGGCTCGTCCGATGTATGCGCCTCCAGCCCCAGCGATTGCGAAAGATACGCCGCCATGCCGTACAGCTTGGATCCGCCGCCCGCCAGTGCCATGCCGGTCTCCGTCAAATCTCCGACCAGCTCCGGCGGCGTGCGCTCCAGCAGCGCACACACGGCTTGCCGGATGAGCTCCGCCTGTTCCCGCAAAAGCGGCATCAATTCTTCTGACGTCACGGTTTCGCAAGCGGGCAGCCCTGTAGATACGCGCCGTCCGCGCACCGGCACCGAACACAGCTCATCTCTCGGCAACACGCTGCCGATGGTCTGTTTGATTTGTTCTGCTGCGGAAATTCCAATGAGCAGGTCATGCTGCTGCTTGACATACGCTTGAATGGCATCGTCGCAGCTGTCTCCGGCGATGCGAATGGATGCGGCGCACACGACAGCGCCCAAGGAAATCACCGCCAAATCCGTCGTCCCGCCGCCAATGTCAATGACCAGCGTGCCTTTGGGGCTGTCCGGATCGACACCGGCACCGGCAGCAGCGGCAACCGGCTGTTCCATCAGATATACCCGTGACGCGCCCGCCTGCATCCCCGCATCTATGACCGCGCGTTCCTCCAGCTCGGACACCAAGGGCGGCACACAGACGAGCAGATTCGGACGCAAAAAACCGCCGCATCCGGCGCGCTTTAAGAATATTTTCGTCATGGCTCCGGCAATCGAACAATCGGTAATCACGCCGCCGCGCACCGGACGCACAGCCAGCAAATCCTCCGGTGTTCTGCCCAGCATATTCCGCGCTTTTTGTCCCGCGCCGACAACACTTCCGGAACTTCTTCGCATCGCCACCACCGACGGCTCGCGCAGCACAATTCCCTTTCCCTCTCGATACAGCAAAACCGACGATGTACCCAAATCCATCGCATAATCAAACATCCTGTGTTCCTCGCTTTCTGATTCCGAACGGCTATATCAAAGTATATGCCTGTCCGGTATGCGATGATACACAGGATGTTTATTTTTTGTTCGACAAATATTCAGGCTTTTGCCGCGGCAAGAACCCAAATTTTCTCCGGCTTTTTCTCGCGCAGCAATTGCGCGCAGTGGCTGACCGTGGCGCCGGTCGTGACAATATCATCAACCAGCAAAATGTGCTGACCGGTGAGCTCTCCCACATCTTTTCTGCGCACAAACGAGCGGGCTGCATTTTCCTGCCGCTGCGCGGCGGACAGCCGTGCTTGCTTGTGCGAGCACAGCTTGCGTTGGAGCATCGGAACATACGGAACGCCCCACATCTCTGAGAGATACTTGGCAAATTCCTCGCTCTGATTGAATCCGCGCCGAAATTTGTGCCAGCCATGCATCGGCACACAGGTAATCACATCCGGCAGCGGCATCTGATGCCAATCCCACGCCTGTGCCATCAGCTCCGCAATCGGGTACAGGCGATATGGCTCATGCGCATATTTTATGTGCAGCAGGGCGGCGCGATAGCTGCCGCGGTATTGCGCCGCACAAACCAGATCACTGACATATTCCGGCGGATAACAGGTCAGCGTCTGCATCTCTGTCTCGATTTGCGCACGGCATGCTTTGCACAGCCCGCGTGCCTGTTCCGAAATCGTCTGTCCGCACAAAATACAATGGGCGGGAAACAGCAGTGACATCGCTTATTCCTCCTCAAGGCTTGCCTGTGCGTCCTCCGGCACCTGACGAATGAGCCGCGCCCGCAGGGCACTATACCGCCGATTGCGCGTGTTGGTGTGCACCATGGTTTCTGTCACATCCGAATCTCCGACGAGCACAAGCAGCTTCTTTGCACGCGTAATCGCCGTGTACAAAATATTCCGCGTCAGCAAACGCCTTCCAATGCCCGCGGGCAGAGCGACAATGACCGCATCAAATTCACTGCCCTGCGATTTGTGTACCGTCATAGCATAGGCAAGCTCCAATTCACCGAGCATATCAAACGTATAGTGTGCGAGCTTGTCATCAAACTGCACGCAGAGATTTTCATCGCGCAGAGAAATACCAACAATTTTTCCGACATCTCCGTTAAACATGCCGGTTCCTTCTTCCTCCGGATCGTGCTCTTTTTCCCACACAATGTCATAATTGTTGCGCACCTGCATGACGCGGTCTCCCAAGCGGAAAATCGTGTCTCCATATCGTTTTTCCGGCTTGCACGCATCCGGCGGATTGAGTGCGTCCTGTAGCATCCGGTTGAGCTGCTGGGTGCCTGCCGCCTGTCGGCGGGACGGAGTCAGCACTTGAATCTGCTCGGGAGAAAATCCATAGTAATCCGGCAGACGCTTGCGACACAAATCCACGACCGTCTGCATGACGTCCTCCGCGCTGTGCTTGCGCATAATGAAGAAATCCCCATCGCGCCCGCCGCTGACCGGCATTTCTCCGCGGTTAATCGCGTGTGCATTGCGGACAATGGCGCTCTCCTGTGCCTGACGGAAAATCTCGTCCAATTCAACCGTATGAATGCGTTCCGAACTGATACAGTCGCGCAGAAAATTACCCGGGCCGACCGGCGGCAGCTGATCCGCGTCCCCGACCAGAATCAGACGCGTCTCCGGCGGCATCGCCTCCAGCAGTGCCTGCATCAGCACAATATCTATCATGGATACCTCATCCAAAATGACAACATCGCATTCCAGCGGGTTCATCTGATTGCGAGCAAAGACTGCCTTGCCCTCTCCGTTTCGATATCCGGATTCCAACAATCTATGGATGGTCTTGGCTTCGCGGTCACACAGCTCACTGAGGCGCTTGGCGGCGCGTCCTGTCGGTGCTGCGAGCACAACATCCAATCCCACGGCATCATAAAAATCCAGCATGCCGCGAACCGTTGTCGTTTTACCGGTACCCGGACCGCCGGTCAAAATCACCAAGCCATAGCGCGCTGCCCACTCAATGGCCTGCCGCTGGCGCGGCGCATAGACCACCGCACTGTTTTCCTCCAGTGTGGCGAGCAGCTCCTGTAAATTGAAATCATACTGATATTCCGTGTCAGAAAGCTCGGTCAAATAATCCGCGACAAAAACCTCCGCTTCGTGCATCGGATTCAAATACACCGCATCGCGGCGGCAAATATATTCACAAATCAATCTGCCATTGTCCTGCAGCTCGGCGAAATTATGCTCGAGCAGCGATTGCTCCGGCAGATAGCCATCTTCATCCTGCAATAGCTGCGCCGCTGTGGCAAGCAGCTTTTCTTTTGGAATAAATGTATGCCCGTTGTTCAAATTGAATTGCAGCGTGTATAAAATGCCCGCCTGCACCCGTTCCTCGGCGTCCCACGGCATACCCTGAGACAATGCCAGATCATCTGCCTGCTGAAAATCGACAGCAAATTCCTCGCTGCACAGCAAATAGGGATTGTCCAGCACATGATCAATGGCACTGTCCTTAAATCGCTTATACAATTGTGCGGCAAGCTGCGGCGGCAGCTGATTTTCCATCAAAAATTCCATCAGACGGCGCATGGACGTCTGCTGACGGAATTGTTCGCCAATTTGCTCCGCCTTGCGCGCTGTGATGCCTGAAATATTGGACAGACGTTCCGGCTCGTTCGCCATGACGGCAAAGGTTTCTTCTCCAAAGCGGTCTGCGATTTTTTTTGCCAATTTGGGGCCGATTCCCTTGATAATACCGGAGGACAGATAATCTGCGATGCCCTTGACTGTCGCAGGCATACGCCGTTCAAAATATTCCGTCAAAAACTGTTCGCCATATGACGCATGGGTTGTCCAATGACCAGTCAGCATCAGCTCCTCGCCCAAGCAAATCTGCGGCATCGTGCCGACAGCCGTGACTTCTTCGCCGTCCTCTTCAACGAGCCGGATGACCGCATAGCCGTTGTCCTCGTTCTGATAGATGACGGCGTCCACGGTTCCGCTGATGCTTTGCAGTTCGTTTTCCATATGCCTTCCTCCTCTCTCGTCCTGTTTTATATGCTTTCCGTATTATAACACAACTGTTTTCCGAACGCAAAAAGTCCCGTCCGGATTTCTCCAGACGGGACAAAATGCACTTCAATAAGCGATCGAGTGTGTTCCGAAATTATTCGTAGATCTCGGTAACAACGCCGGAACCAACGGTACGGCCACCCTCACGGATAGCGAAACGCAGGCCCTTCTCGATAGCGATCGGGGTGATCAGAGCTACGTCCATATCAACGTTGTCGCCCGGCATGCACATCTCAGTGCCTTCCGGCAGAGTGATAACGCCAGTAACGTCAGTGGTACGGAAGTAGAACTGCGGACGGTAGTTGTTGAAGAACGGAGTATGGCGGCCGCCCTCTTCCTTCTTCAGAACGTATACCTGGCCCTTGAACTTGGTGTGCGGATGGATGGTGCCCGGCTTAGCCAGTACCTGACCACGCTCAACCTCGTTCTTCTGGATACCACGCAGCAGGGTGCCGATGTTGTCGCCAGCTTCAGCGTAGTCCAGCAGCTTGCGGAACATTTCGATACCGGTAATAACGGTCTTGCGCGGAGCGTCCATCAGACCTACGATTTCGACTTCTTCGCCCATTTTGATCTGGCCACGCTCTACACGACCGGTAGCAACGGTACCACGACCGGTGATGGAGAATACGTCCTCGACCGGCATCAGGAACGGCTGGTCAGCCTTACGCTCCGGAGTCGGGATGTACTCGTCAACAGCGTCCATCAGCTCATGGATGCAAGCGTACTCCGGTGCATTCGGATCGGTGGACTCGCACTCCAGAACGCCCAGAGCGGTGCCGCGGATGATCGGAACGTCGTCGCCCGGGAAGTCGTAGTCGTTCAGCAGCTCACGGATCTCCATCTCTACCAGATCCAGCAGCTCCTCGTCGTCTACCTGGTCAACCTTGTTCATGAATACAACGATATACGGTACGCCTACCTGACGAGCCAGCAGGATGTGCTCGCGGGTCTGCGGCATCGGGCCGTCAGCAGAAGATACTACCAGGATAGCACCGTCCATCTGAGCAGCGCCAGTGATCATGTTCTTTACATAGTCAGCATGGCCCGGGCAGTCAACGTGAGCGTAGTGACGCTTAGCGGTCTTGTACTCTACGTGAGCGGTGTTGATGGTGATGCCGCGCTCCTTCTCTTCCGGAGCCTTATCGATCTCATCATACTTCATAACCTCAGCTTCGCCTTCCAGGCCGAGAACCTTGGTGATTGCAGCGGTAAGGGTGGTCTTGCCGTGGTCAACGTGGCCGATGGTGCCAATGTTAACATGAGGCAGGTCTCTTACGTACTTTTCCTTTGCCATTGTTGGAATCCTCCTTCAATATAGTTGAACTAGCGTAGTAAAATACAGCTATATTTTATAATAATACCCACAAAATTGCAAGCATTACCGCACAGATTTCACAGAGAAATCTGCAAAATCCGAAATCAGGCTCTCTCTCTTGCGAAAGAGAGCCTGTATTTTTAGAAATTAGCCCTGAGACTTGTTGCGGTTAGAGATAATCTTGTCCGCAATGCTCTTCGGGATTTCAGCATAGTGGCTCGGCTGCATAACATACTGACCACGACCCTGAGAACGGGAGCGCAGATCGGTAGCGTAACCGAACATCTCGGACAGCGGAACCTTTGCCGAGATAGCCTGTACGGCGCCACGCGGCTCCATGCCCTGAATCTGGCCACGGCGGGAGTTCAGGTCGCCGATAACGTCGCCCATGTATTCCTCCGGAACCATAACGTCAACCTGCATGATCGGCTCGGTCAGAACCGGATCAGCCTTCTTCATAGCTTCCTTGAACGCCATAGAACCAGCGATCTTAAATGCCATTTCGGAGGAGTCGACTTCATGATAGGAACCATCATACAGCGTAACCTTGCAGTCAACTACCGGATAGCCTGCCAGAATACCATTCTGCATAGCGCCCTGGATACCCTGGTTAACCGGCTCGATGTATTCCTTCGGAATAGCACCGCCGACAACTGCATTTACGAACTCGTAACCAGCGCCCGGCTCGTTCGGCTCCAGCGTGATCTTAACATGACCATACTGACCCTTACCACCAGACTGACGAGCGTACTTGGTCTCGACGTCTGCCTTGCGGCGGATGGTTTCCTTGTAAGCAACCTGCGGCTTGCCTACGTTAGCCTCAACCTTGAACTCGCGGAGCAGACGGTCAACGATGATCTCCAGATGGAGCTCACCCATACCAGCAATGATGGTCTGACCGGTCTCTTCGTCGGTGTAGGTCTTGAAGGTCGGGTCTTCTTCTGCCAGCTTAGCCAGCGCGATACCCATCTTTTCCTGACCTGCCTTGGTCTTCGGCTCGATAGCAACACGGATAACCGGATCCGGGAAGTCCATAGACTCCAGGATGATCGGGTGCTTTTCGTCGCACAGCGTGTCGCCGGTGGTGGTGTTCTTGAAGCCTACAGCGGCTGCAATATCGCCGGAGTATACCTTGGTGATATCCTCACGATGGTTTGCATGCATCAGCAGGATTCGACCCATTCTCTCGCGCTTGTCCTTGGTAGCGTTGAGAACGGAAGTACCAGCCTCAAGAGTACCGGAGTATACGCGGAAGAAGGACAGACGGCCAACGAACGGGTCGGTGGCAATCTTGAACGCCAGTGCAGAGAACGGAGCCTCGTCATCGGACGGACGCTCATCCTCTTCGTCGGTATCCGGATTGACACCCTTGATCGGCGGGATATCAATCGGAGCCGGCATGTAATCAACAATTGCATCCAGAAGCATCTGAACGCCCTTGTTGCGGTAAGCGGTACCACACAGTACCGGAACCAGCTTGTTGTCGATGGTAGCCTTGCGGAGTGCCTTCTTCAGATCCTCAACCGGAATCTCTTCGCCCTCCAGGTACATCATCATCAGATCTTCATCGGTATCGCAGATCAGCTCTACCATCTCGTCATGGTACTGCTGTGCCTTCTCAACCATATCTGCCGGGATGTCCTCATCACGGACATCCTTGCCGAGGTCATCATAGTAAACCTCTGCGCGCATGGTCATCAGGTCGATGATGCCAACGAAATCGCTCTCAGCGCCGATCGGCAGCTGAATCGGAACCGGAACGCACTTCAGGCGATCCTTCATCATCTGAACAACGTTATAGAAGTTTGCGCCCATGATGTCCATCTTGTTGACGAACGCCATACGCGGAACCATATAATCGTTAGCCTGGTGCCATACAGTCTCGGACTGCGGCTCTACGCCACCCTTTGCGCAGAATACACAAACGGAACCGTCCAGTACGCGCAGGGAACGCTGTACTTCTACAGTGAAGTCAACGTGACCCGGGGTGTCGATGATGTTGATTCGGTTGCCCTTCCAGTGGCAGGTAGTAGCAGCGGAAGTGATCGTGATACCACGTTCCTTCTCCTGTACCATCCAGTCCATCTGGGAAGCGCCTTCATGGGTCTCACCGATCTTGTGGGTACGGCCAGTGTAGTACAGAATACGCTCTGTAGTAGTGGTCTTACCAGCATCGATATGAGCCATGATACCAATGTTTCTAGTATTTTCCAGTGAAAACTCTCTTGGCATGGTATTTCTCCTTTCGTAAAGTCACCCGGTTACAGATTAGTATCTGTAATGAGCAAATGCCTTGTTAGCCTCTGCCATCTTATGGGTATCTTCACGCTTCTTAACAGAACCGCCCAGATTGTTCACTGCATCCATGATCTCGCCAGCCAGTCTCTCTGCCATTGTTCTCTCGGAACGAGCACGGGAGTACTTGGTGATCCAGCGCAGACCCAGAGTCTGACGTCTTTCCGGACGAACTTCCATCGGAACCTGGTAGGTAGCACCGCCGACACGGCGAGCCTTAACTTCCAGGGACGGCATGATGTTATCCATAGCCTCGATAAATACTTCTAACGGATCGCGGCCAGACTTCTCCTTCACGATGTCAAAAGCACCGTAAACAACCTTCTGAGCAACACCCTTCTTGCCATCCAGCATGATGGAGTTAATCAGCTTGGTAACGAGCTGGGAACCGTAGATCGGATCCGCCAGAACTTCTCTCTTGGGAACAAAACCTCTTCTTGGCACGATACTTCCCTCCTTCACAATAATGATTTCATAGGTACTTCAAAAGCCACCCCTGGCTTTTGTCATCGCCTGTCCGAGGTGTCTGAAATAAAATCTATTCAAACAACGCTCAGGACAAAGCTTTTTTTTGCTTTGCTGAACTGTGTTCAAGTCAAACGCACGGGTGATGTGTGGGTTTTAGGCTCTTAGGCTTACTTGCCTGCCTTCGGACGCTTTGCGCCGTACTTGGAACGAGCCTGATTGCGGTTTGCAACGCCCTGGGTATCCAGAGTGCCGCGGATGATGTGGTAACGTACACCCGGAAGGTCCTTGACACGACCGCCGCGTACCATTACTACGGAATGCTCCTGCAGGTTGTGGCCGATACCCGGGATGTAAGCGGAAACTTCCATACCGTTGGTCAGCTTAACACGGGCTACCTTACGCAGTGCGGAGTTCGGCTTCTTCGGAGTCATGGTCTTAACAGTAGTGCATACGCCTCTCTTCTGCGGAGAAGACTGCTTGGTCTCCTTCTTCTTCAGAGAGTTCAGACCTACCTGAAGTGCCGGGGCAGTGGACTTGTACTCAGTTGCCTTTCTACCCTTGCGAACGAGCTGGTTAAAGGTTGGCATTTAACTTGCACCTCCTTCAAAAGATTGAATAGATTTATATTTCAGCGGGAATTTGTCCCGTTAAAATCAGTCGATAACGGTGACGACTGCTGCGCCGACTGCAATGCCGACCGCGCTTCCAAGTTCCTTCATTGTTGAAACTTCTGTCACCGGAACATTGTGTGCTTCACACAGTTCATAGATCGGTGCGGTAATCCGACGCTCTGCGTCCGCCGCAATGAATGCATGTGTTGCACTGCCGTCACGGATGACTTTTTTTGACTGCTTGACGCCGACGACCTTTGCCGCCGAGGACAGCTGAGAGAGCATAGATATACCTCCTTATCGCATACCCGTTTATTTTACCCCATAAGTCGCATCCTGTCAATGCTTTTTTTCCGAATTCTACGAACCTGAAAACAGGATGTCCTTCTTTTCGGAATTTATGCGTAATATTGCACAAACGACAAGAAACTTCCTATGAAACGGCAAAATTTTCCGGTTTTTCGCATATGCAGGACACGTTCTCTATTCCTGCATATAGTTATCGAAAAAGACCCTTCAAATCGTAGAAAAGTCCTTTTTCGTACAGCAATTGATATTTTTTCTGTGCGGATACCGTCGAACGCCGGTAGACCTCTGCATGATAGTCCTGATATCCCGCAGCCAAAAACGCACAGAGACACACCGCAAGCACCATTATGCACGCGATTTGCTTTTTCTTCACAGCCTCCGCAATCCACAGCCATACAGCATACAGCAGCAGCGCCACGGCTGTCAGGCAAAACAGATACAGGCCATACGTTGCGAACCGGCTGTAATACAGCTGCTTTTTGCACGCGCCGTGCAGCACGGCATCTATGCGCGCGAGATGCACACCGTACAAAATCAGCGCCAGCGCCACGAAAAAGCACGTATATTTCCAGATTTTCTCGTGTTTCATAACAAAAAACTCCCTCTCGGGGATTGTGTTTACTTGACACAGTATAGCACACCATGCCGAAAATTTCATCTGTGAAAGTTGACAAAAATCCCCTCGGAGAAATCCGAGGGGATTTTCATATCTATAAAGATCGTTTAGTCCATGTTGTGGATCTCTTCGTAATGACCGTTGCGGTATTCCTTCAGACCAGAGCCTGCCGGAATCAGCTTACCGATCAGAACGTTCTCCTTCAGACCGGTCAGCGGATCGACCTTACCCTTGATTGCAGCATCGGTCAGGACACGCGTGGTCTCCTGGAAGGATGCAGCGGACAGGAAAGACTCGGTAGCCAGTGCAGCCTTTGTGATACCCATGAGTACCGGAGAAGCGGTTGCAAAGGTCAGTCCGGTTTCGCCTGCGTCCATGCGCTCCTGTACCTTCTCGTTTGCATCTTCCAGCTCGAGAATGGTCAGCATTGCGCCCGGCAGCAGATCGGTGTCGCCTGCGTCCTCAACCTTGATCTTGCGCATCATCTGACGAACAATAACTTCAATATGCTTGTCGTTCAGATCTACACCCTGCTGACGGTATACCTTCTGAACTTCCTTCAGCAGGTAATCCTCAACGGCACGCGGATTCAGGATACGCAGAATGTCATGCGGATTCAGAGCGCCTTCATTGAGCTGGAAGCCCTGCGGAATGACATCGCCATCATGTACGCGAATGCCAGAGGAAGAAGCCAGCTGGTAGCTCTTGGTCTCGCCAGTCTGCTGGTTGACAACGTTGACGGTACGAACCGTGGTACGCTTGGACTCTTCAATGGTAACTACGCCGCCGATTTCAGCCAGAGTAGCAACCTTCTTCGGCTTTCTAGCTTCGAACAGTTCTTCAACTCGCGGAAGACCCTGCGTAATATCGGAACCTGCGATACCGCCGGAATGGAAGGTACGCATGGTAAGCTGGGTGCCCGGCTCGCCGATGGACTGTGCTGCGATAACGCCGACAGCCTCGCCCATTGCGCACTCTGCATTGAATGCCAGGTTGGAGCCATAGCAGTGTGCACAAACGCCCTTGCGTGCACGGCACTGGAGAACGGTACGAATCTGTACCTTCTTGATGCCAGCAGCAACGATGCGGTCTGCATCCTGCTCGTTCATCATATCTTCCTTGCGCTGGAGAACTTCGCCGGTCTCCGGATGAATAACATCATCAACCGGATAGCGTCCAACCAGACGCTCAGCCAGCGGCTCGATGCAGGAATTGCCTTCCATGATGTCCTCGACCCAAATACCGATCTTCGCGCCGCAGTCTTCCTCACGGATGATAACTTCCTGAGATACATCAACCATTCGACGGGTCAGGTAACCAGAGTCGGCGGTACGCAGTGCGGTATCTGCCAAGCCCTTACGAGCGCCTCGAGCGGAGATGAAGTACTCCAATACCGACAGACCCTCACGGAAGTTCGACTTAACCGGAATCTCGATGGTACGGCCGGCTGCGTTTGCCATCAGACCTCGCATACCTGCCAGCTGACGGATCTGGTTGATAGAACCTCGCGCACCAGACTGTGCCATCATGTGAATCGGGTTAAAGCGGTCGCTTTCCATCTTCTCCTGCAGTGCGTCGGTTACAACCTTGGTGGTCTCCTCCCACTCCTTAACAACCAGACGATAACGCTCGGTGTCCGTGATGAAGCCGCGCTTGTACTTGCGGTCGATTGCTGCAACCTTCTTCTCAGAAGCTTCGATCAAGCTCTGCTTCTGCTCCGGAACAGCGATATCAGAGAAGGATACGGTCAGCGCACCCTTGGTAGAGTACTTATAGCCCATTGCCTTGATGGCGTCCAGCACCTCAGCGGTGGTGTTAAAGCCATACTTGCGAATGCACTTGTCAATGATCTTGCCCAGCTGCTTCTTGCCGCAAGTCTGCATGATTTCCAGCTTGAGCATATCTTCCTTGGTATGTCTCTCGATGAAGCCCAGATCCTGCGGAATCTTCTGGTTGAAGATCAGGCGGCCTGCGGTTGCATCGACGATGCCGGTAACGGTCTCGCCGTCTACGACAACGCTTCTGCGCACCTTAATCGGTGCATGAATACCGATAACACCCTCATCGTATGCCATCAGAGCCTCGTCCTCATTGCGGAATACCTTGCCAGCACCCTTTTCGGTGTCGCGGTCGATGGTCAGATAGTAAGAACCAAGTACCATATCCTGAGACGGTACAGTTACCGGCTTGCCGTCCTGCGGCTTGAGCAGGTTGTTGGCAGACAGCATCAGCAGACGTGCCTCAGCCTGTGCCTCAACACTCAGCGGCAGATGCACAGCCATCTGGTCGCCGTCGAAATCGGCGTTAAATGCGGTACAAACCAGCGGATGCAGCTTGATTGCACGGCCTTCTACGAGGATCGGCTCGAATGCTTCGATACCCAGACGGTGCAGTGTCGGGGCACGGTTGAGCAGAACCGGATGACCCTTGATGACGGTCTCGAGTGCGTCCCAAACCTCCGGCTTGCCGCGCTCTACCATCTTCTTGGCAGACTTGATGTTGGAAGCAACACCGGTCTGAACCAGACGCTTCATGATAAACGGCTTGAACAGCTCGATTGCCATTTCCTTCGGCAGGCCGCACTGATAAATCTTCAGATCCGGACCTACGACGATTACGGAACGGCCGGAGTAGTCAACACGCTTGCCCAGCAGGTTCTGACGGAAACGTCCCTGCTTGCCCTTCAGCATATCGGAGAGCGACTTGAGCGGACGGTTGTTCGGGCCGGTTACCGGACGGCCGCGGCGGCCGTTGTCGATCAGCGCGTCAACTGCTTCCTGCAGCATGCGCTTCTCATTGCGAACAATGATGTCCGGAGCGCCCAGCTCCAGCAGGCGCTTCAGACGGTTATTTCTGTTGATAACGCGGCGATACAGATCGTTCAGGTCGGAAGTCGCAAAACGACCGCCGTCCAGCTGTACCATCGGACGGATTTCCGGCGGGATGACCGGAACAACGTCCATAATCATCCACTCCGGACGGTTGCCGGACTGGCGGAATGCCTCGACAACCTCCAAACGCTTGATAATGCGAACGCGCTTCTGACCCGTTGCATTCTTCAGCTCAGCCTTGAGATCTGCGCTCAGCTGCTCCAGATCCAATTCCTTCAGCAGCTTCTGGATTGCCTCAGCACCCATAGCAGCTTCGAAATCGTCCTCAAACTTCTCGCGCATGTCGCGGTACTCGCGCTCGGTCAGAATCTGCTTCTTAATCAGACCAGTGCCCTCGCCCGGATCGGTTACGATGTATGCTGCAAAGTACAGCACCTTCTCCAAAAGACGCGGGGACATGTCCAGAATCAGACCCATGCGGGACGGAATGCCCTTAAAGTACCAGATGTGAGATACCGGAGCTGCCAGCTCGATATGACCCATGCGCTCACGGCGTACCTTGGACTTGGTAACTTCAACACCGCAGCGCTCACAGATCTTGCCCTTATAGCGAACCTTCTTGTAGCGTCCGCAGTGGCACTCCCAGTCCTTCTGCGGTCCAAAGATGCGCTCACAGAACAGGCCGTCGCGCTCCGGCTTCAATGTTCTATAGTTGATGGTTTCCGGCTTCTTGACCTCGCCGTAAGACCACTCGCGGATGAGCTCCGGCGAAGCAAGGCCGATTTTAATTGCATTAAACGTATTGTATCCCATGCTTACTCCTCCGTATCGCTGTCAAAACCGTCGTCGCTGCCGAACAGATCGTCTGCATTTGCACTGGTGTCGGTGTAAGCCGCGTCATCTTCCATCAGCGGATGATCGCCGTCTTCTGCATCCGAAACACCGTAGCCGGCTGCTTCAAACTCCTCAGCAGTTGCATGAGAGCGGTTCTCGCGCTCAACCTGGCTGAAGTTGGTGGTTTCATCATCGTCGTCGGTCAGAATGATTTCCTCACCCTGCTCGTCCAGTACACGAATATCCAAGCACAGGGACTGCAGTTCCTTGATGAGTACCTTGAAGGATTCCGGAATACCGGCTGCCGGGATGTTGTGACCCTTGACAATTGCCTCGTAGGTCTTGACACGGCCGACAATATCGTCGGACTTGACGGTCAGGATTTCCTGCAGGGTGTACGCTGCGCCGTATGCCTCGAGGGCCCAAACTTCCATCTCGCCGAAACGCTGGCCGCCGAACTGTGCCTTGCCGCCGAGCGGCTGCTGGGTTACCAGAGAGTACGGACCGGTAGAACGTGCATGAATCTTATCATCAACCAGATGATGCAGCTTCAGGTAATACATGTAACCAACGGTTACTTCGTTGTCAAACTTCTCGCCGGTACGTCCGTCATACAGAACAGACTTACCGTTCGGGTTCTTGCCAGCTGCCTTGAGGGCATCAGCAATGTCCTGCTCGCTCGCGCCGTCAAATACCGGCGTTGCAATCTTCCAGCCCATGCTCATAGCAGCATAGCCCAGATGTACTTCCAGTACCTGTCCGATGTTCATTCGGGACGGCACGCCCAACGGGTTCAGTACGATGTCCAGCGGAGTACCGTCTTCGAGGAACGGCATATCCTCCTGCGGCAGAATGCGGGAAACAACACCCTTGTTACCATGGCGGCCTGCCATCTTATCGCCGACAGAGATCTTTCTCTTCTGTGCGATATAAACGCGAACCGTCATGTTTACGCCTGGAGACATGTCGTCTCCGCCCTCACGGGTGAATACCTTGACATCGACAACGATGCCGGCCTCACCGTGCGGTGCGCGCAGAGAGGTATCACGCACTTCGCGTGCCTTCTCGCCGAAGATAGCGCGCAGCAGGCGCTCTTCTGCGGTCAGCTCGGTCTCGCCCTTCGGGGTAACCTTACCAACCAGAATATCACCGGAATGAACCTCAGCGCCGATGCGGATAATGCCGCGCTCGTCCAGATCACGCAGTGCGTCATCACCGACGTTCGGAATGTCACGGGTGATTTCCTCCGGTCCCAGCTTGGTGTCACGGGACTCGGATTCGTATTCTTCAATATGAATCGAGGTGTATACGTCGTCACGAACCAGACGCTCGTTGAGCAGTACAGCATCCTCGTAGTTATAACCTTCCCAGGTCATGAAACCGATCAGTGCGTTCTTGCCCAGTGCAACTTCGCCGTTGCAGGTAGCCGGACCGTCAGCCAGTACATCGCCCTTCTTAACGCGCTCGCCCAGATTGACAATCGGACGCTGGTTGATACAGGTGGACTGGTTGGAACGCAGGAACTTGGTCAGACGATAGGTCTTTTCGCCCATCGTGTCGTAGTTTACGGTCACTTCACGCGCGGTAACGCGGGTAACGGTACCGTCGCCCTCTGCCAGCGGAACAATACCGGAGTCTACACATGCCTTGTACTCCATGCCGGTACCGACAGCCGGAGCCTCGGTCTTGAGCAGCGGCACAGCCTGACGCTGCATGTTCGCGCCCATCAGTGCACGGTTTGCGTCATCGTGATCCAGGAACGGAATCATGGCAGTTGCAACCGATACCATCATGCGCGGAGATACGTCCATCAGATCGACATCCTGACGGTCTACTTCGACGATTTCTTCGCGGCAGCGGCAGGTGATACGCGGGTTTGCGAGGCAGCCGTTTTCATCCAGCGGCTCGTATGCCTGGCATACGGTGTATTCATCCTCGACATCAGCGGTCATGTACTGAATTTCATCGGTGACACGGCCGGTTTCCTTATCAATGAAACGATACGGTGCTTCTACAAAGCCGAAATCGTTGATGCGTGCGTAGGTTGCGAGGTAAGAGATCAGACCGATGTTCGGACCTTCTGGGGTCTCAATCGGGCACATACGGCCGTAATGGCTGTAATGTACGTCTCGAACTTCGAAGGATGCACGGTCACGGGACAGACCGCCAGGGCCCAATGCGGACATACGGCGCTTATTGGTCAGCTCGGACAGCGGGTTGTTCTGATCCATGAACTGGGACAGCGGAGAAGAACCAAAGAACTCCTTGATTGCCGCAGTGACCGGACGAATGTTAATCAGGGACTGCGGGGTAACGATGTCCAGATCCTGAATGGTCATGCGCTCACGAATGACACGCTCCATACGGGAGAAGCCGATGCGGAACTGGTTCTGCAGCAGCTCACCAACGCAGCGCAGACGACGGTTGCCCAGATGGTCGATGTCGTCGGTGTTGCCGATGTCATGGCCAAGACCCAGCAGATAACAGATGGATGCCAGCATATCATCAACGATGATGTGCTTCGGAATCAAATCATCCTTGGCAGCCTTGATGTCGTCAATCAGCTCGTCCTCGCTCTTGCCCTCGGTCTGTGCATTTTCCAGCAGCTCCTTGAGCACTTCAAAGCGAACCTTTTCCTTGATGCCGCACTTCTCCTGCGGGTCAAAGGAAACGAAGTCCTTCATGTCGACCATGCCGTTGCCGAATACCTTGACCTTGGTGCCGTCATTTGCTTCGATGATGGTGCCATGTACGCCGCGGCGTGCAATTTCATTTGCCAGCTCGCGGGAACACAGCGTGCCTTCCTCTGCAATGATTTCGCCGGTCATCGGATCGGTGACGGTCTCGCACAGCGTGTGGCCTGCCAGACGGCGTGCAATGTTCAGCTTCTTGTTATACTTGTAACGACCTACCGCAGAAATGTCATAGCGGCGGGTGTCAAAGAACAGCGCATTGAGCAGGCTGCGGGAAGAATCCACCGTTGGCGGCTCGCCCGGACGCAGCTTCTTATAAATCTCAATCAGTGCTTCCTCAACGGTCTTGGACGGATCCTTGTCCAGCGTTGCGAGAATGCGCTCGTCCTCACCGAACATCTCAATAATCTCTGCATCGGTCTCTACGCCGATTGCGCGGATGAAAGAGGTGATCGGAATTTTTCTATTCTTATCAATGCGGACATAGAATACATCGTTGCTGTCGGTCTCGTACTCCAGCCAAGCGCCGCGGTACGGGATAACCGTTGCGGACAGCAGCGGCTTGTCGGTCTTGTCCAGCGTCATACCGTAGTATACGCCCGGGGAACGGACGATCTGGGATATGATAACGCGCTCTGCGCCGTTGATAATGAAGGTGCCGGAATCTGTCATCTTCGGGAAGTCGCCCATGAACAGCTCCTGCTCCTTGATTTCGCCTGTCTCGCGGTAACGCAGACGCATACGAACGCGCAGCGGGCAAGCGTACGTTGCATCGCGCGCCTTGCACTCCTCTACGCTGTATTTCGGCTCGTCATCGAGCTTATAGTCGATGAACGACAGTTCCAGATTGCCTGTATAGTCGGTGATGCAAGCGACGTCCTCAAAGACCTCGCGCAGACCATCGGTCAGGAACCATTCGTAGGATTTTTTCTGAACCTCGATCAGGTTCGGCATTTCCAGAACTTCCGGAATTCTGGCAAAGCTCTTTCTGGTGGTGCGTCCATATTGCACATCATGAACGTGTACGCCATTGATCGTTGCTTCATTTGCCATATTGTACCCATCACTCCGTTTCTCAAGTATTCGATACGCCCGGCTGCGTAGTGATTATTGCTTCTTCGTTTCTTGCATCTTCGGTGAAAAAATGCTAGAATGTCTTTAGTGAACGTTTCCACCGTCCTATGTGGAAACTAATTTATAATACCACAAAACACCCATTTTGTCAAGAATCGGATGGGTGCGCTGTCCCGTCGCTTCCGCCAGTTTTCGGCGAAATGCGGCGTTTTCTTTTATCCACATTGTCGGATGTGTCTCAAATCCGGAAAAAAATTTTGCCCCGCTTTTGCTGTGCGCAGTGAGCGGGGCATTGTTGTCTGTCTTGTCAGATGTGCAATTTTTATATCCAAAAGGCATATCCAAAAGGCAACAGATTGCAGTCATCAGACGTTTGTGCTGATTTTTTTCGTCTCTGCTTCCTTCCAGAACGGAGAATGAAATTGCAGCTGTTCCGGCAAATGGCTCTGGTCATTCCAGAGCACCACGCCATAACTGCCGTCTTGGTCAAATTGAATGCAGCTCACGGAAGCATTTGCCAAAATTTGCGGCGGAAGCGCATCGAACGGAATGCCCAAGCTGCCAATGCTGCACAGCAGCGCGAAGCCATGCGACACAATCGCAATGGTTTTGTCTCGTTCTTTGCTGACAATTTTTTCAATCGCACCCAGCACACGCGCATGCACCTGCTCCGCGCTCTCGCCGTCCGGCGGGTTAAATTTTGCCGGATGCTCACGGAAATTGCGCATGACATCGGGATAATCCCGTATATTTTCATCATTTGTTCTGCCTTCCAGTGCGCCGCCGTCTATCTCCCGCAGACCGTCGCAGCAAATCGGCTGCACAGGCAGATGCGCGCACACGCCCTCCGCGGTCTGATACGCGCGCCGAAGCGGACTGGTGTACACGGCATCCAGCGGAATATGGGCAAATCGTTCGCCCAAGCATGCCGCCTGCTTTCGTCCCTTCTCTCCCAGCGGGATGTCTGACCGTCCCTGAAACCGTCCGGCAATGTTGTTCTCTGTCGTGCCGTGCCGGATAAAATACACGGTCGTCATATCACAATTCCTCCTTGTTTGCACAAAAGGCGACCTCTCGGCCGCCTTTTTCCAGTTATTGTTGATCTTTTTTCATCGGCATGCACTGCAGGTATTGTCCGTACAGCGTCTTGCTCAGTTCATCGCCCAAGCTGTGCACCTGCTCCACCGTAATCAGTCCCTGCTCACAGGCAATTTCCTCCGGACAAGCAACATACCGTCCGGTGCGCGCCTGTACCTCGCGAATCCGATTGCCGGCCTCCAGCAGGCTCTCTGCGGTTCCCGCATCCAGCCAAACAAAATCGCTGTCCAGCGGCGCAACCTTCAGCTTGCCGCGGCGCAGATATTCCAGATTGACATCGGTGATTTCCAGCTCGCCGCGCGCCGACGGCTTGAGATTGCGCGCAATGTCCAGTACATCGCTGTCATAAAAATACAAGCCCGGAATAATATAGTTGGATTTCGGAAAGCGCGGCTTTTCCTCAATGCTCAGCGCATTGCCGTCTGCGTCAAATTCTACAACGCCAAACGGGCGCGGATCTTCTACATAATAGCCAAATACCAGCGCGCCTTCCGTCAGCTCTCTGCCCTTCTTGAGGAACAGATAATCGCGGCTCTCATCATAAAAGATGTTGTCGCCCAGCACCAGACAAACCGAATCGCCCTTGATAAAGTCCTCTGCAACGAGGAATGCGTCCGCAATGCCGCGCGGCACCTTCTGCACCGCATACGAAATATGCGCGCCCCATGCGCTGCCGTCACCGAGCAGCTTGCTAAAGGTTTCTTCTTCTCCCTCCGGAATAATGACCATAATATCCGTGATACCAGCCTGAAGCAGAATGCTGAGCGGGTAATAGATCAGCGGCTTGTCATATACCGGCAGCAGCGGCTTGCAAATCATACGGGTCATCGGATACAGTCGTGTACCCTTGCCAGCTGCCAGAATCAATCCTTTCATGTAATAACTCCTTCTACAATCCTATTTTTCAAACTACTTCCCTATGATGCGCATTTTTCTATGTATATGCGCAAACAGTTCCATTTTTATTATGGCACTCGTCTTACCACTTGTCAAGGAAACACAGCGCTTTTTGCGCAATATATATTACATCAATCCCATACTGCGCAGCAGGAAAATCCAGCCCGTCAGTGTGACGGAGGAAAGCAGCGTTGTCAGCACAATGATACTTGTGGAAAGTTCTCCGTCATTTCCCATATTGGTCGCCATGACATAGCAGGAAACCGTCGTCGGAGAGCCCAGCATAATCAAGGCGGCAACCAGCTCCGCATCCTGCAAGCCGAGCGCAATGGCAAGCGGCAGAAAGACTGCCGGCAAAAAGACCAATTTGATTGCGGTTGCCCAGAGCGTCGGTTTGATTTTCGCCAGTGCCTTGGTTCCCTCAAATCCGGCGCCGACAACGAGCAGCGCGAGCGGCGTCGCCGTTGCGCCGACACTCTCAATCATCTTGAGCGGAATGGTTGGAATCTCTATGCGCAGCAGGGAAAACGGCAGTCCGAGCACAATGCCGATAATAATCGGATTTTTGAGCACATTGATGCACGCTTTGCGAATCGCCCCTGTGCCATGCTGTCCGCCGTTGGCGGAAAATGTCAAAATAATGACCGAGTAAATATTAAACAGCGGTACGGCAGACACAATCATCAGCGGCGCCAAGCCGGCATTGCCGTACATATTCTCCACAAATGCAATGCCCAAAATCGCCGCACTGCTTCGCACAGACGCCTGCGCAAAGGCACCGACCAAGCTTTTGTCCTTGAGAATATGCGCCGCCAAAAACCAGACGCCCAAAAACACCAGCGTCGTGACGCCCGCACAGTACAGCACAAACGACAGCTCGAAATCTTCATATAAATTGGTTTGCGCGATATCGCGGAACAGCAAAACCGGCAGGGCAACCAAAAACACGTACTTATTGCCGACACGGCAAAATTCATCTGTAAACAATCCGATTTGCTTGAGTATATAACCGAGCACGATGACCAGAAACACCGGCATCGTGGCGTTCAAGCTAAAAATAAAACTATCCATGTCCACCTCTGAAAACGATATTTTTTCTTGTTCAGTATAGCATATTTTTTCAAGCCACACAGCTTTTTATCACAAACACACCATTTTTAGCCCAAAAATCTGCGAATTGCACAAAAATTTCACCAAAAAAGCCCGTACCAAGCTATTTGCACAAAAAACTCCTCGTTATTTTGGCGGTTTTACCACTATAAATTACGGGGCAGTTGTGATATATTTACAATTGTACTTTTTAGCAGGAGTACTGCATGACCCGCCTTATACAGAAGGCGAGAGTGAAATGCCATACAGAGAAGAGAGAGAAACGAGACGGTTGGGTGAACCGTCTCGTTTCGTTTTTATCCGACATATCAAAAGAGGTTCTGTCATCGACGGAACCTCTTTCCTTATGCTTATTCTGTTTCGTCTGCATCCGCTGGTTGCTTGCTGTTTGCATAGGTTCGCAGCATATGCAGTGTCAATGTGATAAAGATAACACAGATGCAGCCATCCGTCAGTGCTTCCAGCAAATGACCGCCCTGCATCAGCAAAACAATTGCATCATACAGCCGACGCACAGCGAGCACGGCAAATCCAAACGCCGCCAAGCGATACCGCATACCCAGATACATACAGAAGCACAGCGCCAGCAGCACCTCTACATGCTGCACGCCAAACGCAGCGAACACAAGGGACGCCGCCACGATAACAACGGCAAAAACCGCGGTCAGCACACGCTGTTTGCGTTGTTCCGCCTGTTCCGGCGTCAGCTCCGGTTTTTGTTCCGGCGGCTCCGGTTGTTCGTCCGGCCGTTCCTGCGGCTCTGCCCGCTTGACGGGATTAACCGCTTCCTCATCGTCCATCAGCAGCTGCTCCAGCGAAAATTTTTCCGCAGGCTGCGCTGGCCGCTCTTCTGCCAAAACCGGTTCGTACTCCTCTGGCTCGTACTCCTCCGGTTCGTCCGCTTCTTCTTCCTGAAACATATCGGCAAACAGCGACTTCTTTTGCTCCGGCTGTTCGTCCGGTTCCGGTTGTTCGTCTGGCTGTTGCATCTGTTCCGGTTGTTCCTGTTGTATGATGTCAGCTTTCGGAAGAAACATCGTGGACGTATCCACCTCTTCCGGTTCGTCCGGTTCCTCCGGCCGCTCCGGCTTCGGAATTGCCATGGTGCAGTCCTCGGCCTGTTCCGGTTCCTGCACCTCTTGCTCCTGTTTCTCCGCAAAAAGAAACGGCGGACGAATCGAATCGGAAAATCCGATGTGCTGTGCAACCGTATCCGAAATAGTATCAATGGTATCCGGCTGTTCCGGTTCCTCTGCAATCTGCATATGCGGGTCGGTGTCCTGCATCGCTTCTTCCGCCCGTCTCAATCGCTCCTGCATGCAGTGCGGTATCAACGTCTGTGCCGCGAAACCTGCAATGGTCAGCACAACGCCCAAACCAATCTGCACCGGCACAGAAGCAATCGACAGCAGCTGCGCCAGTACAATGCCCGCCGGAATACCCAGCAAGCTGGTTGCAATCAGATACGCCGGCACGCGGAACAGCACACCGGTCACACCGAACAGCACAAAGCATGCCAGCAAAACGAGCATCAGTCCGCCGTCAACGACCTGTTCCACAAACGCGCCCGGCACATATCCAATCAGCGCGCCGAGCATGCCGCACGCCAAGAATACGCCAAGGTGTGTCACACGGTACGCGATTATGCCGAGCACAATGCCCAGCACCAGCATCGCCGCAGAGGACCACGCCAATCCGCCATTGGCAACGCCCAGCGAACCGAGCACGCCGGTCAGGCAAATGCCCAGACACACGCCGATTACCGCGCCATACAGTGCACTGACCCAGCGCACAATCCAGCACCCCGCGAAGCACAAGACTCCCAGCACAAGCAGCAACAGCAGCTTTGCCAGCGTGCCTTCGTACAGCGAGGCAGCTGTTTGCAGTGCGATTTCAAATGCACTGTTTATGCTAACATTCATAGTTCATCAAACCTCTTTATTTTTATTCTGATTCCATGCTCTGTTTCCACTGGCACACACCATTTGCAATGCCAACCGCAATATTCTGTCGATATTCCTGCTGTTTGAGCTGCTCATTTTCTTGCGCATTGCTCAAAAAGCCCATCTCCAGCAAAATACACGGTACTTCAGACCAGTTAAATCCGGTTAAATCGCTGCGCGGCGTCAATCCGCGGCTGTCCGCACCGGTCTGCTGCGTCACAGCCTGCAAAATAATCTGCGCAGCCTGTGCACTCGGCTGTTCAATCGAGGGTGTGCCCAGCAAATCTCCCGCCGGCACCTGCATAGACATGCCGGACGGCTGACTGCTTTCCGAACCGTCCGCATGAATGCGAATACACAAATCTACATGCGCTTCATTCGCCATGCTGGCGCGCTGCTGATTGCTCACGGTTGCCGCATGGTCTTGGCGCGTCATCACAACCTGCGCGCCGCGCGCCTCCAGCTCTGCGCGAGCCAGCTCCGCCACCGCAAGATTGAGTTCTTCCTCCGTCTGGCCATCGCCTTCCGCACCGCTGACATAGGCAGGCTTAGTCTCCTGCGACAGCGGTGACACGCGCTCGGATGCGCTGGCATCCGTCACGCCGTGACCGGGATCCAAGCACAGAACGACACCGGCGAGCGGCTGCGCCTGCTCGTCTTGGACTGCCGCATCGTCCAGCGGCGGGTCAACAATCACCGCTTGCTGCGGTGCGCTGCCCGCATCCGCCGAACCGGCGTCTGTATCCGGCACACTGCCGCACCCGCCGAGCAGCAGCAGCGTGATGAAGCTGCCTGTTATCAGATGTCTTATCGCCATCCCTTGCTCTCCTCATACGAAACCAATGTGGCAATGTTCGTGCGTTCCACATCCGAGAGCCGAGAATCAATATTGCTCGATGTACAGGAGCTGTCTCTGTGATACCATGTCTTGCCGGAAAAATAATTCTGCCAGCGCGTACTGTTGAAGGCATAGCCATGCCGCGCATAAATTTCATTGCGAATGGCTGCCACGGTGTCCTGATTCAAACCGCTCAAATCACTGGTGACAATATATTCCGTATCTGACGGCCAGAGATAGCCGTTGTTTCCTACCTCATCGTAATAATCATTGGCATGCGCCGCATCGGCACCATAATAATAGTAATTGTTTGTCACTTGAGAATCAGACGATGCTTTCGCCTTTTCTGTTTGTTCGCTTTTCTTTGCTTCCCCGCTGTCCGCCGAAGCTGTTTTTTGTGTCGGCTGCTGTACCTGCTCGGACTGGCTCTGCTTGGACGCCTCCATCTGCGCCTGTTGATTGCCTCTGGTCACAACGGTCAAACAGATGATGCAGACAATCAAGACGATCGCCACCGCAAGAATCGCGCCAATGATGACGGAGTTGCTGCGGTGTGCCCGACGAATCGGAATGCCTTCCTGCATCTGCGCCTGTGCTGCCTTTCCGGAAACGCGGCATCCGCACTGTGGACAGAAATCCGCATCTTCGGGGATATGTGCACCGCACCGGTTGCAATACATATCTGCTTCCTCCTATTATTTCATTCGATAATTACATTCATTATATCATGTCACACCTGTCCTGTCACGTATTTCCTATTCCAGCGCAAAAAACCGGCTGATTCCGCACCAAAAACGGTATCAGCCGGTTTTTCCCTGCAATTATTTTCCTACACTGATACGTGTCAGCGCACGTTTGAGTCTTGCCTGCGCCAATTCCTGATCGCGGGCATCTGCGCGCTGCTGCAGCAGCTGCTCTGCGCGCTGCCGTGCGCGCTCGGCGCGGTCGACATCAATGTCTTCCGCCCATTCGAACGTCGTAGCAGCCAGATTCACTTGGTTGTCCCGCACGGACAGCATGCCGCCGATACACGCCGCACGGCGCGTCTCACCGTCTGCGCCCGTCACGCGGCATTCGCCCATACCCAACGCCGTCAGATACGGAATGTGATTCGCCAGAATGCTGACGTCACCGTCAATCGTTCGGACAAGCACGCGCTGCGCCTCTCCATTGAAGAACTCACCGTCCGCCGTCACAATGCGAAGATGGAATACACTCATGCGTTATTCCCCCTTCTTGGCTTTTTCTACGGCCTCCTCGATGGTTCCGACAAACAGGAATGCAGACTCCGGCAGATCATCGTGCTTGCCTTCCAGAATTTCACGGAAGCCGCGGATGGTCTCCTTGAGCGGAACATACTTGCCCTTGATGCCGGTAAACTGCTCGCCGACAGTAAACGGCTGCGACAGGAAGCGCTGAATCTTACGCGCACGGGCTACGGTGAGCTTATCGTCCTCGGACAGCTCGTCCATACCCATGATTGCAATGATGTCCTGCAGCTCCTTATAGCGCTGCAGCACGCGCTGTACCTGACGCGCTACATCGTAGTGCTCCTGACCCAGAATTTCCGGCGTCAGAATACGGCTGGTAGACTCCAGCGGGTCTACTGCCGGATAAATGCCCTGTGATGCGATGCCGCGGTCGAGTACCGTCGTTGCGTCCAGATGCGTAAATGTCGTTGCCGGAGCCGGGTCCGTCAAGTCATCCGCCGGCACATAAACTGCCTGTACGGAGGTGATGGAACCGCGCTTGGTCGATGTAATACGCTCCTGCAAAGCACCCATTTCGGTTGCCAGTGTCGGCTGGTAGCCTACTGCGGACGGCATACGGCCGAGCAGTGCGGATACCTCCGAGCCTGCCTGCGTGAAACGGAAGATGTTGTCGATAAACAGCAGCACATCCTGATTCTCGCGGTCACGGAAATACTCCGCCATCGTCAGACCCGACAGCGCAACACGCATACGTGCTCCTGGCGGCTCGTTCATCTGACCGTACACCAGCGCGGTCTTATTCAGAACGCCGGACTCCGCCATTTCGCCGTACAGGTCATTGCCCTCACGGGTACGCTCGCCGACACCGGAGAATACCGAGATGCCGCCGTGCTCCTTTGCGACGTTGTTAATCAGCTCCTGAATCAGGACGGTTTTGCCTACACCGGCGCCGCCGAACAGACCGATTTTACCGCCCTTTGCATACGGGCAGATGAGGTCAACGACCTTGATGCCGGTTTCCAGAATATTTACTGCACCCTCCTGCTCCTCAAAGGACGGAGCCGGACGATGGATTTCCCATTTTTCTTCGGTCTTTACCGGTTCGCCGTTGTCAATCGGCTGACCGAGCAGGTTGAACATGCGTCCCAGCGTCTCCTCGCCGACCGGTACGCGAATCGATCCACCGGTATTGACTGCCTTTGCGCCTCGAACCAGACCGTCCGTCGAGCTCATCGCGATGCAGCGGGCGGTGTTGTCGCCGATGTGCTGTGCCACCTCAGCGATGATGGTCTCGCCGTGGTTATCTACTTCCAGTGCATTGAGAAGGTTGGGAAGCTGTCCGTCTGCAAATTTTACATCAAGTACCGGTCCGATAACCTGCGACACGGTACCCACGTTTTGCTCGTTCATGCACATTTCTCCTTCTTAGTTTCTTTGCGCGCGCCGCGGAGCGACGTTATTCGCCCTCCGCGCCCGCTACAATCTCTGTAATTTCCTGCGTAATCGCGCCCTGACGAGCACGGTTGTACTTCAGGCTCAAATCTTCTATCATATCGTCTGCGTTCTTGCTTGCAGAGTCCATTGCCGTGCGGCGTGCTGCCTGCTCCGAAGCATAGGACTGACACAGTGCGCCGTAAAAGATACCGGCGATATACTCCGGTACAATCGCGTCAAACACGCTCTCCGGTCCCGGCTCATACAGCGTCATCGCGCCGCTCTCGTTTTTCGCCTCACTCTTTTCATACGGCACCGGAAGCGCCTGCATGACCGTTGCATGCTGTGTCAGCATCGAAGCGAAGTTTGTATACACAATATACAATTTATCAAACGAACCCTTCACGAATTCGTGTGCGAGAAAATGCGCTGCTGTATGGCAGTTGCCGATGCTCGTATCCTCTGCAATGGTATACGCCTCGGTCAGGACTTCCATATTCCGTCGCTTGCAGTATTCCATTGCCTTTTTGCCGACCGGCACGGTGCAGATTTCCGCGCCATTCTGCTGTGCAATATGGCGCTCCACCAGCTTCATCACATTGCTGTTGTAGCCGCCCGCAAGACCTCTGTCACCGGCAATGATGACATAGCAGACTTTTTTGATCTCCTCCCGCGGTTCCACGAACGGAGACTTAAAATCCCGCTTTCCGTAGGCAATACCCGTCATGGTTTCATACAGGATATTGAAAAACGGCTCCGTCCGCTCGATGCGCTCCCGCGCGCGGCGCACCTTAGACGAAGCAACAAGCTCCATCGCCTTGGTGATCTGCCGCGTGCTCTGCACGCTCTTAATGCGGTTTTTGATCTCCTTCATAGAGGCTCCCATGTTTCAGCCTCCTTATCTTGTCTTGAGAAAAGCAGTCTTGACCGTTACGATTGCATCTTTCAGCTTTTCTGCGGTCTCATCGCCCATTGTGCCCTTCTCGCGAATCTCCGCCAGAACATCCGGATTGGCATCCAGATGTGCGTACAGCTCGCTCTCGAAGTCCATAATATCCTCAACCTTGACATCATCGAGCATATTATTGGTAACGGCATAAATGATTGCAACCTGATTTTCTACTGCGATCGGCGCGGTGCGGTTCTGCTTGAGCACCTCCACGATGCGTTCGCCCTGCGCCAGACGGCGCTTAGTGTCCTCATCGAGGTCGGAACCGAACTGTGCGAATGACTGCAGCTCTCGATACTGGGAATACGCCAGCTTGAGCGTACCGGATACCTTCTTCATCGCCTTAATCTGCGCGTTGCCGCCGACTCGGCTGACGGAAATACCCGGGTTTACTGCCGGCATGATGCCGGAGTGGAACAGCTCTGTCTCCAAGAAAATCTGACCGTCTGTAATCGAAATAACATTGGTCGGAATATACGCGGAGACGTCGCCCGCCTGCGTCTCGATAATCGGCAGAGCAGTCAGCGAACCGCCGCCGTTGTCATCATTCAGACGCGCTGCGCGCTCCAGCAGTCTGGAGTGCAGATAGAAGACATCGCCCGGATATGCTTCACGTCCTGGCGGTCTGCGAATCAAAAGAGAAAGTGCACGGTAAGCCACGGCGTGCTTGGACAGGTCATCATATACCACAAGGACATCCTTGCCCTTGTTCATAAAATACTCACCCATAGCGCAGCCGGAATACGGTGCAATATACTGAAGCGGTGCCAGCTCGGACGCGGTCGATGCCACGACAATCGTGTAATCCATCGCACCCGCCTTGGTCAAATCCTCTACCAGCGTCGCTACGGTCGAGTTCTTCTGACCGATAGCTACATAGATGCAAATGACATCCTTGCCGCGCTGGTTGATGATGGTATCCACCGCCAATGTCGTCTTACCGGTCTGGCGGTCACCGATAATCAACTCTCGCTGACCTCTGCCAATCGGAATCATGGAGTCAATCGCCTTGATACCGGTCTGCAGCGGCACATTTACCGGCTGACGCTCGATAATGCCCGGTGCCGGAGACTCAATCGGACGGGTTTCTGTTGCTTCAATCGGGCCCTTGCCGTCTATCGGCTGACCCAGTGCGTTTACGACGCGGCCGAGAAGCGCCTCGCCAACCGGCACAGATACAACCTTGCCGGTGCGCTTGACGGTATCTCCCTCACGAACACCCTTGTCGGAACCCAGCATAACGATAGAGACTGAGTTCTCCTCGAGGTTCATTGCCATGCCGTATTCGCCGTTTGCAAACGATACCAGCTCGTTTGCCATAACATTTTCCAGACCGTCTGCACGCGCGATGCCGTCACCGATCAGGATAATCGTGCCGGTCTCGCTCTGCTCGATCTTTGTATCATAATTTTTTATCTGTGCTTTGATAACACTGCTGATTTCTTCTGGACGTAACTGCATAGTCTCACCAACTCTCCCAACTTATGCGATGGAATGCAGCAGTTTGCTGCGGATCGCATCCAGTTTATTCTTCACGGTGCCGTCCATCTGGAGTCCTTCCATTTGCAGACGCAGGCCGCCCAATACGGACGGATCGACGCGCTTTTCCAGATGAATTTCCTTGCCGGTCAGACTGCGCAGTTTCGCGGTCAGCTCGGCTTCTTGTGCGGCATCGAGCGCAACGGCGGATACCACCGTCACGGTTTCAATCCCATGTTCCCAATTGTACTCTTTGCGGAACTGCTTCGCGGCATCCATAAATTCATGCACGGAATTGTTCTCGATGAGCACCTTGAGAAAATTGAGCAGATAGATGTGGAGCTTCCCGTCAAATGCCTCATCGACGAGGGCAACGCGCTCTTCTTTCTTGAGCGTCGGTGCTCCCATCAGCGTGAGATACTTGGGATTCTCCGCAAAAGCCTGTCGAAGGACGGCGATCTGACCGAGGATTTCCTCGGTCGCTTCACACTCATTTGCCAAACTGTACAGCGTCTTGCCGTATGCTTCTGCAATATCCGTCATGAAGCCTCACCTACACCCTTAATGAACTCCGAGATCAGCTCTTCGTGATCCTTTTCGTCGATTTCGCGCTCTACAACCTTGGATGCAATATCCACGGCGATACCGGAAATCTCGTCCTTGAGTTCGTTCATGGCCTTCTTCTTTTCCTGCTCGATCTGCGCCTCTGCCTTCTCGCGCAGGCGGGCAGCATCAGCCTTCGCCGTTCCCACGACTTCGTCATAATGCGCCTGTGCCTTGCGGCTGGCAGCCTTGGCGATGTCCGCAGCCTCTGCCTTGGCATCGCTGATGCGCTTTTCATATTCGTCGCGCAGCTCTTCCGCACGGGTCTGTGCGGTCTCAGCATCGGCATAAGACTTGTCAATCTCTGCCTGACGTGCGTTCAGAATATTCTGTACGGGTTTGAAAAGAAAGTGTTTGAGCAGCAGGAACAACAACAGCAGGTTGATCAGCTGTGTAATAATTTCCCATGGTACGATGGAAACCAGATCTAAAGTACCCAAATTCATTCTCCTTTCCTGAAAGTATTCCCTGTTTTACGCAAAACAGGAAGCTCGGCTGTCTCTTAGAGCTTGCCGAGGAAAGGATTTACGAACATCAGGATCAGGGCTACTACGAAGCCGTACAGACCGGTGGTCTCTGCCAGTGCACAGCCAAGAATCAGGGTAGAGGTTACCTTGCCCTGCGACTCCGGCTGACGGCCGATTGCTTCACACGCCTTGCCGGCAGCGTAGCCTTCACCAATACCAGGGCCGATGCCGGCGATCATTGCCAGGCCAGCGCCGATTGCAGATCCTGCGAGTACAATTGCCTTTTCCATAATTATTTCCTCCTGAATTTTCCTAATACATGTTTGTGTCAGTCGCGGCGTCTCATCCTCTCTTATGGTGAGCCTGCCGCTGAAAACATAGAGTTTTTGTTCGGTCTTATTCCTCTGTTCCCGCAGCCTGTGCGACGAACTGCATCGTCAGCATACAGAAAATGTACGGCTGAACGCAGCCGGAGAAAACAGAAAAATACACATTGAGCACAGCCGGAATACCGACCTGTAAAAACGGAATGGTGCTCAATGAGCCGGGCAGCCAGAAAAAGATAATCTGGCTGACTGCTCCCAATGCGGCATACAACAAAAGACCGATGACGTAGCCGGAGCAGATGTTTGCAAAGTGACGCAGAGACATCGAGACCGGCGTTGCGATCTCGCTGATGATGTTCATCGGCGTCATGACAAAAATTGGTTCCGTAAAGCCCTTGAGATACCCTCCGAAACCGTTTGCCTTGATCTTGTGGTACGTGATGAGGACAAACACCAAAATACCCCATGCAAGGAATGTGTTGAGATCATTTGTCGGGGAATACGCGCCGGTCAGGCCCATCAAAGAGCTGACAACGGACATGGACAGAATCGCTGCGATAAACGGAACAAAACTATCCCATTTCGCTCCCATATTGCCGCGGACCAGCTTTTGTGCCATCTGCACGATCATTTCCGCCACGACCTGCCGTTTGGTGCGCGCATGCACCTGCATCCCTCGTGTCAGCCAGATACACAGTCCCACAATGACAACCATTGCGATCCAGGCATTGACAACGGTCTGTGTGATCGGGTAGTTAATGCCGGGAATGACGTAGTATATCTTGGCGCCGGTGATGGATACTTCCATGAATCATTCTTCCTCCTTTCGATGAAAGATAGGCAATTTCATGAGTCCAATGGTGATTCTCGGGAAGAACATCGGAATAACGACGGCAACCCAATTGAAATACTCCACCTTAAAGCCAATGAGCAGAATCGCCACCATTGCCAAAAGGCGCTTGGTATAAGAGTTCTGCAAAACCAGCTTTGCTTCCTCCGGCAATTCCTTTTTCACGGATTTCTGTACAGCCAGTCCCATGATAAAGAAATTTAAAATTGCCCAGCCACCGCCGAGCAGATTGCCGAACAAAACGGTGCTGTCAAATCGTCCAAGAGCCAGAAACACAATCTCCATCACGACACTCATCGCCACAACGCTGATTGCGATCCGCTTGGTCTCTGTTTTGACTGCCGGTTCAATCTTGATATGTCTCACCACCTGTCTCATAAATTCCACCTGTGACACGCTCACTTGTTCTCATCTCTCTCTTCACGCTTTTTGAGCTGCTTCCAAAACTTCCATACGTTAGAGGCTGACCCTCCGAGTCCCAGCACGAGCGCGACTATCATGATCCATAAGCCAAGCCCCCATTTTCCGCGCAGCCAATTCGCAGCCAGCAGGCACAAAATCGGCGGCACAGCAATTGAGACTCCCAGCTGTGTCAGCAGTGCCAAATTCTCCATGCATTCCTTTAGGATTTGATGCTTGTCCATCCTGTCCTTCATCCTTTCCAGCAGCGCACAGAAAATTCACACCATCTCAGGTATTTTCATTATAACAATTTGTTCTCCGGAATACAACCATCATTTGTACAGTTTACCCTGTTTAAAATATAACGAACACCAAAGCGTGGTTATTTTGTGCCGAAAAATTACGTTAAGTTTATCAAAACTTTTCCATTTTATCGCTGCAATGTCTATTGTTTCCTATATTTCTTATCTTCTTTACAAAAATATTGCACATCGCATGGTTATTTTATGCGAGATACGGCAAAATCCTGCAAAAAACCAGATTTGTACAAAAAAAGCCCTTCCCGCCAAAATTTGACGGAAAGGGCGCGCGCTGTGCAGTTTTTTAGAATACGCAGTACTTATCCATATAAGATTCCATCAACGGCAGAATGTCCTTGTACTGTTCCTGACTCTGAAGGTACTCGTGAACGTCGCGTACATCAATCAGAGAGTGTACATGGATGCCGAATTCTTCGCCGACTTCCATAACTGCGGTCTTGCCCGGGTTCTGACCAACCTCGCAGCGATTGACGGAAATGAACATATCGGTCACCTTGACGTTAGCGGCGTTGAACAGAACCGGCAGAGTCTCGCGGATAGCGGTACCGGCGGTGATAACGTCCTCAATGATAATCACGCGGTCGCCGTCCTGCGGCTTGTAGCCGACCAGATTGCCGCCCTCGCCGTGATCCTTCGCTTCCTTGCGGTTGAAGAAGAACGGCTTGTCAATGCCGTAGTTTCTAGCCAGTGCGCCGGCAACGGAGGTAGCCAGCGGAATGCCCTTGTACGCCGGACCAAACATGGCGTCAAAGTCCTCACCGATGGTTTCCTTGACCATAGCGGCATAGAACTCGCCCAGCTTGGAGGACTGGAGACCGGTCTTGTAGTTGCCCGTGTTGACAAAGTACGGCGTGTTTCTGCCGGACTTGGTAACAAAATCACCGAAACGCAGCACGTCTGCGCTCATCATAAACTCAATAAATTCCTTCTTTGCAGGAGTCAGCATTAGAAATCTTCCTTCCTTGTTTTAGGTTACGTTCAGTATAACAGAAAGTCATAGATTGGACAAGTGGTCAAGCAAACGTAAATCCGCGTAATATGCCGCTCGCACCGTCTTCTTGGCTCTCCCTTTGGGAGAGCTGGCATTTGCGAAGCAAAT
>OGXW01000211.1_pt1 | contig 42091 bp, 38 predicted proteins | sample 1576341 | NCBI WGS metagenome assembly OGXW01 (sample SAMEA3541592, study PRJEB24748) | human gut metagenome | biome: human gut; feature: human-associated habitat; material: faeces | place: China | collected 2012
GGTTTGACTTGAAACAAGCCTTACGCCTAATCCATTCGGCACACTCTTTGGCGACAGCCTTCAAAGAAAGCTCGTTACGCAGTTTGATTTCAAATTCGGAACCAAAAAGGTCTCGCTCGCGATTAAGACGCGGTATATAAAACTCTCGGGATTGCTTATCAACCTTCTCGGTTACAAAAGCAGGAGAAGTGAAGATAAAACGTAGTTCACTGATGTCGCCTAACTGTTCTTTTAGCTCATGGAATGCATAGATAGAAAAACAAGACGCAGCGATAGCGACCTTTGAGCCGGAGCGTAAGGTGATAAGCATATCGTCCTTAAGAGTCTTGTTTACGTTATCTATTATTTCCATATACAAGAAAGAGAACTCCGGTGGCAGTTATCTGGTGGTTGGCCGAGCCTGCAACGACTGCTTGGGAGTTCCGGATTTTGATTTTTGCGCAGCAAAGCGCTACGCGATGAGGTTTACGGCGGCATCACTGCCTGTGGTTTTAAACCGTTTCGGCCATATCCAGATTTTCTGGTTGCTATTTATACAAAGTTAAAAAGATTTTTTGAGATGGCAATCGGTTATGCTGTAAAACACAACCGATTGCCGTTGAAAAGTGCGCTGGATGAAAGTGCGCTATATTGAGAATGTAAGCAGAGAGGGTTCATCTATTAATCACGACGGGTAGCCGTAAATATGTCTAATATGTAAAGAGGGAAATTTAGTCGGGCTGCCTTTACTGTTCTATAGAAAGATTGTATCATCGTTACATACTTCGTTCGGACGTTGTCTATTTCAGCATCCTGTTAGGAGCACCATGAAGAGGGGTAGGCGAGGGGTGGAGGATTAACGGCGATGGGTTAATTGGTTTCGTTGAGCGTGTCTTGGGGTTTCTGCGAGGACTGGATAGAGGGGTTACATGGCCTTCAGGGCGAAGTATTTCCAGAGTGGGGCGGCCATAAGCGATTGCTTGATTCTATCGTCGAGCAAGAGCTGCTTTACCTCGGTAGGAGTAAGCAGGCGGACGGCGATATCTTCGGTAACGTCGAGATGCTGGGTGTCGATTTTCTCAACGTCGGTGGCCAGAAATGTGTATGTAAGGTTGTTGGTCGAACTGGGGTTCTGCGAAAGAACCATGAATTGCTGCCAGGTGCCGTTGCCGTAGCCGGTTTCTTCCAGAAGTTCGCGGCGTGCGGTATCCATGGGCGCTTCTCCCTCTTCGGCCACTCCGGCAACGAGTTCGGTGAATACATCCCCGAGGCCATGGCGGTATTGTTCCACCATGACGAAATCGCCGTCGGCTGTAATGGCGATAACGTTGATCCAGGTGGGATATTCCAGAACGTAGTATTCCGGATGGATGGTGCCGTTGGGGAGGCGCACGGTGTCGCAGCGTGCCGTGAGCCATGGGCGCCGGATTACATACCGGCTATCTATTGTTTCCCATTTTTCGATTTTCATGACATACGGGATGAGTGTTTATGCTCTGCAAAGCTACGAATTTCCGGCGGAATTGCGGTGGCGGATAGTCGTCATATGTAGGGAAAATACGACAGGACGCTGCGATTGGATGTCTGCGGCGTCCTGCGGTAGGGGAGGGGGTCAGCGCCAGCCCATGAACATCTTTACGACTTCGGGGTCGTGGTGGTCGAAAAACAGGCTTTTGCCCGTGTCGAGGCGTCGGATTTCCTCCATATCCTCGTCGGAGAGCGAGAAGTCGAGGATGTCGAGATTCTGGCGCATGCGCTCTATATGGGTCGACTTCGGGATGATGATTACGTCACGCTGATATAGCCAGCGCAGAGCCACCTGTGCTACGCTCTTGCCATATTTGCGGCCGATTGCCTCAAGCACCGGGTTTGTGAAGAAGTTATTGCGGCCTTCGGCGAGGGGGGCCCATGCCATTGCGCGTGTGCCGAATTCATTGAGGTATTTGAGGGCTTCGGTCTGCTGGTCGAATACGTGTGTCTCAATCTGATTTACGGCCGGTGGAATCTCAACGTTGCTGGCAAGGTCCACGAAATGGTCGGGATAGAAATTGCTTACGCCGATTGCGCGGATTTTCCCTTCCTTGTAGGCTGCTTCGAGAGCGCGGTATGCGCCGTAGCGGTCGCAGAAAGGCTGGTGTAGTAGCACCAGGTCGATATAGTCGGTCTGGAGGCGGCGCAGGCTCTCGTCGATCGATGCTTTGGCTTTTTCATAGCCATAGTTGGAAATCCATATTTTTGATACTATGAAAAGCTCGGAGCGGGCGATGCCGCTCTCCTTGACCGCCTCGCCGACGCCTTCCTCGTTGTGGTAGGCCTGGGCTGTATCAATCATGCGGTAGCCTACGCTCAGCGCATCGGCCACGCAACGTTTGCATTCCTCGGGGTTAACCTGATATACGCCGTAGCCGATGCGCGGCATTTCGACGCCGTTGTTGAGTTTAATCGTTGTCATTGTTGTTCGATCCATTGTTTTATGATTTCGGTTGATGCAGGTAGGCGGAGGCCATTTTTCCAGTCAAGTCCGGGATAGCCTTTGCGCAGAGTCGCGTCGGCTTCCGACATCGGGCTTTCATAGGAGGTGCAGAAGGGGCAAATCGGTTTCCCGGCAAGTTGGGGGCCATAGGTGTCGAGAAATGTGCGGATTATGGCCGGCTCCTCGTGCCACCAGATCGGGAAACCCAGAAATAACGTATCGACTTTGGTGAAATCAATGTCGATAGGCTTAATCGCCGGACGTAGCGATTGGTCGAGATGCTCGCGTGTGCATCGGGAGGTCTCATTGGTCCAGTCGACATCGGCCGACGAATAGGGTTGCTCCGGCATGAGGCGGATGGCTTTGGCGCCCGTTGTCTTCGAGAGCTCCTTTGCCGCAAGCTCCGTATTCCCGGAGTGGGTGAAGTAGATGATTACTGAGTTCATAGAATCGGTTGTTTTGGTCAGCTGGTCTGCGGCCGGTTCGCTGCCGTGTGCGAAGAGCATGGTAGCGCCGGCTGCGGAGGCCATCAGGAATTTTGTGAATTTCATATGCGTGGTAAATACGTTTTCAGAAATTTCAAACAACAAGAACCATGCCGAGGTTCCCCTTTTAAGTCGAAGAACCGACAAAAGGGTACAACAAACCGAAATATGATATCGCTGAGCGTTTTAGAAGTCGTCGAAAAATGCATCGTTGATAATGTCGTCGTCGATGCAGTCGTTCCATGAGCCAGAATGTCCGCCAAAATAAGTGCCTGACGTGCTATTGTTGCCCGACGAGTAATCTCCTGAATAATCGGTGTCACGGAATACGTTGCCGCTACTGAAGGTCTTGTTGTCGCGACGCGATTCAATCGGGCTCCGTTTAGGTGAAAAAAGTTTGCAGATTAAATCAAGTAGGGCGGCCTCGCATAGTAAATTCCAGAAAGACATGTTGTTAGAATTTAGTTGTTATACAGAATATTGTTGGAGTTTCTCCGAAAGATATGATTTTGCGTGTCAGTTCCAGAGAATTTTGTGGTTTGCGGAGGGTGGCATTCGGAAGTGCCGACGGAGTTGCCGGATCACTTTATGTTGGCGCCATCTTTAAGAGCCTGAAACAACCATCCGGGCAATACGATTAGCATAATAAGAAGAGCCATGGTCAATGCGGAATTAGAGTGACAAGGGGATGCACTATCGCTTCCCGTCTGCAAAGTTAAGCGGCACCAGTGCCAAATTCTGGCACTTCAAAACTAAATAATGCAAAATCGGTGGAGGAAATCCGATTGTGTGCTTGTAAATGCATTTATTATTTATATTGTGAAACCTCAATAGCGGTTACTATGATTGAATCAGCATAGAGTCGTCCACCCCTTGAAAAATTCGTTTTACCTGTGCGGAAAGAAACAGGACCCCGTTCTGCCGGAAGGTCCTGAAATTGCTGTATGGATTCTGTTCAACCGGAATGCCGAGATTCGTTTTGCCGATTTTGTGCAGATACATAAAAGAAAAAAAATTGCAGTTAGTTGATTATTAGCTAACTGCAATTTTAAAGAGTTGCCTTGGAAGGATTCGAACCCTCACAGGCGGAACCAGAATCCGACGTGCTACCATTACACCACAAGGCAAAGTGTCCAATTAAAGAGTGCCTATTTTAACGCCTTCCTCTCTGAGGAGAAGCAACCTCTGCTGCTCACGGGCGTTATTGTTTCCCTTTAACGGGTGCAAATTTACGACGAGTTTCTGAATTGCGCAAGTTTTCCGGTCGAAATTTTTCGTTGTAGGCGAAATATTTTTGATTTTGCGGTTTTGGACTTACTCAGATAAAGTGGGCACCCGGTTGATGATTCCACGGTAAATTCATTTTATTTACCCAGCAGTTATGTACTCCGTAGCCTTTGCAATTTGATTATACCCCGAGAGTTGAAATCTGACTTTTCGTGTGAAATTGAAATCTGATTCCCACCAGACCATGAGTTTCTAAATGAATACGAACAGATTTGAATGTGTTATTTGGCAAAACGCTGGATAATAGTACAATATGAATTGTAGCGAATTGTGCCGTTTTGCAGATTTATTCCAAAAACGTGGTGACCTGCGTGGTGACCCAATTTGACAAAATGCAGTTTGGGTTGTCGTATTTGCAGAACCAAAGTGGCTGACTGTGAATAACTGTGAACGCCATCATTCATAAATTTATAGCAACGAAAATATTACAATATCACCCTCTCCAAAGTCATCGGCGCAGTCGCTTCGCCCAGCGAAGAAATTACCCCCATTTCACATCCGAAACAAGGACTTGGGGAAAAGGCCTGCGACCCTCTTTATCCGTATTCATACCCGCAAGATTGGTGTGCTGGTTACGACTATGCTTCAAGTTGGGGTTGCTGACTGGCAGAAGGCGACGGCATCGCCTCGCGCATGGATGGCGCATCAGAAAAAGAACTATCAGCTTCACGCCAAGTTGACGCAGATTGAGGACATTGTCAAGGCTCATCTTGCGAAGGTTAACTTTGACCACGAGGCACTTGACATGGATGTGCTTATATTTCCGAGCCGGAGAAGATGGACGCTGAACGCCGGGTACTGGAGGAAGCCGCCGAAGCCGAGGGAAAGGCTATCGCAAAGCGTGAGGCTGCGAAAGAAAAAGCACGCAAGAAAGCCGAGGAAAAGAACCATATCGAGGAAGAGAAGAACCGTCTTATCTGGCCGTTTCTCGTTCAGTTTGTTGATGACATCAGGAGCGGGGCGCGCAAGATTGGCAGTGACGATTATGCCCCCGGCACATGCAAAGTATGGAAAAGTTTAATTGGTGTTTATGAGGGCTTCGACCCATTGCACAAATTCGTGTGGGCGGATATTGACCGAGCGTTTGTGTCGCGTTACATCAATTATTTGCAGATGCACAGCTACATGGCAAAGGTAGTCAACAAGCATCTGACAAACCAGAAAGCTCTTATCAACGCTCTTATCAATGCCGCTTTCATTGACAGCGTACACGACAACCAACGTGCGGCAGTTCTCATCGTGAAGAAATAGATTGAAGACCATGACAAGGCTGTAGAAATATATCTCACCGAGGAGGAACTGCGGGCCCTCTACGAGATGCCGCTGACGGGGAAGAAAGAACACATCCGCGATGTTTTCCTCATTGGTTGCTATACCTGTCAGCGAGTGAGTGACTACAATAATCTCAATGCCGACAACTTTGAAACCACCCGCAAGGGAACGTGCATAATCCGTCTTGTGCAGCAGAAGACCAAGACCGAAGTGACAATTCCCATTCTCAACGAGAGCCTTATCACTATCTGCGAGAAATACGGATACAACATACCGAAAGCCAACGAGCAGGCGCTTAACCGCTACATCAAGGATATTCTCAACGACCTGTCAGAGCAGTTGCCGTCGCTGAAAGAAAAAGTACCGACCAAGCTCACTATGAAGCAGAAGTAAGCTTTGAGAAAGGAGAAGAAAGAGCCGGAGGCCGACCTAAACGGCAATGTAATCGTGCCACGCTATGACTGCGTGACCAGCCATATAGCCCGACGTACTGGCATTACAAATATGTATCTCAGCCACAAGTACACCATCCTCCAGATGATGCACGTCAGCGGCCACAAGACGCAAAAGGCCTTCATGGACTATATCAAACTCTCCTCCGAAGATATAGCCGATGAAATCGCCGCCATGTCGAAGAAAGAGAATGATAAGTGGTAAAATAGCAAACGCACTCCAAAAAAGTGGTCACTTGCCCACTTTTTTGGAGTAGATATTGGAGGAGCAAAATAAAAAGATTACTTTTGCATTCCAGAAATCCGGTCAAATGACCAGTTTTTTGGAATAGATTATGATTATTAAACGCGACTATTATCTAAATCAACTCATTGCCAGTAAGCACAACGGGCTTATAAAGATTGTTACCGGGTTAAGAAGATCCGGTAAGTCATATCTATTGTTCCATTTATTCGGTGACTATCTGAAAGAACAAGGAATACCAGATGATCATATCATTAAAGTTGATTTAGAGGATAGGCGAAATGCAGCCCTCCGTGATCCGGATGTGTTGCTTGCACATATAGACTCTAAGATGGCGGATGACAAAATGTATTACATACTTCTTGACGAGGTTCAGCATGTGCCGGAGTTTGAGGATGTGCTTAATAGCTACCTTAAGGTAGAGAATGCCGATGTGTATGTCACTGGAAGCAACTCCCGGTTCTTGTCCACGGACATAATCACAGAGTTCAGGGGCCGAGGTGACCAGATTCATGTATACCCGCTCTCTTTCCGTGAATTTATGTCAGTGGATAGTAGGCATCCAATTGAAGCATGGACAGATTATTACACCTACGGAGGACTTCCCCATGTATTAACATTAGAAACACCGAAGAAGAAAATCGACTATATTAAAAGATTATACTCAACAGTTTATATAAATGATATAGTCGAACGGTATAAGATTAAAGGCGAATCTGAATTGAAAGAGTTGATTCAGATAATTGCTTCTGCAATCGGGTCCCCAACCAATCCAAATAAGTTGGCAAATACTTTCAAGAGCCTTAAAAACGTATCTCTATCTAATAAAACTATTGATAATTATCTGACATACCTTTGTGAGTCGTTTTTAACCGAGAGGGCAATACGTTATGATATCAAGGGCAAGAAATACACAAACACTCTGTCAAAGTATTATTTCACGGATGTGGGTGTGCGTAATGCCATACTTGATTTTAGGCAGCAGGAGGAAAACCATATTATGGAGAATGTTATTTATAATGAGCTAAAAATTCGTGGTTTCCAAGTCGATGTTGGTGTGGTAGAGCATCGTACAACAGACAAAGACGGCAAGAGAATTCGAAAGCAATATGAAGTTGATTTCGTTGCTAATCAGGGAAGTCAACGCTACTATATCCAATCGGCATTCATAATGCCTACTGATGCCAAAGAACGTCAGGAATCCGCTTCTCTGCTTAACATTGATGATTCTTTCAAAAAAATCATCATCGTTAAAGACTACATTAAACCCAAAAGGAATGAGGAAGGAATTGTTACCATCGGACTAATTGACTTCCTCTTAAAACCCAAACTTCTGAGTTGGTAATTATAAAGAATAACTTCAACTTATTATGTGATGAAAAATATCGAAAAAATCGCAACCATATACGCTAGCTATCAATATGAATTAGAAAAATTTGGGGATAATTTTGCCGTCTTCTCTCTAGGTGCAGGAATTTATCCTGGAGTGGATATTCTTATCTCAGAAGATATGTCGACTGAAGATTATAATATTATTAGAAAGGACTATTCTGAAGCGGGATATGCTACCAACAAAGTGATATTTCATTCACTCGATGAGCTTGAAACTTCATTATTTTCTCAATTTTTTAAGCCAAAATATTCACGAGAAAGACTTTTGTCACATTATAAGGAATATACGGATAGTGTAATGAAACCTTATCGTTCCGAAAGTCAGACTCCTGAGTACAAATATATCGAGGTCTCTTATACTTTTGAGGAAGACTTTAAGCCTTCTTCATCAAATACAAAACTTGTAGACAAACTATATCAGCTTATCAATGGTGAGACCCCAAAGCTTATTATCGTTGAAGCTCCTGCAGGCTTTGGAAAAACATCTACTGCATATGAGTTAGTGGCACGTTTGTGCTCAGATGATTCCATTCGTAGGCCTTTTTTTATGGAATTGGCAAAAGATAGAAGTGCCACAACTTTCCGTTATCTTCTACTATCTCAGATAGAAAAAAACTTTCAGACTCAGCTTAAAAGCGATATTGTTATTAAGAATATAAAGAGTGGACGTATCCCTCTGATTATCGATGGCTTCGATGAGCTATTAAGTAAAGATTTGGACTCAGGTAAAGAAAGCGGACATTTTGAAGAAGTTGAAACAATGCTTTCAACAATCGCTGACTTACTAACAGATAAGAGTAAAATAATTCTCACAACTCGAAAAACAGCTATTTTTTCAGGAGACAAATTCTTTGAATGGTATTTCTCACAACAAGATAAAGGAAACGACTTTTCGGTTGCAAGAATTCAATTGATGGAACCAACCCCCAGTGATTGGTTGTCTCAAGAGCAAATTGATGTGATTCCAGATAATATTTCCCGAATTAATAATCCGGTCTTATTATCATATTTACGATATACCTCAAAAGAAAAGTTTGGAACATTTACCGATCCCGACACGTTGGTTAGATCGTATTTTGATTTTCTGTTCAAACGAGAAAGAGAAAGGCAATCATTGCCCTTTAATACTATTGAACAACGCTATATATTAGGGAATTTAGCTGCATATTTTGCAGCGGTTGATATAACCGCTGATAATCGGACCGATGTTCTTGACGCGATTCTAACACTTTCAAATGGATTGATAAAAGATGCAAGTACATCGGACCGTGATGAGAGGAGTTTGGCTAATACACTTACTAATCATGCGCTTTTGGATAGACATTCTTCTGGAAAGGTTGGTTTTATTAATGATTACGTATTTGGCTCACTCCTTGGGTGGTCTTTGTTAGATAAAAAAGAGGGTGGAAGATTAGTTGAAAACCTCTCTACTCGAACCGCAGATAAACTAATTGAGGCTTGTTCTATCTGGATGCAAGATAATAGAATTGAGTTAGCCCAAACATTATACGCCCTCAAAAATCTGTCACAAGTCGTTATCCTTGGAATAGATAGATTCCTTCTAGGGAAAATTATTCATCCGTTTAGCGGTCAATCCCTTTCAGATGAAGAATTTATAGGATTATCATTTGATGGTGATGGAAGTTGGTCCAACTGTACTTTTACGAAATGTAACTTTATTGGCTGTGTCCTTGATTTTAATAAAATATCTGGTTGCACATTCATAGCTTGTTCTTTTGACAATAATCAAGCGTTTGGTGATGAGTCTTCATGCTTTTTCTATGAAGGAAGCCCATTCGTAACGGAAGAACTTGATAATACTCTGAATCTGTTAGAGGGTGATTCTAAGGAAGATAATACAGAATTAGATAAACGGATTTTGGGCTTATTCTATCGGAAAGGTTCACAGATTACTCGAATCAACAAGATTTCAACAATTACCGACCTTCTAAGTGATAAATATGATAGGAAAGTGATATTCAAGCGAATTGAACGATTGGTAAAAAAAGATTATATTATTACTAATGGGGATAATGCTTGGATTCGCAAAGCTGGTTCGGAATATTTTAACACATTGAAATAATATAATCTATTTATGGAAATAGGCATCCAAATAGTTTCTGAAATACGTCAAGAATTAGAAACGATTCTTGATCGATGCGGAATAATGTATCGTTTATTTGCTCGAGGGAAATCAAAAGATTCAATTGAGCATAAAATCAATGCTATACCTGGAAAATATACTCCCAACGGTAAAAAAATACAAGATGGCATAGGCTTTCGTATCGTTTTTTACTTCTTAGAGGATGTGAAGACCATCTGTCACTATTTGATGGCACAACATCATATAGATATTTATGTAGATAAATCAGACAGTGAGGCTGAATTAAAGGAAAATGAGCCTGCCGGGATTAAGTATGTTGAAGTTTTTAGGCCACAAAGACTAAATTTGATATTCAGGATGCATGAAGAACGTGCAAAATTGTTTATTAATGAGCTAAAAAGTACTGATTTTTCTAATCCTAATACATATCAATTAATTGACACTACATATGAAATACAATTAAGGAGTGTGCTTTCAGAGGGATGGCATGAAGTAGAACACGATTTGCGATATAAATGCAAAAACGCACCAATGTGGAGTTATTGTGAAGCTGAATCGAGATCTCTGAATGGGATATACGCATCTCTTGAGACCAATGAAGTTGCAATGGAATTGCTATTTGAGCGAATGGCCTATCTTAATTACAAATCCAAAGATTGGGAAGATATGCTCAGAAACCATTTCAGAATTCGGATCAATCCTTATATGAACCTATCTGATGAAAATATAAATGCATTGAATAGCGATACGCGTATTGCTAAGAGAATTCTTGGAATTAGACGTTCGAATCTTCATTCTGCTTTATTGAGTATAAATAAAAGATATCCTATTAATTATGACAATCTGTTATATTTGACAAATCGAATGCTTGGCACAGAGGCTAATCAATCAATTATTAACACAGAACCTGTATTAATTAAAGAAATGCTTAATGTGGCTAACATCGGACAAACGAATTTGAATTATTCTTGACTTTTCACTCGCAGGGCAAAAGATATGATTTTATAACAGAAAAGGCGAGAGAATTGTCAAAAACTCGTTATAATCTGCCAAAAGTGGGTCAAAACCATAGATCTGGCGGATTATCATCATGTTTTAGTCTTAACCAATCTGCGGACATTTCGCGGAAAAGAACGGAATCAGAACGGACATTGCCCGAAATAATGAATACATCAAGGTGATATTCTCTTTGCCGGGCAGTAGAGCGAATTGCTATCGCTATATCGGATACATATACAGAGATTCTTGTACAACCTTGAGCTATATCCGGCTGAAAATATTTGGTGGGATTGAGAATTGCCACTTATCTTTGCCGCTGAAAAGAATATTTGGCGCGGATTGCCATGTCCGCAAACGCACTATTTTTGGCTATGGATAACTTTTTTCGTCAAGTCGTGAACTTTTCTGAACAAAGCCATGTTAAGAAGGTTGCGGTGGCATATTTCGCAATCAGAGCGGAGTGTAAGATTGCTCTGTCGGGATGGTTGCACCATTATCTCACCGCATACATACCTCCCGGTCCAAGAGAGGGCTGGAGTACAATCCAATCCAGATGGGTCGAATACTTACCGCACAACACCAATTTCGAAGGAATCGCTGAACACCATTGAACTCAACTCATTGTAAAGCAAATGTGTGTGCTTGATTTCGCAACCGGCTCCGTGACCTATGCGAACATAATCGGTGTGCGGGTACGTTCCCGACGCTTACACCGATTCCTGCGCTCGTGTGCAGGCGTGACGCTTGTGGCTACTGTTAATTAAAAAGAAGAAAAATGCGTATGCCTTACACTATGTAAGTAAGACACAGGCGCCTTCCCATATCCGGGACGGATGCCACTCAAGCCGTTGCCAATACGCACGGCATGGGAAGGGTGAGCTCCGCCTTGCGCTGACTTTGAACGGTCAGCAGCGACAATCGTCGGCTTTAGTGAAGCATTGCCGACAGCTCCTCTCATGTCCTTTTGGTGACACATCTTCACTGCCTTAATCGTCGCCTTTCCCAGCAACACTCATTGAAACAAATTAGGACTGCGATAGAACCGGAACCCCTTGTCAATAGTAAAGAAAGGAAATTACTTCATTGCCAAGTCAGAAAATCTTTGTAAATTTGCGGTGTAGCATTCCTTTGGGGTATTGCACCCTTACATATTAGCTCAATTGCTGTCTGAACCACCACCTCGACCAAAGAACGAGCTATAACAATCTACATTGGGATTCGTGCCATACGGCGCGGACTTATCCCATAGTAGATTGTAGCCTGTGGTGGGCTAAGACAGCGTATGGCGAAAGTCTGCGCTTTTGTTTTATCGGCAAGTGCGCAAAATATTAACATCTAAATTCAATGGAAGAAGAAACTAAAACACCACTTACCAATTATTACTCCAAACCGTATCAAGGTAAGCGATATAAAGAAAACGGAAGTGAATCATTCATTGTCCCGGCAGCTATCAAAATAATGGCGTGGATTGCTTTAATAGTAGGCATACTTGGACTATTTAGTGACTTTGAGAATGGTTCATGGAAATACGGACTTGGCATAATAGCCTCGTCAGTTTTCTTGTTTGGCTTCTCCGCGATAGTTAAAGCGGCATATAAGTATTTGGATGAATAATTAGGGCAATCACAACTAAAATCCACAACAAGAATGAAAAAGTTAATCGCAATTATAGTCACATTTGCCTTTATAGCAGGAGGCTGTAGTAATAAGCCGAAAAGCCGCATAGAAGAAAAATTTGAAAATTATGTATCTACAAACTTTGTGGAACCTTCCGATTATAAAGGCATTGTGTCAATTGTGTGTACTGATTCTATGAATGTTTTAGAAACGATGTCTTATTATTCTGACTTGATAGACTCCTTAGGTCGGATGCAAAGAGAATGTTTGGAAACAATTAATAACGCACTCCCAAAATGTTCGTATAATTTCAAGGCTGCCCATGCCGTCGAATATGCGAGTGTTTTAATGCATAGTTTATCGCAAACGCTATCCACCCCCAACAAAAGTGGCAAACTTTTTGAAAACCGTCAAAAGTTTGTTGATAATTCTGACAGCACTCGTCCGTTTAATAAATCCTATACTATTAAAGTTAAAATCAAGGGGAATATTGAAGCCTCAACCTATTATGCGGTCGATTGTGCACTTGTTGATACGGTTCTAATATCTCCTAACCCAATTAAGATATCGGAGCTACCGGCTCCATTGAACGAAGTCGTTGCTTTGATTGATGAATATTGCGAATGTGCCGATGCTGATTTAGAAGAAGTCAAAAGACTCAATGGAATCAAAAATGAGATTCTATTAGAATTACGTGACAGATGATTCCTAAGAACTCTACTATATAATCGACGTGGACGTCGTATCGGCAATTACATATACTAATTCCCTTAATTAATTGTTTGGCAGATTTTATTGTATGTTAGATAGATATACTGTTAACACTGATGATGGAACGAGGGTGGTTAACAGTTATGTTGAACCATCGGAGTTATCTTTGGCAGAAGCCAGTGTTTGGGTTCTTAAAGATATTGTATTAAAATGTATTGGTGGAATGCCAGACAATATTGATGCGATACGTCTTGCCGAGAATATTGAATTTGAAGATAAGTATACTTTGATACAAGGTATTTGTAGATGGAGTGAACGCGAAATTGTTATATGTCGTGCAACATTAAATCGCAAGGAAGAGTTTCTTGGTGTGCTTTTACACGAATTGGCACATGCTACAAGTAAAGCAGGTGATGAAACGAGGTCTTTTGAACAAGAACTCACCAATATGCTTGGATATGTTGCCACGTCTCTTTGTTATGCCTGTAATTTTGATGCTGACAATGTAGTCCCGGCTAAGAATTTGGATAGTCGCTATTTTGCCTATGCGAGTTGTAAATGCCCGACTTGTGGAGGAACGAGCTTTGATATTAATGAGGATAAATCTTTTGCCAAGTGCGTTGGGTGTGGTAGAGAATTTTCAAATGGGTATTCAGAATTAGTAAGTATCAACAGGAAAATGGTTGAGGAACAGGGGCTATCGGCTTTCATTAATAAAATGGTTGGTTCTATGTGGGCAACAAATCTAAATGATGATATTTTTGTTTTAGAGTTCACGGACAACGATAATGTAAGGTTCTTCTTGACGGAAAATCCGCCCACTCCTATGATTGGGGATTTCCACTATGGAAAATATAAATTAAATGGTGATACCTTGACTTTTGATTTTAAGGAAGATATTTTCGGATTATGTATTATGAATGGGAAAATTAGCAATGACTTCTTAAATATCACGGGTACGCACAAAGAAATTGATGGAAAAGTAACGCCAATACAATTCCCGATGCAAAAAATGTAAGTAACGCATATGAAATTCGGATTTAGAACGCCATCATTCAAAAGAAGCCTTTCCGCAGCCACAAAGGGTGCGGCAAAACGCGCATTGATGCGTGAAATTGTGCCTTATTATGGGAAACGTGGTATGGGATGGTCTAATCCGAAGAAAGCGGCATACAACCACTTGTATAGTATGACAACGGCCAGTCCTGTTGATTCGCTTACAAATACATCAAGCCGCAGAACCGCTGCTGTCAAGCCTCAGATGTCCGAAGCAGAATATCAAGAAAAGTTAAGTGCGTTGCAGATAAGACAGATTGGATTAAAACAATGCGAAACACCAATGGCATTGTTTAAGATGATTGAAAACGACGATTCCAATGGCAGCCCGATGCACCAAGCTATTCGCAGATTACATTCCTATGTTTTGGGGTATATGAACAAGCCGATGAAGTGCGGCTTTGATTATTGCGATATGAGTACGGAACGATTGCTTCGACTGCAACGCATTAACCCCGATGTTAAAGAGATGTGCTTGAATATAGTGGAGTGTATAAAACTTGGTATCTCTGCCGATGATATATTCAAAACTTTGTCAAGCGAAAGACCTTTAACTACTCTGATAGCCGAACGACATATAATTGATAACAGCATAAGCCAAAAGTCACAGCCAATACCCAATATTCCCCAAAAACAGCAGAATAAACAATCATCGAAAAAGGTTTTACAAACGTGGGAAGTCGTTTTGCGCGGTATTGGTGCAATCGCAGGCTTTGTGCTTCTCGCTTGGTTGGTATTATGGTTAATCGCCGAGTTTGTGTTTCCTGCCATATTATTTGGATTAATATTCTTGTCTTTCTTATTTGCCAAGAAATAACTTTGCAAAATGGAATAAAAAATTTTTCTGAATCGCACCTCTGCACCACAGAGAGGGCGAGGCGTTATCCCCGGTACCCCTTATGGGGCTGACTTCAACAATCATTCGTAACTGACAAGGCGAGGCTTCCGCAATCCGTGGAGGCTTCGCTTCTTTTTGGGAATACTGCAAGGCAAGCCTCAACAGAAAAAGCATTGTAGTGCCGATAGATTTTGCAAGCATTGTGCTACCAACAGAATCATGTTGGTTTATAATGCTTCGAAGCGCATTGGTGATGAGTCGTCGATGCGCGTTTCATTGACATAATCTTAAGAATTGCCATTTGGTCGACAAAATACCCCAGAAGCGAACTATCTTTATACAGATAATTATCCGTCCCAAAAGTGATGCCACCAGTAATAATAGGTGTTTGATCCGTGCGCTCGTACGGAGTTCGATGATTATGCGTAAAAAAAGCGGTGCGCCAGAATCGGGGAGATTCCGACGCACCGCTGATGGGGTGACAATGAGGGCGATCAGGCGGCGAGGAAGCCGAGGAGAACGCCTGCTGCTACGGCCGAGCCGATTACTCCGGCTACGTTCGGTCCCATGGCATGCATGAGCAGGTAGTTGGAGGGATCGTATTCGAGGCCGAGGTTGTTGGAGATTCGTGCTGACATCGGCACGGCAGATACGCCGGCATTGCCGATGAGCGGGTTGATTTTCTTCGACGCGGGGAGCACGAGGTTGAATAGTTTCACGAACAGCACGCCGGAGGCCGATGCGATGATGAAGGCCATGAAGCCGAGGGCGAAGATGAAAATTGTCTCCTTGGTGAGGAACGACGATGCCTGGGTGGAGGCGCCGACGGTCATGCCCAGAAGGATGGTGACGATGTCGGTCAGGGCGTTGGATGCCGTTTTGGCCAGGCGGTTGGTTACGCCGCACTCACGCAGCAGGTTGCCGAAGAATAGCATGCCGAGCAGGGGCAGGCCGGAGGGAACCACGAAGCATGTGAGGAGCAGACCCACGATAGGGAAGATAATCTTCTCGCTCTGGGCCACGGCGCGCGCGGGCTTCATCTTGATGAGGCGTTCGTGGCGGGTGGTGAGCAGGCGCATGATAGGCGGCTGAATCACAGGCACGAGTGCCATATAGGAGTATGCTGATACGGCGATTGCTCCCATGAGGTTCGGTGCGAGCTTCGACGAGAGGAAGATGGCCGTGGGGCCGTCGGCGCCGCCGATGATGGCGATAGCGCCGGCCTGGTCGGGCATGAAGCCGAGGGCGAGGGCTACCATATAGGCGCCGAAGATGCCGAACTGCGCGGCTGCGCCTACAAGCATCAGTTTCGGATTGGCTATCAAGGCGGTGAAGTCAGTCATGGCACCGATGCCAAGGAATATCAGCGGAGGATACCATCCTGCGCTCACGCCATTATAAAGGATATTGAGCACGGAGCCCTCCTCGTAGATGCCGATTTCAAGGCCGGCGGTAGCGTTGAATGGTACGTTGCCGATGAGTATGCCGAAGCCGATCGGCACCAGAAGCATAGGCTCGAAATTCTTTGTGATTGCGAGCCATATGAAGAATAGGCCTACAAGGAGCATCACGAGGTGCTCCCATGTGGCGTTGTAGAATCCGGTGAGGTGCCAGAACTGGGTCAGGTTTTCTACAAGAAAAGTGCTGAACTCATTCATTTTTCAGGTATTTTACAGTGTTGACAGGTTGAAGATAAAAAGGTGAATGAGTTGCGGTTCAGGCGATGGTGACGAGCACGGCTCCTTCGAGCACGGCGTCGCCCTTGGCTACGGAGATGGATGCCACCTTGCCGTCGACACCGGCCTTGATGGCGTTTTCCATCTTCATGGCCTCGAGGGTTACGACTGTGTCGGCTGCCTTGACCTCCTGGCCTACGGTTACGTTGATGTCGAGCACGGTGCCGGGCAGCGGAGCTTTCACGGCGGTGCCTCCTGCTGCGGCAGCGGGGGCGGCCTTCGCGATTACTTTTTCGCCGGTGGCGGTGCGGGGTGCGGCTGCCGGTTTGGGAGTGGCTACCTTGATGGTGGTGGCAGCCTTCTGCTCGAGTTCAACCTTGTAGGGGGTGCCGTTTACTTCAACTTCGGCTACGCCGTTGTCGATGTCGCCGATGGCTACCTTGTAGAGGTTGCCGTTGATTTTATATTTATACTCTTTCATTGCTGTTATGAGGGTGATGAGGATTAAATGATGTGGATTCTAATTATGGAGCCGATGGATCAGCGGCGCGGCATCTGACGCAGGGTGTAGATGTGCGAGCTCCAGGGCGAATAGTTTTTCTTCGCCTTGCTGAAAGTAAGGATGGTGCTTTCGAGGTCGTGGGCGTTGAGGTGCTCGTTGAGGGCTGCTGCGATAGCAGCGATAACCTCGCCGGAGTCGCCTTCGGGGCGGTCTGCGCGGGCTACTTCCTTGTGGTCGATGCCGTGGGCGGCCATCTTCTTGCGTTGCGAGCGGGCGGCGCCGATGCGGTTGATTACATAGAAACAGATGCAGAGCAGAAGGAGTGCGGAGAATACGATTGCCATAGCAGAAATTGTAAGGCCTACGCCGTTGGAATCAAGGTCGTGGAATTTCTGGACCTTATCGTTAGTATCGCGGATTATGTTGTTGCTCGACGGGGTTACGATGCTGCCGTCAGAGTCAGTGCGGATTTCCCAGTCGGCGGCCGATGTGCCGATTCCGTCGGCTTTGCGGGCGAACGACTGGTCGGGCTGCATCGGCGGAACGGTTATCGAGTCGATGAGCGTGCGGCCGTCGGCGTCGTAGATGCCAATCCAGTTGGCACGGTCGGGAGCCAAGGTGAAATTGGTGTGGAATGTGCCGCGGGTGGGCTTGTTGTCGGCCCAGAAAATTATATGCTGGCGCTTGGGGATTCGGGTGTTGACGTCGCCCAGGGGCACGGGGTAGAGCGTGGGGCGGCTCGGGTCGTTCGTGAGGTAGACGCTCGAGATCTCAAGCGGGGCATAGCTGGAGTTGAACAGCTCGATCCAGGCTCCGTGCTCGCTGTAGTCGTCGACGACGTTCGTCTCGTTGACAACCATCACCTCGTTGATGCGCAGGGCTTTTCTGCCCTGTGCGGTCGAGGCGGCGCAACAACCGGCGATAGCTACCAGTAAAAGAAGCAGTTTCTTCTTCATGGAGTTTGGTGATTTTTCGGTTAACTTGAAAGGATTTGCATGGCTTCCGGCGGCGCATCAGGCCGCCGGAGCCGTGCTTGATGAAGATGAATGGATTATTAGAGGGGTATGTTGCCGTGTTTCTTCGCGGGATTGGTCACACGCTTGGTAGCAAGCTGCTGCAGTGCGCGGATAATGCGGAAACGGGTATTTCGGGGTTCGATTACGTCGTCGATATAGCCGTATTTCGCTGCATTGTAGGGGTTGCAGAAAAGCTTGTTGTATTCGGCCTCCTTCTCGGCAAGCACCTTCTTGGGGTCGTCAGAAGCCTTGGCTTCCTTGGCATAGAGTACTTCTACGGCGCCTGCACCGCCCATCACGGCGATTTCCGCCGTAGGCCAAGCGTAGTTCATGTCGCCGCGCAGCTGTTTGCAGCTCATCACGATGTGCGAGCCGCCGTAGCTCTTGCGGAGGGTTACGGTTACCTTGGGCACGGTGGCTTCGCCATAAGCGTAAAGCAGTTTGGCGCCATGCAGGATTACGCCGTTGTACTCCTGACCGGTGCCGGGAAGGAATCCGGGAACATCGACGAGCGATACCAGAGGAATGTTGAAGGCGTCGCAGAAGCGCACGAAGCGTGCGGCTTTGCGCGATGCGTTGCTGTCGAGCACGCCGGCAAGGAATTTGGGCTGGTTGGCCACGATGCCGACGCTCTGGCCGTTGAAGCGGGCGAAGCCTATGATAATGTTGCGGGCATAGTCGCGCTGGATTTCAAGGAATTCACCGTTGTCGACGATTGCTCCGATTACCTCATACATGTCGTACGGGCGGTTGGGGCTGTCGGGTACGATTTCGTTGAGTGAGTCCTCCATGCGGTCGATGGGGTCGTTGCACTCCACTGTCGGTGCGTCCTCAAGGTTGTTCTGAGGAATGTAGCCGAGGAGTTTGCGGACAATCTTGATGGCTTCCTCACCGTCTTCGGCAGCGAAATGGCATACGCCGCTCTTCTGCGAGTGGACGGTAGCGCCGCCGAGCTGCTCCTGGGTGACGTCCTCGCCTGTAACGGTCTTAACAACTTTCGGACCGGTGAGGAACATGTAGCTGATACCTTTGGCCATGATGGTGAAGTCGGTCAGGGCCGGGGAGTATACGGCTCCGCCGGCACAGGGGCCGAGGATGGCCGAAATCTGGGGTATGACGCCCGATGCGAGGATGTTTCGCTGGAAGATTTCGGCATAGCCGGCCAGCGCGTTGATGCCTTCCTGGATACGTGCGCCTCCCGAGTCGTTGAGGCCGATTACCGGGGCACCCATCTTCATGGCCATATCCATAATCTTGCAGATTTTGAGGGCCATGGTCTCGGAGAGCGAACCGCCGAACTCGGTGAAGTCCTGGGCGAATACGTAGACCAGACGGCCGTCGATTGTGCCGTAGCCGGTCACTACGCCGTCGCCGAGGAAGGTTTTCTTTTCCTGGCCGAAGTTGTGGCAGCGGTGGGTCACGAACATGTCGAGCTCTTCAAACGAGCCCTCGTCGAGCAGCTGGGCGATGCGTTCGCGGGCGGTGTACTTGCCGCGCTCGTGCTGTTTCTCGATTGCCTTTTCGCCACCACCGATGCGTGCTTTCTCGCGTAGGGCGATAAGCTCCTGTATTTTTTCAATCTGATTGCTCATAAGTAATTGTATTTATTATTAAACTGCTGAGGCGGCTCCTCTGGGCCGTTGGCCGGAAGGATGCCGCCAGGCATTCGGAATTTGTTTATTTCTTTTTTGGATCCTCACAAAGTTCAACGAGGGTGCCCATCGTCGATTTGGGGTGTAGGAAAGCGATGTTGAGGCCTTCGGCACCGCGGCGGGGAGCCTTGTCGATAAGGCGGCCGCCCTTCTGCTCTACTTCTGCCAGAGCATTGGCAACGCCGTCGGCTATGGCGAATGCCACGTGCTGAATACCGCCGCGGCCGCCGTTGTTGGCGATGAATTTGGAGATGGCGCTGTCGTCGGCGGTGCCTTCAAGAAGCTCTATTTTGGTCTGTCCAACCTGGAAGAAGGCTGTACGTACTTTCTGGTCGGCCACTTCTTCGATGGCGAAGCATTTAAGGCCGAGCATGTTTTCGTAGAAAGGGATGGCCTCGTCGAGCGATGGAACGGCGATGCCGATGTGTTCGATATGGGAAATTTCCATGTCTGTGTAGGTATTGATGAAAGTTAAGAATTCAGTTGTGAGGGCGTCGGGCATTCCCGGATATTGCACTGTTGGCGCGTCGGGAGCGGAGACGGCATTTTACGCAACAAAAGTAGCGATTTTTATTAAAACAACCGAATGTTTTGCCCTCAAACTTCGGCGTTTTGCGAAAAAGCTCCGCGCCGGGGCGGCGATATGTCCCGACCGGATATGGAATGCAGACTATTTTATCGCCGCGAGGCCGCCGAGTGCGGTTTCCTTATATAGCGACGGGATGTCGTGGCCCGTCTGCTTCATCACCGAGACGATACGGTCGAAGCTTACGGAATGACGCCCGTCGGAGAAGGCGGCATAGAGATTGGCGTCGAGTGCGCGGGCTGCTGCATAGGCGTTACGCTCTATGCAGGGAATCTGTACGAGTCCGCACACGGGGTCGCACGTAAGGCCCAGATGGTGCTCCAGCCCCATTTCGGCCGAATACTCAATCTGCGCGGGCGTACCGCCGAAAAGCTGCGATGCGGCGGCCGCCGCCATGGCACAGGCCACTCCCACCTCCCCCTGACAGCCGACTTCGGCGCCGGAGACCGAGGCGTTGTGCTTCACCACGTTGCCGAAAAGTCCGGCCGTGGCCAGCGCGCGCAGTATGCGCTGTTCCGAAAAGTTTTTCGACGTATAGAGATGGTAGAGCACCGCCGGAACGATGCCGCAGCTCCCGCAGGTCGGGGCGGTCACGATCTTACCGCCGGCAGCATTTTCCTCGCTTACGGCAAGCGCATAGGCATAGACAAGGCCGCGGCTTTTCAGACTCTGGCTGTGGCCCGAAGCGTTCATGTAGTAGGCTACCGCCTTGCGGCGCACGCCGAGGCCACCCGGGAGCACTCCTTCCTCCTCTATGCCGCGTTCCACAGCCTCGCGCATCACCTTCCATACCTCCGCAAGGTAATCCCATATGGCCGGCCCCTCGCAATTCTGCACGTATTCCCAATAGGAGAGCCCCGTGCGCTCGCACCATGCCAGTATATCCTTTATGGTAGTCATGTCGTAGATGCTCTCCGACGGTGCGCGGTCTTCCCCTTCGCGCACGATGTCGCCACCGCCGATACTGTACCAGGTGATGGATTCCGTAGCGTTGCCGTTGATGTCGAAAGCCTCAAACGTCATTCCATTGGGGTGAAACGGCAGAAACGTTTCCGGTTTCCATACAATCTCGCAGGGCGCCGAACTCTCGAGTTCCTCGAGGATGGCGCGGTCGGTAAGGTGGCCGCGGCCGGTGGCGGCAAGCGAGCCGTAGAGCGTCACGCGGCGGGAGGCCGCCGTAGGGGTCTTCCCGAGAAATATCCTTGCGGCCTTGCGCGGTCCCATCGTATGCGACGACGAGGGTCCGAAACCGATTTTATAGATTTGTCTTATTGATTCCATATGGTTACAAATTTACCCACAATCCGCCACTAAACCAACAGAAATCGCCTGAAAATTTCGTCGGAATGTCGCCCGGATGTCGCAGGAAGTGGAGTGTAGGTCATTTCGCTGCCGTGAGGCTGCACAGCGGCGAAAACTTTGCCGCGCAGGCGGTTGTTCTATTCATAAACCCTCCGGCTCGGCCCCGTAGGAGCTCCGGGCCGGAACTTTAAAACGCTACAACTATGAAAACCAGACTGATTTTAGGAGCCATCGCGCTCGCTGCACTTACACTGACCGGATGTGTCAGCTCGAAGAAATACCAGCGGCTGCAGAGCGAATACACACGCCTCTCCGCCGACTACAACGATCGCCAGCTCGAGCTCGCCCAATGCAAGACCAACGGCGGAAACCTCGACCAGATGCTCGCCGACGAGCGCCGTCGTAACCAGGAACTTCGCGACGACTATGCTTCCCTGCAGGCGTCGCTCGACCAGAGCCTGAGGCAAAGCACCCAGGGAAGTGTCAATATTTCAAAACTCGTCGACGAAATCAACGCCTCCAACCGCTACATCAAGCAGCTTGTCGATGCCAAGTCTAAATCCGATTCGCTCAACATGGTGCTCACCAACAACCTTACGCGCTCGCTCAGCCGTGCGGAGATGCAGGATGTAGATGTCAAGGTGCTCAAGGGCGTTGTCTACATTTCGCTGGCCGACAATATGCTCTTTAAGTCGGGAAGTTATGAAATCAGCTCCCGCGCCATGGATATACTGAGCAAAATTGCCAAGATAATAAAAGATTACAGCACATACGACGTGCTTGTGGAGGGTAATACCGACAACGTACCCATCTCGCGTCCCAACATCCGCAACAACTGGGATTTGAGCACCCTGCGCGCCTCCTCCGTAGTCCAGGTGCTTCAGAATAAATTCGGCGTGGATCCCAGGCGTCTCACCGCCGCCGGCCGCGGCGAGTACAATACAATCGCCACAAACGCCACGCCCGAGGGGCGTCAGCTCAACCGCCGCACCCAGATTATAATCACTCCGAACCTCAACCAGTTCATGGAGCTTATCGACAAAGCACCGGCAACCGACGGCACGACGTCTGCTGCGAAGCCCGCATAGGAAGTGATGGTAAGCGACGTGTCGAAATTATTGTGAAGAGTACACTCCCATCCTGAATAATTCATATCACCCACAGAGGCCCGGAGGGCTGAGATTGTGTCCAACCCCAGGCGATGACCGTGGGTCAAGCCTGGGGTTGAGAAATAGCCATCTGCGTTTGAGCCTCGAAGAGGCGATGTTGTGGTCATAGCTCTACGACGGCAGGAAATTTCATGGACAGTCATAAAAATAAAACTGAAAAAACTGCGTCGGCTATTGCATAATTGAAACCAAACTCCTACCTTTGCATCGCTTTTGGGAACGCCAGCGGCTTTAAGCCGTAAGAATCAGGCAACCCACGCATAGCAATGGAGAGGTGGGTGAGTGGCTGAAACCACCAGTTTGCTAAACTGACGTAGGAGCAATCCTACCACGAGTTCGAATCTCGTCCTCTCCGCAAAATAGCCCTGCAAGCTTCCGGTTTGCAGGGCTATTTTGCATACTGGAGAGAACCAGATTTGAAGGGGTCAGCAGATTTTGAGCGAGCAGAGTTCGCCATCGCCTTACCGCCTTGCCTCAGCAAATACACTCAATCTCTTTGCAATAAAGTTTGATTTTTAAGCTTTTGGTGTATCTGCACTCAATTTTACCTCCAAATCGTGTGAAGTATGGTGCCATATATATAGGAAGTGTATATAAATATCACTCCTCAAAACTGAACTCAATTCTTGATTGTCAGCATATACCCGAAACCCCGTTGGTTGATAATGGAGATTGAGGAATCCTGACACAGAGCCCGGCGCAGCTTGTGGATATAACCGTGAAGCGAGTTGCGATTGTTCGGTTCATCACGTTGCCACACGGCAATCATCAATTCCGAAGCATCAACCGTTTTCCCGATATTAGCAGCTAACAGTTCAAGTATCCGGGCTTCGAAGTGCGACAACTCAACACTTTGCCCACCCAGCGAAAGCGTCTGTGTACTGACATTGAACAAATAACTCCCGAGTGGGTATTTTATACCCTCGGCTCGGTGGGGGGTGTGTCGGCGCAGCAGAGCTTTTATCCTCACTATCAGTTCGCGCAGTTCAAAAGGCTTTTTGAGGTAGTCGTTAGCCCCTATTTCAAAACCCTCCTCAACATCATCAATCGTACTTTTGGCAGTAAGGAATAGCAATGGAACTGTCGGCGACAGTTTTCTTATCTCTTTCGCCATAGTAAAGCCATCCATTTTAGGCATCATGACATCGGCAACGACTATATCGGCGGCTTCGGCCTTGAATTTCTCAAGCCCTTCTATGCCGTCGGCTGCCGTGATAATGTCGTATCCCTGCCCGCGCAGAGTGTCGGCGACAATCAGCGTCAGGTCTTTCTCATCTTCTACAAACAGTATCTTATTGCTCATCTTTGCTGAATTTGAGAGTGAACACCGATCCTTCGCCTTCTGTACTTTTGACCTCAATATCCCAGCCCATTTTATCGAGAATACTCTTCACATAATATAGCCCGATGCCATAGCCACGAACATCCTGACGATTGCCATGTGGTACACGGTAAAACTTATTGAACAGATAGGGAATCGATTTGGAGGGGATGCCAATGCCGTTGTCTCTCACCGAAAGGTATTTGCTATCGCCCATAATGGTTATCTCAACGCTATCGCCGGAGTATTTTATGGCATTGTCAATCAGGTTGTTCAATACATTTGCGAGATGCGTCCTGTCTGCCTCTATCATGATGCTCTTATCAATATCCACATCAATGCTGATATTTTTTTCGCCTCTTATGTGCTGAACGTCGGCAATTTCCTCTATGAACTGTCGCAATAGAATGGCCTCCGGTTTAAGCTTCATTGTCTTGCGTCGCTCCATACTCATGGCAAGAATGTTCTCCACCAGCTCTCCAAGCCGTTTTAGCTGTTTGTTGGCAATATTCAGATATGTCACCTTTTTCTGCGGGTCGTTGGCAGTATCGTAATTGAGCAGAGCGTCGTTGGCCGAATATGCTATAGCAATCGGCGTTTTCAGCTCATGTGTCATATTGCTTACAAAATCATCTTTCATCTCCTCTATTGTTCTCATTTTTGACACTGTGTGAAACAGATACCAAAAAGCCAGAGTAAACGCAACCAAAAGAAGAAAAACAGTTACAATAACACCTGACATCTCCGAAACGATATGGCGGGTCAGAGGTGTCATATATGCCTTATAATAAATGCCTTCGTCCGGATTGATATTAAATCGGAATGAATCAAATCCGGATTCACCCTTAAATGTTGGATTGTCGCAGATTACAGAATCCCTGCTGTCAACAACTCTCACACATAAAAAATCCGGATAAATAAATCGGTAAGAAAGCTGATTGCGTAAAACGCTATCCATTACCGCCATGTCATAAGGGATATACTTTTCCATTATCGCATGGAATTGTCTGCTCATTGCGTCAACCATCTGATTGGAATATGAACTGTTTTCTGACAACATAGCCCGCTCTTCAATAACTGTTCCGTCTGCCTCAGTCCTCACAGAAATGAGTTGACCGTTTTCATCCCTATATGTGGATGCCTCTGCATTTCCTGGCGAATTGTATTCTTCCATATCCTCTTGTACCTTTACGTTTGATGCCAGTCCTTGCGCTCTGCCGGCGCGATACATAAGGTCATCAATGTCTGCATCAGCCAAAGCCGTCATTACATCTCGTTCAACATTGGCTTTTATCGAATTATAAAGGGATATGAGATAATAGACATTGCAGCCGAAAATTACTGCAATAATCATAATAAAAAAAGTCGATATTGTCTTAAAACTTTTCATGGTAGTAAAATTACTAATAATCCTTCATACAATCCATTAGTATACCTTCGATTTAAGACTAAATAAGGAAGCGTTTAAGACTATATAAGGTCGGTCATGATGAAATTGAATGGATGGGTAGGTAATTTTGCATCAGAAAAATATAACGCAATGAAAAAAGCATTCTTTTTCATAACAATCCTGCATTGCATAGCATCTTATGCTCAGACTGCGGTGCCCGATACAATTCCTGCCCGACAGCTCAATGAAGTTGTTGTAAAAGGAGAGAAACCTCAGGTCAGGGGCGAGGACGGAATTATGGTGGTTGACCTCCCCGGAATAGTCAAGGACAAACCGGTTAATAATGTTCTTGAAGCCCTTGGCTATATGCCCGGCGTCACGGATAACAATGGAATGATAGGGCTTTCCGGAGCCTCAAATGTCACCATTATTCTCAATGGTGAACTTACCAATATGCCGCTCCAGAATCTTTATCAACTTCTCTACAACACTCCGGTTGACAGGCTTAAAAACGTGGAGATTATGTATTCAGCTCCGGCGAAGTATCATGTCAACGGTGCGGTAATCAACGTGGTTCTGAAAACTCCGACGCCTCTTGATGGTTTGCAGGGACAGGTCAGAGCCGGTTACAATCAGGCTCACTATGGTTCGTATGGTGGTGTACTCGCAGCGACATACGCATTAAAGGACTGGGCTTTTGACTTAAATTATGGATTAACGCGCAGTAAATCGTGGAGCCGCGAGGAAACATGGTCGAATCATCTTCATGATGGTAAGCGAACTATGATTGAGGACGATATGCGCCGCATTGGCCAGAACTGGAGCAATACCATATATGCCTCCGCATCATGGAAAACGCTCAAACTCATTTACAACGGTCAGATAATCTCGGATTCAAAGAGCCGGGCACTATCATCGGGTACGTTGGGCAACTATACGAATGCCTACAGGATGCTGTCGCCTGTGGGTTATCATAATGTGGCTCTACGTTATACAGCCCCATTCGGTATGACCGTCGGCGGTGACTATACCCGCTACTCCGAGAATCGATCACAGTCACTGTTTAAGGATGCAGATTATCTTCTTGGTTCTGAAAACCGTCAGGCGATAGACCGATGGCATGTATGTATCGACCAACAGCATCAGATCGGCAAATGGCAACTGAACTATGGCGCGGAGTATCAGCACTCGAAAGACCATAGCTCGCAATATTACGAATTATTTGACAACCCTGATTTCGATGATATACTGAACGAGGATGTAGCGAGTTCCTATGTCGGCACACAGCGGTCGTTTGACTGGGGGCTGTCGTTCAATGTCTCGGCAAAGGGTGAGTATTATCATAATAAGTATCAGCACGCCTGGAATTTCATTCCTCAACTCGGAGCAACCTACTATAAGACCGAAAAGTATATTCCAGCTCAATCTCAGCACTCGGCGTATCTATCCGTCATATTGGGAACTCCATGGCGCGACAAGCCATATTAACGACTATTCAACAGTGATAGGGAATCCGGAATTACAGTCATATATCCAGTACGATGCCCAATTCAACTACATTCTAAGGCAGAAATATGTGGCGACACTCTATTTTCAGTATGGAGACAAATCAACAGTGCAGCTGCCGTACCAGTCGCCTGATGCTCTAAATCTCATATATCAGACCATCAACATGAACTATGAACGTGTAGTCGGACTTAATCTCTATGCTCCTTTCTCAGTCAGTTACATTTGGAATGCCACAGCCACTGCAAACGTGATGAACAGGCGGGCAAAGGCTAATCATTTCCATGACATAAGTTTTGACAACTGCAAATGGGTTTTCTATGGTTCTCTCAGCAATTCTTTTAAGTTCAGTCAGAATTGTCCTCTATCATTATCAATTGATTTCAGTTACATATCACCATCACTGCAAGGGATTGCCGACCTTACGGATATATGGAAAGTCGATGCCGGAATCAAGTGGCTGTTCGGAAAGAAACGCTGCTGTGAGCTGGATTTGAAAGCCGATGATATATTCAACAAATGGTCGCCGACGATGACCATTAACCATGCCGGTCAGGACTATCGGATGCAAGTCCGCGATATGACCCGAAATCTCAAGCTGACATTTATCTGGCGATTCAATGGCTTCAAGCCCAAAGACACTGATATTGACACCTCGCGTTTTGGTACAGGCAAATAATATTCTTGAGCGCTTGTGTTTCGTCGGAAGGTAATATCCTTTCAGCCGGATGCGGTAACCGTATTTTTGTCAATGTCTGTTTCTATGGCAAGGTCTCAGTCAGGAGTTCGATAGGGGTTTGCCGGGAGTGGGGACGCGGTTGAAGGTGGCGCGGTACTGGAGAGGGGTTAGGTGCGTTTCTTTCCGGAAGATGCGCGAGAAGTAGGAGAAGTCGCTGTAGCCGAGCGAAGCTGCGATGTCTTTCACCGGAAGGGAGGTGGAGGCAAGCTGGAGGCGCGCTCTGAGCATTTTACGTTCCGTAATGTAGCGTATGGGGGTTACGCCGACTTCATGGTAAAACATGCGGATGAAATGGTCGCGCGACATATGCGCCGCGTCTGCCAGCTGGCTGAGCGCGATGGCTTCTCCAGGATTCCTGTCGATGAAACGCAAGGCGTTGCGGATCCGCGCGTCGGAGGATTCATAGCGCGGGTGAGCCAGTCGGACGAACCTCGACAGCAGCTGGTAGACGATGCCGAGCGATTCCATGCGCTCATGAATCGGGCGTTCGCGGTTCAGACGTACGCACTCAATCAGCGAGTGGCGGTTGTCGTAAATTCGCGGGTCGGGCGTATGCAGCCGCATGGTTTCGTTGTGTTCGCATATTGTGCGGAAAAGGTGCAGGTCGTGGTCGGTTCCGTCGAGTTCCACGGGAAAATCAAGGTCGGCGAGGACGCCCGGACCATCCGAATCCTCATAAATATGTATATAATAATGATTGAAACGACCGGTGCAACAATCGGTATGCTGCATGAAGGCCGGAATTAAATACATGTGGCCCGGGGTCAGCTTATGGGAACCCGAGGGAAGCTGAACCGTGGCCGAACCGGCTGTGACGAAGTATAGACGTGTGAACGGGCTGCTGACATCCCGGAAATTCCAGTCGGCATTGTGCGAGGCGTGGCCCACATTGAGCGTAAGCAGTTGCGGAAGTCGTGTGAAATGGTGCATGGGTCGGTATGTTGTATCGTGCAAGTTAGCGCAAACCGGCGAAATAAACAAGTGCTTGAGATGGCTGATGTCGATATTGTCCTATTGAAACACGAAATTCTGACAATGATTTCAGAAGATAACCCCGATATTTGCAGCAATTTAGAAATACCTGAAAAACCAGAGACACAATTATGGAGTATAGAGAAATAGGCCGAACGGGCATGAAAGTGTCGGCATTGAGTTTCGGAGCGTCGTCGCTCGGCAGCGTTTTCCGCGAAACGAAAGAGAGCGAGGCAGTCGCCGCGGTGCATACCGCCGTCGACAGCGGCATGAACTTTATCGACGTATCGCCTTACTATGGACATTACAAGGCGGAGACCGTGCTCGGCAAAGCGCTCCGCGAGATTCAGCGCGACAAATATTATCTCTCCACCAAAGTGGGACGCTACGGCAAGGATGGGGTGAACACCTGGGATTATTCCGCTCGCCGCGCCACCGAGAGCGTCTACGAAAGCATGGAGCGCCTCGGCGTGGACCACATCGACCTTATCAACGTTCACGATATTGAGTTCGCCGACCTGCATCAGGTAGTCGAGGAAACGCTCCCGGCGCTCGTGGCGCTGCGCGACAAGGGAGTGGTGGGCCATGTGGGCATCACGGACCTTCAGCTCGAGAACCTTCAGTGGGTAATCGACCACGTGGCCCCCGGCACCGTTGAGAGCATCCTGAATTTCTGCCACTTCACCCTCAACGACGACAAACTGCTTGACTACCTCGACTACTTCGAGCAGCGCGGCATCGGAGTAATCAACGCTTCCCCGCTGTCGATGGGTCTTCTTTCGCGGCGCGGAGTGCCGGCATGGCATCCGGCCCCAAAGAGCCTCGTCGATGCTTGCCGTCGCGCCGTGGAGTATTGCGACGCAAAGGGCTATCCGATCGAGAAACTCGCTATGCAGTATTCCGTGTCCGAACCGCGCATCGCCACCACACTCTTCAGTTCGGCGAACCCTGAGAATGTGTCGAAAAATATTGCCTTCGTGAGCGAACAGCCCGATTGGGAACTCATCGGCGAGGTGAAACGCATAATCGGCGACCAGCAGCGCGTAAGCTGGGCAAATTCCTGACGCTATGGGAGATTACACGATTATCGACGCCCATGCCCATCTCTGGCTGCGGCAGGATACGATGGTCAACGGCAAACCCATCCGCACGCTTCCCAACGGCCGGTCGTGGTTTATGGACGAGGAGCGGCAGATGCTTCCGCCGTTTATGATCGACGGAAAGAACACCGCCGAAGTGTTCCTCTCCAACATGGACTACGCGCAGGTGTCGGCCGCGGTGATAACGCAGGAGTTTATCGACGGCGACCAGAATGAATACCTTGAGGTGGTGGCGCGGCGGTATCCCGACAGATTTTTCGTATGTGGATTCTGCGATGTGCGTCGTCCCGGATTCCTTGCTCAGGCGCGCGGCCTGCGAGAGCGCGGCTTCAGGGCAATCGCCGTGCCCGGCCATCGGCTTTTCCTCCCCGAGGGGCGAGTATGGCTTACTTCCGACGAGATGATGGAGCTTTTTCGCTTCATGGAGCGTGAGGGGATGATACTTTCAATGGCTCTGGCCAACGGCGATACCCAGGTGGCCGAGATGAAAGAGGTGATTGCCGAATGTCCGCGTCTGAAGATTGCCATCGCACATTTCGGGATGGTGACCACCGACGGCTGGCTGGAGCAGATAAAACTCGCGCGAAATCCCAACGTGATGATAGAGTCGGGCGGTATAACGTGGCTGTTCAACTCGGAATTTTACCCCTTCAGGGGCGCCGTGGAGGCTATCCGCACTGCTGCCGACACAGTCGGCGCCGACAAACTGATGTGGGGATCGGACTATCCGCGCACCATCACGGCCATAACCTACCGGATGTCGTACGACTTCGTGTCGAAATCCGACGAGCTGACGCATGAGTTCAAGGCCGCTTTCCTTGGTATGAACGCGAAGAATTTCTATGGCTTCGGCGAACTGAAAAAGTTACCTTATATCAAAAATATGTCGGAATAAACTGCCATGAAAAATCATAACCGATATTTAATGCCGCTGGCGCTCGTGTTCTGCCTGTTTTTCCTATGGGCGATAAGCGCCAACCTTCTGCCCACGATGATACGGCAGCTGATGAAGACGTGCGAGCTTACCCCCTTCGAGGCATCTTTTACCGAATCGGCCTACTGGCTTGCCTACTTTATCTGCCCGATTCCGATAGCTATGTTCATGAAGCGCTATACCTACAAGGGTGGCATCGTGTTCGGGCTGCTGACGGCGGCTGCGGGTGCACTGCTCTTTTTTCCTGCGGCAGTGATTCAGCAGTACTGGTTCTATCTCTGTGTGTTCTTCGTGATAGCCACGGGGATGTGCTTCCTCGAGACGGCCGCCAACCCTTATGTTACGGCGCTCGGCGACCCTGCGACGGCCTCGCGCCGACTGAACCTCGCGCAATCGTTCAACGGACTGGGCGCATTCGTGGCAGCGATGTTTCTCAGCAAGCTGATACTCAGCGGACAGACCTATACCCGCGAGACGCTTCCCGCCGACTATGCCGGGGGATGGCAGGCATACGTCAATGCCGAGACTGAGCTGATGAAAGCACCTTATGCGGCGCTGGCCATATTGCTGATTGTAATAGCGGTGGTGTTTATCTTCTCGCGTCTGCCGCGCATCGCCGACGAGGAATCGTCGGCCGGGAAACTGATTAACTTCGGCGTGCTCCGCAGGAGGCATCTGCGTATGGGCGTTGTGGCCCAGTTCTTTTACAACGGAGGCCAGACGGCCATCAACAGCCTTTTTCTTGTATACTGTTGCACATATGTGGGAATCAGCGAATCTACTGCCACTACATTCTTCGGCCTCTACATGCTCGCATTCCTTTTGGGGCGCTGGATTGGCACACTGCTGATGGGGCATTTCCGTCCGCAGAATATGCTGACGTTCTATGCTGTGGCCAATATCGTACTTTGCGTGGTTGTAGTCTGCTTCGGCGGCATGACAGGACTCTACGCCATGTTGGGCATATCGTTCTTTATGTCGATAATGTATCCCACACAGTTCTCGCTTGCCATCCGCGACCTCGGCCAGGACACAAAGAGCGGTTCGGCATTCCTGGTGATGGCAATCGTGGGCAACGCCTGCCTGCCGCAGCTCACGGCCTTCATGATGACTCACAACCCCGCGTGGTATTACGGAGCATATATTATACCTTTGTTCTGCTTCGCCGTCTGTGCTTACTACGGCTGGCGCGGCTACCGTGTGCGGGATTGATGCCGGTAAGAAACGTGCGACTTAGTAACATAATCCTACTTGCCATATAACAACATGTTACAAAATACTTTTTGCAGAATCCTGACAGCTATATTTATAGGACTGGCTACCACCGATATGTCGGCGTATACTTCGCCCGACGGGAAAATCAGTGCCGATGTCGAGGCCGGAACCGGGATTGTTATAAAATACAAAGCAGACGGACGTTATATCAGACTGCTGACACTGCTTGCCGATTCGGTGGCGTCGGCCGACACTTCCGGACCTTTTACGGTGGATTACACTATGGTTACGGGTAAACGCCGCCATTGTGATAACCGGTACAACCAGGCCGATTTCCGTTGTGCCGAGGGCAAAGTGCTTTCCATGCGTCTGTATAATGACGGCGTGGCATGGAAATACTGTGGGGAATCGACGATTAGAGTGCACCCCGAACACTGGTGGCTGCAGAAATGGGTGGATTGCTATGAAGGATACTTTGAAAAAGATGTTGCTACGGCAGCAGGTTCACGTTGGGGCTATCCGGCTTTGTTTGAATATGAGCACGGCGTTTTCGGCCTGCTTACTGAATCCGGAATCGCACCGGAATCGGCGGCTGCGAGTCTGCATGCCACCGACAGGCGAGGTGAATTCCTGATAAAGCCTGATGGCGAGGGTGAATCCGGATGGCAAACCCTTATTGCAGGGAGTCTCGGCAATGTGGTGGAATCGACTCTTGTCACCGACAATTCTTCACCGTCGGTGCTCACTGACACCTCGTGGATACATCCGGGTGTGGCTTCCTGGGTTTACTGGGCCTACAATCATGGTTCAAGTGATTACGCGATAGTGAAGCGCTACATCGATTTCGCAGCTGAGTTGGGATTGCCGTATGTGATGATTGATGCGGAATGGGACGAGATGGGCGACGGCAAAACTGTGGAGGATGCCATAGGCTATGCCTGCTCGCGGGGGATAAGACCGATGATATGGTATAACTCGTCAGTTGGATGGATTGACGGGGCACCCGGTCCGAAATTCCGGCTTAACGACCCTGAAAAGCGTGAACGCGAGTTTGCTTGGTGCGAGAGTCTGGGAGTAAGCGGAGTAAAGATTGATTTCTTTTCAGGCGACACCCAGAAGAACATCGCCTATATGGCCGAGCTCCTTGAATGCGCGGCCCGACATAAACTATTGGTCAATTTCCACGGGGCAACATTGCCGCGCGGCTGGCAGCGCACTTATCCCAATCTGATTACGACCGAAGCGGTGTATGGAGCGGAGTGGTATAACAATGTGCCCACATTCACGGCCAAGGCAGCCTCGCACAATGCGATTTTGCCTTTTACGCGCAATGTGGTAGGATCGATGGATTATACGCCCTGCGCATTTTCCGATTCGCAGCATCCGCACATTACCACTCATGCGCACGAACTGGCACTTACGGTGCTTTTCGAGTCGGGCATACAACATATCGCCGACCGCCCGGAAAGCATTATGTCGCAGCCTGCTGAAGTGAGGGAGTTTCTGTCAGCCCTCCCGGCGGCATGGGACAATACATGGCTGCTGGATGGGTATCCGGGGGAATATGTAGTATTGGCTCGTGAAAAAGACGGATGGCTGTACATCGCCGGTATAAACGGTGCGGACGCCACACGCGAGATAGAAATAAGACAGATTCACACTCTGACGGACGGAAATGCCGGACACGCCATTGTATTTGCCGATGCAGAAACTGGCAACGGACACCAATGGGAAATATCGACTCTCGACCATCTGCCGGAGTCTCTGAAGGTGCAGCCACGCGGAGGTTTTGTGATAAAGATGCAAAAAGACAATTGACAAACAGATAAACAAATTTACATTGGATATATGAAAGCAATACAGATAACAGCGCCGGGGAAGGTGGAACTGGTGAGCCTTCCCGCGCCTGAACTCACCCCCGACCAGGTTCTGGTAAAGATAGGATATGTAGGATTCTGCGGCTCCGACCTTAATACCTATCTTGGGCGTAACCTCATGGCTATTTCACCGGTGATACCGGGCCATGAAATCGGGGGCACCGTCGCCGCCGTGGGCGCCGCCGTTCCCGAAGGACTCTTCTCCGAGGGGATGAGTGTGACGGTTAATCCCTATACCTCGTGCGGCAAGTGCTCCTCGTGTCGCAAAGGGCGTCCTAATGCCTGCGAGCATAACGAGACCTTCGGCGTACAGCGCCACGGCGCAATGTGCGACTACATCGCCGTGCCCTGGCAGAAGGTAATTCCCGCGCAAGGCATTTCGCCGCGCGACTGCGCGCTGATCGAGCCGATGAGCGTTGGCTTCCACGCTGTAGACCGCGGCGCCGTGACCGACATCGATACAGTGATGGTGATTGGCTGCGGAATGATAGGACTCGGAGCTGTAGTGCGTGCATCGCTTCGCGGCGCAACGGTCGTAGCCGTAGATCTCGACGACGACAAACTCCGGCTTGCACGCCGACTCGGGGCATCTCATACCATCAATTCGCGCACGGAGAATGTACACGAGCGTCTTGCTGAGATCACCGGCGGATGTGGTCCGGATGTAGTCGTGGAAGCTGTGGGCTCTCCGGCTACATACGTAATGGCTGTCGACGAGGTGGCCTTCGCCGGACGTGTGGTCTGCATCGGTTATTCGAAAGCTGATGTGTCGTTCCATACGCGCCTGTTCGTGCAGAAGGAACTCGACATACGCGGCTCGCGCAACGCTATGCCTGCCGATTTCAGCGCCGTGATACGTTACCTACGCCGTGGGGGCTGTCCGGTCGACGATCTTATCAGCCGGATTGTGGTTCCCTCCGAGGGCGGCGAAGCCCTGCGCGAATGGTCGGATAATCCCGGAAAGGTATTCCGTATACTCGTAAAATTTTAAATCGAAAAAGAGATGATGACTGAAGGCTACGCCGTGCGCCGCTACAACGGTCCGGTGAAACGTTACTGCCAGATACTTGAGATAGAGAACAATCCCGAACTCATCCGCCTTTATCGTGAATGCCACAGCGAGGCGAAACACTGGAAGGAGATTCGCGACGGCATCCGCGAGGTAGGCATCCTCGAGATGGAGCTGTATATTGTCGACAACCGGGTTGTTATGATAGTGGAGACACCGCTCGACTTCGACTGGGACACCGCCATGGAGCATCTGGCCGGTCTGCCCCGTCAGGCCGAATGGGAGGAATTTGTATCGCAGTTCCAGGGATGTTCGCCCGAGGAGACTTCTAACCAGAAGTGGACAATGATGGAGCGTATGTTCAATCTTTATGATTGACCGCCGGCAGAGGGCGTATTCACCGAAAAATCGTTAAATTTGAAGGCTGAAAAACAGGAAGTATGAAAGTATTGAATGACACGACAGTAGAGCGGGCTTCGCGCCCGGTGCGCATCCTCCAGTTCGGCGAGGGAAATTTCCTTCGTGCATTCGTCGACTGGATGGTCGACATCGCCAACGAGTGCGGCGTGATGAATACGTCGGTGGCAGTGGTGCCCCCGCGCTTCAGGGAGAACGCCTCAATCGGGCGTCTTCGTGCGCAGGGCGGCCTATATCATGTGGTTCTCGAGGGTATCAGAAATGGGCGCCCTGAACGCGCCTCGCGACTGATTGAGTGTATTTCCGAGGTTATGGTACCCGAGACTCAGCCTGAAAGATACGAAGCCATCATTACCTCGCCCGACCTCCGGTTCATCATTTCCAACACCACGGAAGCCGGAATCCGGTATGAGAATGACGATGTTCTGTCGGAGATTCCGGCTACCTTCCCGGGGAAGATAACCGGACTGCTCTGGCGCAGATGGAAGCATTATAACGGCGACCCCGAGAAGGGCCTCGTATTCCTCTGCTGCGAACTGATTGAGGACAATTCCACGACGCTGCGCGAGTTCATCAACCGCCATGCTGTCGTGGCAGGGCTTCCTCAGGAGTTCATCGACTGGGTGAACGGTTCCTGTATGTTTGCCGATACGCTTGTAGACCGAATAGTGCCGGGATTCCCGGCCGACAATATCGACGAGGTGAAGGCAGAACTGCAGTTTGACGACAATTGCGTTGTGAAGGGGGAGCTGTATCACCTCTGGGCAATAGGGGGCGCGCAATGGGAGCGGATTCGCGAGGAGTTCCCCCTCGACAAGGCCGGTCTCAATGTGCTATTTATGCCGGAAATCAAGACCTTCCGCGACAAGAAGGTACGGATTCTCAATGGCTCGCATACCGGAATGGTGCCTGTGGCGCTTCAGATGGGATGCCAGAGCGTCGGCGACGCTGTCGGCAATGAGGCCATCAGCCGTTTCCTACACGATATGGTGGCCCAGGAGGTGCTCCCGATGATAGCGGGTGACCGCGAGGAGCTCAGCGCGTTCGCCGCCGGAATTCTTGAGCGTTTTTACAATCCGTATATCAAGCACTATCTCAAGAGCATCGCCCTCAATTCGCTCTCCAAGTGGGAGACGCGCAACTGGCCGACCGTCAGGGACTACTTCGCCTGCCGGAAAGCGCTCCCCGAGCGCGAGGTGTTTACCTTCGCAGCCCTGCTTAGCCTTTATGGGCCCGGTTCCGGTTTCGAGCCGGAGGACAATCCCGAATATATCGCGGCCATTAGAAAGGTTTGGCGTGAAGATGATTATGAAATCACTGTGTGCGAAATTCTCGCCGCCGGAATCTTCAACGAGGATTTCGAGGCGTCTGCGCCGGGATTCGCGGCGAAGGTTGCCGCCCGTCTGCGCGACATCCGCGAGGACGGGATGGAGAAAGCATTGCAAAAACTTTTATGAAACAGATACTTCAGATACATCCGGCCGACAATGTGGCCGTAATCCTCACTGATAATAACTCTGTAGCTCCCCGCGGACATAAAATTGCCCTGCGCAACATTGCTAAAGGTGAGCCCGTCGTGAAATACGGCTTCCCGATAGGGCGCGCCACGCAGGATATTGCCGAGGGGGGGTGGGTTCATTCCCACAACCTTGCGACAGCCTTGGGCGCCAACGAGGAGTATACCTACCATAAGTCGGAACCTCTGGCCGGTGCAAAAGTCGCGCCGCTGACAGTCAACGCTTATCGGCGCTCAAACGGCGAGATTGGTATACGCAATGAGCTGTGGATTGTTCCGACCGTAGGATGTGTCAACGGCCAGGCGAACGCCATTGTAGAGCGGCTACGGCAGGAGGTAGACCTTACGGGAATAGACGATGTAAGAGCATTCACCCACAATTACGGTTGCTCGCAGCTCGGTCAGGACCACGCCAACACGCGGGCGGCGCTTGCTGCCCTCGTGCGGCATCCTAACGCGGGAGGGGTGCTCGTGCTCGGCCTGGGGTGCGAGAACAATCAGATGAACCGCTTCCGCGAAGAGATCGGCGCTGTGGATGCCGACAGGGTGAAATTCCTTGTGGCCCAGGATGTGGAGGATGAGGTGGAGACAGGATTTGGGCTGTGCCGCGATATTATAGAACGAATGCGTGCCGACCGCAGGGAGCCGCTGCCGATTTCCAGACTGAAGGTAGGACTGAAATGCGGAGGCTCCGACGGCTTTTCCGGCATTACGGCCAATCCGCTTGTAGGCCGCATTTCCGACCGGCTCGTTTCAATGGGTGGCACGACCGTGCTTACGGAGGTGCCGGAGATGTTCGGCGCCGAGACAATCCTCATGGACCGCGCGGAGTCGCGGGATGTTTTCGACCGGATTGTCGGAATGATAACGGATTTCAAGGATTATTTCCGCTCGTTCGGAATGCCCGTCTACGAGAATCCTTCGCCCGGCAACAAAGCCGGAGGAATCACCACGCTGGAGGAAAAATCGCTTGGGTGCGTGCAGAAGGGTGGTACTTCGGTCGTTGTCGATGTGCTCGATTATGCAAGCAGGGCTACAACCCCCGGACTTAATCTGCTTACAGCTCCCGGCAACGACCTCGTGGCCGCTACGGCGCTCGCTTTGTCGGGATGCCATATGGTGCTGTTCACAACCGGGCGTGGCACTCCGTTCGGTACTTGCGTGCCCACGATGAAAATCTCAACCAATAGCCAGCTGGCCTCCCGAAAAAGGAACTGGGTGGATTTCGACGCCGGCATCCTTCTTGAAAATGGCGATATGGAAAGTGTTGCCGATAGCCTGATGGCCAAAATAGTGGAGACCGCCAATGGCTCGCGTCTGAAACACGAACTTGCCGGCGCCAAGGAGATTGCCATCTTCAAATCCGGCGTGACGCTATAGTCGTCATATGGACGTTTGGACTCCCGTCACGGTCTGTTAATCAGTCGTTCAATAGGTTAAGTGCCGTTAAAAGTTGATGCATTTAAGATTATATAAGGGTTGAAATAGTTGGCGGACGGACGTGCGGTTTTATATTTGCGGCAAATCGACTGATATGTTTCGCTATTTGTTTGTGGCCGCTTTCTCCATATGTTGGTTGTTTGCTTCAGGCTTTGACCGGAAAGGTATCGTAGTCGCCGACTCGGCTACGCGCGTTCCGTTGCCGAGTGCATCGGTATTCGGCAGTTCCGGCCTCGCTATCGGAAAAACCGACAGTCGGGGATGCCTGCCCTTTATTCCTGAAGGCGATTATCCGGTTCTGGTGAGCTACATCGGCTTCGAGGACAAAATCCTGGAGACAGCGCCGGCGGATACGGTTTTCCTGACCGAAAGTATTCCTGAACTTCCCGAAGTTCTTGTGGAGACGCGGGCGCGCAAGGTTCTCCATATGCTTGCCTATGTCAGGGAATATTCCACGCTTTCCACATATTCTGATACCGTCACGCTCTTTCGGGAGAAAATGGTTGATTTCATGATTGTTCCTGACCGGAAGATGAAGTTCCGCGGCTGGACGTCGCCGCGGCTGCTCACTTCGCGGTCGTACTACCGCTTTACTGATGGCGAGGGGCTCGACAGTGTAAGCGACCGATTCAACAACCATTTTACATGGTCGGACTGGATTGGCATTCCGCCAGCGAGCGCATGGCCTTTGGGGCTGAGGACCGATACCGTGGGCTGCGACACGATATTCGGCAGGTACAGTCCTACGGAAATATGGACACTCGGAGAAGCCCGTACTAAGGTCGAGGTCGATGTCCTCGCCGATACTACGAGCAGGAAATGGGTGCCGAATCTTTCGGGCTTTTTCCGCCAGCGTCTTGATTTCGAAAAGTTCAAGGCGAGCTATACCTATGAAGTAGTGCCCGGCGATTCGCTCCGCCCGCGCAATCTTGCCGCGTATGAATTCCAGATAGATTCCAACGGCCGCGGCCATGATATGTTCTTCTTCAACCGGGTAAACGAGCCTTGCTTTGTGAGCACGCGGGCTGAAGTCTATATTGTCGACCGTGAATATATCCCCGTAAAGGAGGCGAAGAAGTGGGAAAGCGGAAAGCTTGATATTGGCAGTAACATTTATGAGCCGCTCGACGCGCCGCCGCTTGAATCTGAGATACGCAGTCTGGTGGATCGGGTGATAAATCAGGACTCCGACGAAATCAGGCTCGGATTTGTACCCGACCGGAAACTCCTCGGTGGCCACCGCGAGCCGAAGAACTTCCGTATCGGGCGTCGCGCCCTCTCGTTGCTGAAAACGCTTACGGGCGTCACCCGCTATAAATTCCACAAGAACATCAACCGGCGCTGGGACGAGCTCCGCACCGAGCGTAAGCGCGCCAACGCCTCCCGCACCCTCCCCGCCGCCTCAGAATAGACTTTAAGTTTTCTCTGTAGGCAGAAAACACGACGCCCCAACTACAATCACATTCGATCCATATGTGATTGCAGTCGGCGCGAGGGCGGCTGGTGGAGCCAGGCGCGGCGAGGCCTACCTCACTGGCGGCTCTTTATAGGGGCGCAGAACCCATGGGTTTGCACCCATGGCTACAGCTATACAACCCCTACGGGGTTGCATTCGCCATCTAAACAGCACTGCTATAATAGCCATCCCCATCCGGATGGGAACGGCGAGCTGAAGCTCGCTCACAGAACCACCGAAATGTAGGGACGCACGGCTCCCCCAAGAACTCACTTAGGGAAAGCCTCGCTAAAGCTCGGAGCAGGAACAAAAATTTTACCTGCTCTGAGGGATATGCAAAGTTACAACCGATTGCGGCGGTTGCGAGTCCAAAAAATCCGCTTAACATTTATTTAACGTGCAATATGGTTGAGAATTAGGGATTTATGAGTGAGATTTTTTTAAAATTTACATGAGAAACCATAGTAAAGTATGAGGCAGAGGGTGGAAAAGCGGAGGAAGAGCGACCGAGTGGTCGCTCTTCCAGGGTAAAAGGCGGCATTTCAAGAGGGAAGCAGGTAATTTCAGGGGAGGTGGAGGTAGGATTTGAGGGCGTCGACGTAGGTTTCGAAGGCGTGGCGGCCGAGGGGGGTGACGCGGCATACTGTGCGAGTCTTTTTGCCGGCGAAGCCTTTCTCAATGTCGATGTATCCGGCGTCGGCAAGTTTGTCGAGCTGTACGCTGAGGTTGCCGGCGGTCGATTCGGTGGTCTGCCGAAGGTATACGAAGTCGGCTTCTTCGACATTCATGAGAATCGACATTACGGCTAACCGCAGCTGGGAGTGGAGCAGCGGATCAAGCTCTTTCATTCTTTAGTGCTTTATAGTTGATTGCATATCCCGGAAGAAGCATCATAGCTCCAAAAGAGAGGCCGAATAGCGGCATGTACCATTCTACCTCGAGGGGTACGTGCCCGGCGATGCAGCATGCAGTGAAGATCCCTGCCGTCAGGCCGATGCCTCCGCCCCAGATGAGCGACGACTCACTCACGAATATGCCTTGGGCTATTTCGGTAACAGATACAATTATCAGTGCGAAAATAAACATCATGCTCCAGCAGTCGATGCCTGCCATCAGAGTAAAGCCGAGGCAGAATGCCGTTGCGAGAATGGCGGAGAATCCGACGATGCTCCAGAGGCGGGATATCATTCTGTCGGTTACGGTCTTGACGCCTCGTTCACGGCGCTCCTTGCGGTCGATAATCGGGGTGAATATGCCTCCGATTATCCAGATGAGGAACCACAACCAGTTCCACGCGGGATTGTGGGTGAGATACAGCATAGTCCAGACTGCCAGTGTGACGGCAATCGTGGTGTATCCCCATACGAGAAGGATGCTTCCGTTGCCGAAGTAGCGGCTTTTGGTGCGCGAAATCATAGTTGCGATAAGATCGAGACTTTCTTGCTCGGTGAGTTTTCTGTCGTCCATTTCAGTAAAAGAATTTAAAAAATAGCAAATCGGTTTATAAAATAAACCATGGGTTTCTGAAATAAGGCGGCACTCGCGATTACCGCCCTTGATTCGATTGCAAATGTAGTTCGGTTTATAATTTAAACCAAATGTCAAGTGGTTATTTAACTTGTTTTAACTAAATAGTTAATAACAATACATGCAAACACATCGGAGTATCAGTGGGGGAGGGATATGTTGAGCTCCTGGATGGCAGGCATATAGATTGAATCGCCCGGTGCTTCGAGTGTCAGGGTAAGTCCGCTCCATAGACGCTTGGGGTCGTGACCGAAATAATCGGGGTCGTAGCGGAAGGTGTATGGGCCGGTCTGGATTGCCGGACCGGAGATGAGCACCACCTTGATGTCGGATGTATCTGAACCGGCTATGGGAGAAATGCGGTCGGCATTTGAGAAAAAAGGCTCTACGGTGAATTCAAAACCATCGGGAATCCTTTCGGCGGAGGAGGGGAGAACTTTACGAAGCGGAAACGACATCCTGACATGGCGAGTAGAATCGTAATCGACTGTCTGACCGCTGATTTTAGCTGAAACATATCGTGGTAAATCACCATGCGCGGCGCTATAGCGTCGGCGCGTCCATTCTACCATTTCGTTGTCGTGATACCAGAAGCAGTCGTGCGGATCAATAGACTCGCTTCCGTCGGCATGCCAGCGCGAATAGAACTCGCCTCCTGCCGGGCGTGGATCGGCGAGGGATTTCTCGATGAAGCGCGCAATGTAGAGCTGTGTATCCTCGCCGAGATCGAAATGGCCGCGCCCTGCATCGCAGAGGAAAGAGATGCGGCTTTCGGGATACATCATGCGGAATGCCAGCGCCGGACGCACGCGTGCCTCCCACCATTCATATTCTCCCTCAATCATCAGCCGGACGCACGC
>OGXW01000218.1_pt1 | contig 41271 bp, 33 predicted proteins | sample 1576341 | NCBI WGS metagenome assembly OGXW01 (sample SAMEA3541592, study PRJEB24748) | human gut metagenome | biome: human gut; feature: human-associated habitat; material: faeces | place: China | collected 2012
ATTAGATGAATCCATAATAGTTAATAAATCAAGATTTAATAAATATTTAAAAGAATTTATAATTAAACTACTTTCTAAACATCCAGATAAACTTAAGTTTACTTTTTTATGTAATAAACTATTAAAAAGATTTTCTATTTTTAAAAATTGATTATTATTCATAATTACATACAACTCCTATACTTATAATATTTTGAGCAAAACTCAATAAAATATTCTATATAAAAAGACTTTTGTAAATTATATTTTAATAAATGCTAAATAGTCAATTTTAATTTTTCAAGCTAATAACTTATTTAATAAATAAATGACCAATTTTTCTTTCTTTTTTAAGAAATAGCTTGTTTTTTCATTTTTATAGCATAAATAAAATAAAACAACATATAATAAGAAAGATAAAGCAAAAGGAGGAAAAGAATGAAAGTAATTGATAAAATTGCATTAGTATTAATAATAATTGGTGCTATAAATTGGGGACTAATAGGATTTTTCAAATTTGATTTAGTAGCAACAATATTTGGTGAAATGTCAATAATATCTAGAATAGTATATGGATTAGTTGGAATATCTGGATTATGGGGAATAAAATTATTATTTGATGATTAAAAAAATAATATATCGATCACTTTAGGCTTTTGCAATTCAAAAGTGGTCGATTTTTATTTGTCTATAATATTTTGCCAATTAATAAAAATTTGAAAAAATCAAACAAAAAATTCTCTTATATGATATAATTATACAAAAAATATAGGAGGAGTTTTTTATGAACAAGAAAAAAACATTTAAAATTATTTTATTAATCATATTAATAGTACTAGCTATATTTGTACTCTATACTCTAAGGAATTTTATTATAGTAAAAAGTTTGCAAAATAAAATAGCACAATATACATCTATTTCAAACTTTTCAGCAACAATAAATCAAACATTTACAGATGACAGTACGAATGTTTTAATAAATTATTATCAAGATGGAAACAAGCAAGCTGTGATTTTACAAAGGACAGATTCTAATGGAGAAGTAATAAAAATGTCACAATATAATAATGGTGAAAGATGTGATGTTTTCTGGGATGCAAATGATTCTAAAACAGCACAATTAAATGCTGTTAATACAATAAATGTACAATTAACAAACTCTTTAGAAACAGACAATGACTGGCAAACACTATTAGCTTGCACATTTGCAGTAATAAAATCTACTAAATATAACGGAAAAGACTGTTATTCTATAACTAATTATATGTCACCTCTTTTTATGAATGGAACTGAAAAAAATGAAGTATATGTAGATAAAGAAACAGGAATTGCTATAAAAAATATTATGGATAACCAAATAACAGAAAAAGAATACAATTTTAATACTGTAGATGAGGCTGTATTTACAGAGCCAGACATTGGACAATACACTTTAAAATAAAATGCTAATATGAATATTTTATTAAAAATTGACATATAATAAAATGTGTGCTAATATAATTATAGCAATTGCAATAAATGTTTCAATGAGTAACAAAAAAAGACTAGGAGTCGGCTAAACTTACCTAGTCTTTTTCTATGCTAATCATCAAAGTCTTTTACAATTAAGTAAATAACATATAATGCTAGCAATTTTATAAATGGTTTCAATGAGCAACCTCCTTCCTGCCTCTAAGCAAGTCGGCAACAATAATATACATTAATGGAATAGCGTTGTCAACATGAACCTTGAAAATACAAGAAAAATATAGTATAATACCAAAGACTAATAACTAGGAGGAAGTAAAATGTTAAGTGCAAATAATGTAACCGTTAGATTTGGGAAAAGAGTATTATTTGAAGATGTTAATATAAGATTTGCAAAAGGAAACTGCTATGGAATTATAGGAGCAAATGGAGCTGGTAAATCAACATTTTTAAAAGTGTTATCAGGAGAGTTAGAGCCAAGTAAAGGTGATGTATCTTTAGAAAAAGGTGAAAGACTTTCAATGTTAAAACAAGACCACTATGCTTTTGAAGAATTTACAGTAATAGATACAGTAATAATGGGAAATAAAGAATTATATGACATAATGAAAGAAAAAGAAGCAATATATGCAAAACCAGATTTCTCAGAAGAAGATGGAATGAAAGCTGCAAAATTAGAAGAAAGATTTGCAGAACTAGATGGATGGAATGCAGAATCAGATGCAGCAAAACTTTTAAATGATTTAGGAATTATTCCTGAAAACCATTATAAATATATGAAAGAAATAGAAGCAAGAGATAAAGTAAAAGTGCTATTAGCACAAGCTTTATTTGGAAATCCAGATGTATTGTTACTAGACGAGCCTACAAATGACTTGGACTTAAAGAGTATTGAATGGTTACAAGAATTTTTAATAGATTTCGAAAACACTGTAATAGTAGTATCACATGATAGATATTTCTTAAACAAAGTTTGTACATATATAGCAGATGTTGACTTTGGAAAAATAAAAGTATATCCAGGAAACTACGATTTCTGGTATGAATCAAGTCAACTAGCACAAAAACAAGCAAGAGAGCAAAACAAGAAAAAAGAAGAAAAAATCAAAGAATTACAAGACTTTATTGCAAGATTTAGTGCAAATGCATCAAAATCAAAACAAGCAACATCAAGAAAGAAAACATTAGAAAAAATTCAATTAGAGGAAATAAAACCATCAAACAGAAAATATCCATATGTAGACTTTAAACCTGATAGAGAACCAGGAAAAGAAATTTTACAAGTAAAAAATGTATCTAAAACAGTAGATGGAGTAAAATTATTAGACAACATATCTTTTAGTGTAAAAGAAGGAAATAAAATAGCATTTTTAGCAGACAATGAACTTGCAAAAACAATATTATTCCAAATAATTGCAGGGGAACTAGAACCAGACGAAGGAAAAATCGAATGGGGAACAACAATAACAACAAATTATTTCCCAAAAGATAACAATTACCTATTTGAAACAGACGAAAACATAACAGAATGGTTAAGAAAATACTCAAAAGATCCAGACGAAACATATATAAGAAGCTTTTTAGGAAGAATGTTATTCTCAGGAGATGAAGCATTGAAAAAAGTAAATGTATTGTCAGGTGGAGAAAAAGTAAGATGTGTATTATCAAAAATGATGCTATCAGGAGCAAACTTTCTAATATTTGATGAACCAACAAACCATTTAGATATGGAAAGCATTACATCTGTAAATGAAGGAATGAAAAAATTTACTGGAAATATTTTATTCACATCACATGACCATGAATTAACTCAAACAGTTGCAAATAGAATAATAGATATAAAAGAAAATGGCGAAGTGATAGACAGAGAAATAACATATAATGAATATTTAGGAGTAGAATGATTTTGTGATTTTGGGGACGGAGCAAAAAATCATTTTAATATATGCTAAGAGAATAGCGTATAAAAGTATAATCGTGTTTTAGAAAATAAAATTAGATAATGTGGATTTTATTATAATAATTTAAAGTGCAAAATATTAAATGTGAAATTTACATAAAATTCACAAAATAAAAATTAAATAAACATATTTGAATTGTAAAAAGAAGTAAAAAGATAAAAGAAAGTGAGTGATAAAAATATCAAGACAAGTTCGAAAAAATCTGAATACTTCTTTTTTTCATGTAATGATACAAGGAATTAATAAAGAAAGTATTTTTAAAACAGAAAACTACATAAGAAGATATTTAAAAATATTGGAGAAAACACAAAAAGAAAGAAAAGTAGAAATTATAGCATACTGTATAATGAACAACCACGCACACCTGTTAATTAGGACAGACAATATAGAAGAACTATCAAAATTCATGCAAAAAACCAATGGAATGTATGCACAATATTATAATTTTATGCAAGAAAGGGTAGGATATGTTTTTAGAGATAGATACAAAACTCAGCCTATAATGAGTCAAAGACAATTAATACAGTGTATAAAGTATATACATCAAAATCCAGTAAAAGCAGGATTAGTAAAAGATGCTGGAAAATATAAATTTTCATCATATAAATATTTAAAAAGTCAAGAAAATCAAACAGAAGGTATTTTTTCAAAACAAGAATTAAAATTTATTTTAGAATCTTCAATTCAATATGGAAATTTTATAGATATTGAAAACAATCCAAATGAAATTATTAATAATTTAATAGAAGAATTTTTAAGAAAAGAAAATGTAAAAGTATTTGAAATTTTTGAGAAAAATGATATACTAAAAAGGCTAATAAAATATCTAAAGGAAGAACACAGCATAAAATATACAGACATAATGAAAAAATTTGATATTACAAAAGGGGTAATGGAGAGACTAAAATAAATTTACATTATGAGTTTAAGATACAGAAAATCGTAATTTAAAAGAGTTAATAAAAAAACAATTTAATGACAAAAGTAATTTTATAAAATGATTTTTTGCTCCGTCCCTAAAATCATGAAAGGAAGAAAAAATGGATAAAATAGTAGTAACAATTGCACAAGAACTAGGTGTAAAAAATTCACAAGTAGAAAACACAATCAAATTAATTGACGAAGGTAATACAATTCCATTTATCGCAAGATATAGGAAAGAAGTAACAGGAGGACTAAGTGACGAAACATTAAGAGATTTAGGAGAAAGACTAACATATTTAAGAAATTTAGAGCAAAGAAAAGAAGAAATCATAAAATCTATAGATGAACAAGGAAAACTAACAGACGAAATTTTACAAGCTGTAGCTATTGCAAAAACCTTGGCAGAAGTAGAAGATATTTATAGACCATATAAACAAAAAAAGAAAACAAGAGCAACAGTTGCTAAAGCTAAGGGATTAGAGCCACTTGCTGATATTATTTTAGAACAAAAAGAAACAAAAGATATAAATGAAATTGCAAAACAATATGTAAATATTGATAGCCTATCAGAAGAAGATAAGAAAAATAAGGACAAAGTTGTAGCAACCGCAGAAGATGCAATACAAGGAGCTTTAGACATTATTGCTGAAACAATTTCAGATAATGCAAAATACAGAAAAGAAATTAAAAAATTATGTTATAGAGAAGGAACAATTGTAACAAAAGCTTCAAAAGCAGAGGAAAAGTCAAATTATGAAATGTATTATGAATATCAAGAAGCTTTAAAATACATTCCAAGCCATAGAATTTTAGCAATAAACCGTGGAGAAAAAGAAGGATTTTTAAAAGTTTCTTTAGAAAAACCAGAAGAAAAAATATTAAAATATATTGAAAGAGACATATTAAAAGGTGAAACTCAATTCACACAAATGCTTAAAGACACAATTTTAGATAGTTTCAAAAGATTAATTGAACCTTCAATAGATAGAGAAATCCGTTCAGATTTAACAGAAAAAGCTGAAGAAAAAGCTATAAAAGTATTTGGTAAAAATTCTAAACAATTGTTATTAGGGGCTCCAATAAAAGGAAAAACTGTTATGGGATTTGACCCTGCATATAGAACAGGTTGTAAAATTGCAGTTATAGACGAAACAGGAAAAGTTTTAGACTATACAACAGTATATCCAACAGAACCTCAAAATGATGTTGAAGGTGCTAAAAAAGAACTTCTAAAATTAATTGACAAAGATAAAATTGATATGATTGCAATTGGAAATGGTACAGCCTCAAGAGAATCTGAAATGTTTGTTTCAGACATGATAAAAGAAGCATCAAGACCGGTTCATTATGTAATTGTAAGTGAGGCAGGAGCATCAGTATATTCTGCATCAAAACTTGCAACAGAAGAATATCCAGATATAAATGTATCAATAAGAGGAGCTATTTCTATTGCTAGACGTTTACAAGACCCACTTGCAGAACTTGTAAAAATAGACCCTAAAGCTATTGGTGTAGGACAATATCAACATGATGTAAATCAAAAAAAATTGTCTGAAAGCCTAACAGCTGTAGTAGAAGATAGTGTTAATAAAGTAGGAGTAGATGTAAATACAGCAACACCATCACTTTTATCTTATGTATCAGGAATTAATAATACAATAGCAAAAAATATTGTAAAATATAGAGACGAAAATGGAAAATTAAAAAATAGAAAACAATTATTAAAAGTACCTAAATTAGGAAAAGTAGCATTTGAACAATGTGCAGGTTTCCTAAGAATATTAGACGGAGATAATCCTTTAGAAGTAACAGCAGTTCACCCAGAAAGTTATGAAGCAACAGAAAAACTATTAGAAACAATAGGATTTGATAAAAAAGATCTAAAAGACAAAGAAAAACTAGAAGAATTAAGAAAAAAACTAAAAACAATAAATGTAGAAGAAATGGCTAAACAACTAGGAATAGGCGAAATGACATTATCAGACATAGTAGAAGAATTATCAAAACCAGGAAGAGACCCTCGTGAAGATATGCCAAAACCTATTTTGAGAAATGATGTTTTAAAATTAGAAGACTTAAAAGAAGGAATGGTATTGACAGGTACAGTAAGAAATGTAATTGATTTTGGAGCATTTGTAGATATCGGAGTTAAACATGATGGACTTGTACACATTTCAGAAATGAGTGATAAGTTTATAAAAAATCCATCAGATTTAGTTTCAGTAGGTGATATTATAAAAGTAAAAGTTATTAAGATAGATAAAGATAGACAAAAAGTTGGATTATCAATGAAAGTTTAAAAGCCGAAAACATAATATTTTGTTTTACTAATAAGTTTCATTGACAAGTTTTGACAATTAGTTTAATATATAAATGCCGACTTGCTTAGAGGCAGGAAGGAGGTTTAATCTTGAAAGACTTTGTTGAGCTGATAAAGCTTATATTGATTTACTACATAGTAAAGCAACTAAGTAAGTAGCAAAAGAAAAGACTAGGAAAATGTTTTAGCCGACATTCCTAGTCTTTTTTTGTTTAATCTTTAATTGACTTTGTTTTGCGATTTGCTATAATTATATTAGCACATATTTTATTATATGTCAATGTTTTTTTAATATGCAGTATTTAATCAACCATATACTTATTCCTAATTTCCTCAATTTCATCATAATGATTTCTCAAAATATCCAAGAAAACATCATCAATATTAGGATCAAATTGAGTACCTCTGAACTTCTCAAACTCAGCAATAACAACATCAATAGGCAAAGAATCTCTGTAAGCACGTTTTGAAGTCATTGCATCAAAACTATCAGCTACGGCTGCAATTCTAGCCAAATATGGAATATCTTCACCAGCTAATCTGCTAGGATATCCTGTACCATCATATTTTTCATGGTGATGTTCTACAATTGGCAAAATATTTTGGAAAATTTTTGCGTGTGATAAAATGTGCACACCAATATTAGGGTGTTGTTTAATTTGAGAATATTCATCATCATCAAGTTTTCCGTTTTTTTGTAAAATTGCATCAGGCACGCCGATTTTTCCAATGTCATGGAATAAACCACCGATTTTTAATGTGTCTAAATCAGCTTCTGGCAATCCTAAATATTTTCCTATAAGAACAGAATATTCAGAAACACGGTCAGAATGACCTCTTGTATATGTATCTTTGGCCTCTACAGTATAACGTAAAGTTTGGATACTCTCTAAATAAGCTTGTTCTAATTTTTCATATGTATCAGATAATTCTTCATTAATACTTTTAATTTGATTCATTTGAGCAATAGATTTTATACCAGACTCAATTAATAATAATAATTGGTCAAATTTGTCACTTTTTTCACAATAACCTTGAATGTCTAATCTTCTAATTGTTTCTAAAGGTGGAGCTAAATCCTTGTGACCTGTTAGTAACAATATATATAAATCTTTGTTAAATTTTCTAATTTCCTCAACAACTTGATCACCGTGAATGGGTGTCATAATAAAGTCAAGAACCATTAAATCAAAATGTTCATTTTTAACTTTTTCTATTGCCTCAAGTGGATCAGTAACACCAACAAATTGGTATCCAGACCTTTTCAAAAATATTGATAAAGAATCTACAATTCCTTCCTCATCATCAACAGCTATAATTTTGTAACCATTGTTTTCAGAGTTTTGAATGTTTTGTAATCCTTTTCTCATATGTTTTACCTCATAATTAATAATATATTTTCATAGACATTATATTAATAAAAATAGTAAAAAGCAAGGGTTTTAAGTAATATTTTTTACTTAAAACCCTTATATAAGTTTAATATACAGTTTTTAACAATATAATTTATAGTGGTAAAGTAATAGTAAAAGTAGTACCTTGACCTTCAACAGAATCAAATGTTATATCTCCACCAAAGTGAGCTTTTATTGTTGAATAAGACATATATAATCCAAGACCAGTACCGTTTTTTCCTTTAGTTGTAATCATTTCCTTGAATAATTTATCTTTAACTTTTTTAGGCAAACCACAACCATGATCTCTAATTGATATATATAAATTTTTATCATCATTTTCAACTATCAAATCAATAGTTTGATTTGTTTTTCCTTCATAAGATTGAATTGCATTTGAAATCATATTATTAATAACTTGAACAAGACTATTAACATCACCATTAATTTGAGTATGTTCATTTGAGTTCATAACGACATTTAAATAAATAATTGCATTTTTAAGTTCATGCCTCATTAAAATATTAACTCTTTTAATTAACTCTTCTACATCAAATGTCATGTTTTCTGTTTCAGATAAAGTAACAGCTTGACCTTTAACAGCAGTAATAATATCTGACATATATGATGTGTAATCTTTTATTTTAACAACCCAAGAATCCATATCTTTTGCAATATCATGATGATCTTGACTATTTACTTCAGGGTCATCAATTGAAGAATCATATTCTTTAATTAAATCAGTTAATCCTTCAGCAGCACCAGATATCGACATTATAGGTGTTTTTAAGTTATGTGCAATTCCACCAATTAATTGTCCAAGTGAAGCTAAACGTTCCCTTTCCATAAGCATAGACTGATTATTTTGAATTTGAGTAATTTGTTCATGAGTTAATGCTTGAACCTTGTTAAAGGCAATTACTAAATCACCAAATTCATCATTAGAAATCACAGGCAATTTTTTGTTATATAATAATTTAGAATTATTTGAAATATTATTAAGTCCATCTGTAACAGTTTTAATATCTTGTGAAAGTGATTTTGAAAAATAATATAAAACAAAACTTACAAGAATCATTAAAACAATAGCATTAGCTAATAAAAAGTAAAGTGTTTCTAAAGAAGAAATACTATAAGCAATACATACATAACAAGGACCACTAGTAGTTTGTAAATAAATAGTAGCTCCTTGAGTATCCACACCATAACTATCATAAGTTCTACCATTATATAATTGAGAAAGTTCTTTTGTATATGAAACCATAAAATCACTTGGCTCTATACCAGAAGGAGATATAATTTTATTATTTAACAATATAAAACTAAAATCATCTTCATTATAGAATGATATATCTTTTAATTTGTTTTCAATTTCGTCTATTGAATAAATAGTATTTGTATTAAAAACAGTATTTAATTTTTCAGAATAAACTTTAAAAAATATATCTTCTTTTGCTTTTACACTTCTTGAATATCCAATAAAAGAGGTTATTAATATAACACTTACAAAAGCAGGGAATATTTGTATAAATATTTTTGATTTTAAATTTATACGTGTACTAAGGTCAATTCCTTCTTTGTAAGTACTAGACAAAATTTCAGCATATAAATCTTTAGAAAAGATATAAGTGAAAATTGCAAGTAAAAAAGTTATAGATATTATTAATATTAAAATTTTAACTATCATTATAGAATGGTGGCTACCTGTAAAAAATATTACACTAGAAATACCAATAGTAGGAAACAGTATTTCTGCAAGAAATACTAAATAAGGTAAATTAAAGCATTTTTTTCTAATTTTAGCGATAGTTTTTTTATCTGTGTTAATAGATTTATTTTTGCTATTTTTATACCACAAATCAATATCTTTAAGCAACAATTTTAAAGTAACAAAAATTATTGCTAAGATTACCCAACCAATAATTAAAAATTGTTGAGTATAAGATATATATGACATTTTTACATCAAATTCAGTATTTATAGAACCTGGAGCATAATTAAGCAAAACAGGTAATAATAAAGCAATTACAATTAAGAATACTGCTGCAATAGCACAGTATCTAAAAACAATTCTGGAACTAGGTTTTTCTAGTATTGTATATTTTTTCATTTGAATCATTCCTTTATATAAATTTTACTTTTTTCATATATTCAATTAATTTTCTTAGATAAATATCATCAGTTTTAGGCCATTCAAAACCTAATTTTTTCAACAAATCTTGAGTATATTTAGAAGAAATATTAACAGTAAAACTATAATTCAAATTTAAATTTGAATCATCAAAAGAAATGTCATTAATAATTCCCTTAAATATATCTTTATTTTTTGTATCTGATGAAAGACTAAGAAGATATTTTTCAAAATCTTTATCATTAATTACAGAAATATTAGTACCAAAATCATTTAATATTTTTACAGTATTTTTAATAGAAGCTAAATGATGATTATATAAATGATAAACTTTATTTTCTGCAATTTTATTTTTAGCAAGAAGAACAATAGCTTTTGCACATAAATCAACAGGTGTAAATTCAACATTTTGGTTTAACATTGAAGTAGAGATATCTTTTAGTTCTACTAAAGATTTTATCCTACTGTAAAAAGCATTTTCTGAAATATTTTTTTGGAAAAATCCATCAGAATAGCGTCCAGCTAAAATACCAATTCTTATAACTTCAGCAGTTAATCCTTTTTCCATATATTCATAAACAATTTTTTCAGCATCAAATTTACTATTAACATATACATTTGTTGTATAATGTTGGCCAATATAAAGACTATTTTCAGAAAATTCAGTTCCCTTGTTATCTTGTTTTACTAAATAATTTCCAGAAACACTAATTGAAGATATATGAATAAGTCTTTTATTGTTATTGTAAGCAAATTCAACCATTCTTCTAGTACCATCAATATTTGCAATTTTAAATTGTTCAAAATCACCATAATGTTTAACAATTGCGGCAGTATGTATAATTGTAGTAATATTAGAAGATATTTCTTCCAATTGGCTATCAGATAATTTAAAATTATTACAAACAATTTGACCATTATAAACAAAAACTCTTTTATTTATATAAGGTCTAATAGATTTCCCAAAATAAAATACAAAATTATCATCAAGTCTTTTTATTGAATGCTCAATATTTTCACCTCTAACAAAACAATAAATTTTTGAATTTGTTGTTTCTAAAAGTTCGTTTAAAACATGAACACCAATAAATCCATTAGCACCTGTTAATAAAACATTTCCTAATACAGATTTTGTATTAAAATTCAAATTATCTAGTTCATTATCAGTATGTTTAAATTGACTAGGAATTTGAAAATCAAATTCTGTATAATAAGCAGGTTTTGAATCTATTCGTTTTGCAAGCCTTTTTATAGAAGGATATCTATAAAAAGATTGAGTTGTTAAATTAAAATTATATGCTAATAAAGCAGTTTGTAATTGAATTAACCCAAGAGAATCTAAGCCTAGAGATAAAAATGGAGCATTAATATCAATTTTATCAGTATGTAAAATATTAGACAATGCATTTGCTATCATTTTTTCAGTCTCAGTTTTTGGTAATTCAATATTATTATCACTATCAATAGGTGGTAAAGCTTTTTTATTTACCTTACCATTAGGAGTTAAAGGTATTGTATCTAATCTTTTAAAATAAGCAGGTATCATGTAATTAGGTAAATATTTTAAAAGATGTGATATTAATTTAGAATTTTTAATTTCACAATCAGACACATAATAACAAACTAAAAATTTATTATCAGGTGAAGCTACTACAACAGCATTATTGATATTAGGAAATTGAATTATTTTACTTTCAATTTCACCTAATTCAATTCTATAACCTCTTATTTTTACTTGGAAATCAGTTCTTCCTAAATGTACAATTTCACCATCTTTAGTAAAATAAGCCAAATCATTTGTATTGTAAATACGAGTATTGTTATTAAAAGGTGATTTTATAAATTTTTCATCTGTTAATTTTTTTCTTTTTAAATAACCATTAGTTACACCATCTCCACCAATATACAATTCTCCAGGGATATATGGTGGCAATAATTTTTGGTTTTTATCTAAAACATAACATTGTGTATTAACAATAGGTTTACCAATAGTAATAAAATCAGAATTAGTTAAATCCTTTACAGTAGACCATATTGTTGTTTCAGTAGGTCCATACATATTATAAATATTTGCATGAGAAATTTCTTTTAAATATGTAAGTAAATTTTTTGATAAAGCTTCTCCTCCAACCATTATATCTGTAATATTTTCTAAAAATTGAAGATTTTCTTTATCAGAAAATAGAGTCATATAACGAGAAGGTGTAGTTTGTATCATATTTACATTATTTTTTAAGCACAAATTATTTAAGTCTTTAGTAGAATTTTGTTCTTTTTCATTTGCTAATACAAATGTCATACCAGAACTTAAAGTACACCATAATTCTAAACCAAATATATCAAAACAAATGGTAGTTAAAGAAACCATTACTTTTTTAGAGTTAAAATCAATAAGTTTTTTCATTCCATTTACAAAGTTATGTAGATTTTTATGTGTAATCATAACACCTTTTGGCTTTCCAGTAGAACCAGAAGTATATATTAAATATGCCAATGTACTAGAATCTATATTAATAGAAGGGGCATATGTTAAAGAACTATTTTTTTCAAATAAATTGTGTTTAAAGTCAATATCTATTTTTGTATATTTTACAGGAATAGATTCTTCTGTATAGTGATTTACTAAAACAGTTTTAGCTTCACTATTTTCAAGCATGTAAGATATACGCTCATTAGGATATTCTGGGTCTATTGGTAAATAAGTTGCACCACATTTTAAAATAGCAAGTAAACCAATAATCATTTCAGGACATCTATTAAGCATAATACCAACAATATCATTAGGCTTGATATTATGTTTGTTAATTAAGTAATTAGCTAAAATATTAGATTTTTCATCTAATTCTTTATAAGATAAAGCCATATTATTAGAAATAATAGCTATTTTATCAGGATTAAGTTTGACTTGTTTTTTAAATAAATCAATAATATTTAAACTATCATCATAAGAAAAATCAGTTTCATTAAACTTGTTCAATATCTTATTTTTTTCTTGAGGTGTTATAATTTCAACATCATCTAAAGACATTTCAGGTAAATCTAATATTTGTCTAATCATATTTAAAATTCTTTGGTGAGTACAGTCTATGTCATAAGCAGTATAAATAGAAGTTTGATAGTCATAAGCTAAATTTAGTTCACCAGTACCATCAAGGTCAAATAAATGAATGTTTAGAGGGTCTGCACAATTTTTATTAAAACGCCAGTCAGTAAAACAGTTAAAATCTAAGTCATTAGATAGTGCTTTAGTTATTTGATAAGATAATAAAATATTGTATAAATTTGGGATGTTCTTATTATCTTTTCTAATTGTTTCTAATATATTTTGGTAAGGATATTTTTGATGTCTTAACATATTTAAAGAATTTACAGAAATATCTTGAACAAATTTATCAAAAGTTTTTTCTCCTTGTAAATTAATAACAAAAGGAACTGTACTAATATACATTCCACAAGTTTGTTTATCTTTAAAAGTAGATCTATTTAAAATAGGTGTTCCAATTACAAATCTATCTAAACCGCATACTTTACCTACATATAAACCATAAATAGCCATAAAAAAGTTAAAAATAGAAACTTTATATTTTCTACAAAATGAATTGATAGAAGAAATTAAATCTTTATTAATTTGGTAAGTTTTTCTGTTTGCTACACTTGACTGTAGTTTAAGCTTATTATTTGAACTACCAGGAAGCATAGCAATTTCAGGGATAGTCTCAAATATAGAATCCCAATAAAGTTTATCTTTTTCAAATTTGTTACTTTGCATATAATTTTTATCAGAAATAATATAATCTTGATAAGAATATTCATAATTTATTAATGGTAAATTATGTAGAAGATTATAGTAGTTATTAATAATGCCAGTAGAAATAAGTCCTAATGACCAGCCATCAGAAATTAAATGGTGTATATTAAGCACAAAGCCACCATAATTATTAGAAAATTTAAAAACATAGAAATTAAAAAGTTGTTTTCCTTGTACATCTATAGGTTTACTTAATATCTCATCTCTAAATGAGTCTAAGTCATCTCTGTTTTTAAGCTCAATAGTTTCAATTTCAAAATCAATATCTGTAAAAAATTGTTTAGGTATATTATTTTCAACAACAAAATTCAAACCAAAATTTTTGTTATTTAAACCGACATGTTTAATAGAAGATTTTAATTTATCAAAATCAACTATTTCGTCAAAAATAACAGTACCACAGATACTATTTACAGAGGTACCTTTGTAAAATTGTTCAATAGACCAAATACTTTTTTGTGGGTTAGTTAATTCATAAACATCCTTTTTCATTTTTTTCACCTTTATATATCATTTTTTTACAAAATTATACATATAAAATAAAAAAAAAGCAAGTATAAGAAAGGATATTATAGGAAATAATATTTTAGAGGTGAATGTTTTGAAAAGAAGAAAAAAGAATATTTTTACAAAGGTATTAATAGCAATAATTTTAACAATATTTTTCAGCATTATTGGCTCTTATTTGTATATTACATATCAAGATATAGAAATAAACAACGAAAATTATACAGCAACAAGAACACAATCCACAACAAATGCACAAACTGTGGAAAACATAGAAGAAAACAGCAAAAAAATAGCAGATGTAATAGAAGATTCAACTAAAAAAGTAGTTGGAATATCAAAATTAAAAAACTTAGGAAGTAGTATTTTTTCTAAAAATCAGGAAAGTGAATTAGGACTTGGGACAGGCTTTATAGTTTCAGAAGATGGATATATTGTAAGCAATGCACATGTAACAGGAGAAAAGTACAGTAAGTGCTATATAACACTCGAAAATGGTACAAATTATGATGGAACAGTTGCATGGAGTGATACGAATTTAGATTTATCAATTGTAAAAATAGAAGCTAAAAATTTACCATGTATGATATTGGGAGATTCAAGTAAAATACGAGTAGGGGAAACTGTATATGCAATAGGAAATCCAATAGGTTATGAATTTAGGAGAACAGTTACATCAGGAATTGTAAGTGCAAAAAACAGAACAATAAAAATAGATGAAAATGAAAAATCATCATATATGACAGACTTAATCCAAACAGATGCTACAATAAACCCAGGAAATAGCGGAGGACCACTAATATATCCAAATGGAGATATAATAGGAATAAATACAGTAAAAATATCATCAGCAGAGGGGATAGGGTTTGCAATACCAATAAATATAATAAAACCAATAATAGAAAAATTTAAAACGACAGGAACCTTTGAAGAGGCCACAATTGGAATATATGCATATGACAAAGAAGTAATACCATATTTAAATAATGCCAAAATGGCAACATTTGATAAAGGAATATATGTAGCACAAATTACTAAAAATGGACCAGCAGATAATACAGAATTAAAAGAAGGAGACATTATAACAAATATAGATAATGTTGAATTAAATACAATGAATGATTTAAGAGAATATATTTATACAAAATCACCAGGTGATGAAATAACATTAAAAATAACAAAAGGAAAAGTAAGCAAAGAAATAAAAATTACTCTAGGAAATAAAACATAAAAGTGTTATTTCCTAGAGTAATCTTTAGTTTCATTGTTAGACATATAAACTTCAGATTGATTTTGCTTTAGAAACTCTATAATTTGATAAACATCAATCCAAATTTCGTTAGGACTATCAACTTGAGAATCATCAAAAATAAGTTGCATGCCAAAATGCAAGTGAGGAATATTTACATTATTTACATTTTCTTTTATGCTATAACCTGTCATTCCCATATATCCAATTACATCACCAGCTTGAATAGTCATACCTTCAGACAAATTTTTAGCATAAGGATGATTTTTTCTTAAATGAGCATAATAGTAATATCTTTTTGTATCAAAACTTCTAATTCCAATTCGCCAACCACCATATTGATTCCAACCTAAATGTTCTACAATACCAGATTCAACAGCTATAATAGGAGTACCAATACTACCTAAAAGATCATTTCCAAGGTGAACTCTTTTAAACCCGTAAGATCTGCTATTTCCAAAATCGTCATAATGTGTAAAATAATAATTTTTTGCAATAGGAGAAAAAGCTTTTATACCATATTTTTCAGCAATTGTACCATCAGAATTTGTAAAAGAATATGTACCTATAAATTCAGATAAAACAGCAGAATAACTTTCGTAATAATAATTGTAAAGTTTTAAATTTTGTGTCAAAGATTCAATTGTTTCACCATTTTTCAATTTTTCAGTTAGTTTATCTAAATCTGCTTTTTTGAAATTTTTAAAATTGCCACCATTCTGACATGCAAAATAAGCAAGAAGTTCAATCCAATTATATGTAGTACTACTATTTTCAGTGTGTGATTTTATATCAAGTTTCGCTGTTAATTTAAGAGCATCATAAGATACATTAAAATCAACCCATTTAATGAAATCTTTTTTATTTGCATCTTCTTGAGTGATATCAGTAGCAAAAGAATAAAAAATAAAAATGGATGAAAGTAAAATTACAGTAATTAATATAAATGTTACTAATTTCAAATTTATTTTAAAAGTATGGATAAACAAAAAAATCACTCCCATTACAATATATTATAGGAGTGATAAAAAAATGATTTTTTGTTCCAAACATGAAATTATTTTAATGTTTCAATATGAACATCTCTTAGTAAGTTTCTTTTTACAACACTAGGAGCACCCATCATCAAGTCTTCAGATTTACTATTTAGAGGGAATGCAATTATATCCCTTATAGATTCTTCATCTGCTAAAAGCATAATCATTCTATCAATTCCAGGAGCCATACCAGCATGTGGAGGAGCACCATATTGGAAAGCTGTAAACAATGCACCAAATTTTGTTTTTACTTCTGCTTCAGTGTATCCAGCCATTTCAAAAGCTTTTAACATTATATTTATATCATGGTTTCTAACTGCACCAGAAGCAAGTTCTATACCATTACATACTAAGTCATATTGATATGCTAAAATCTCTAATGGATCTTGATTTTCCAATGCTTCTAATCCACCTTGTGGCATAGAAAATGGGTTATGGCTAAATGTTAATTTTCCATTATCTCCTAATTCAAACATAGGAAAGTCAACAATCCAACAGAAGTCGAAGCGATTATTATCAATTAATCCTAATCTCTTACCAAGTTCAGATCTAACTTGACCTGCAAGTTTTTCAACAACACCAGGTACTTCTGCTATAAAGAATAAACAATCACCAGGTTTAGAATTTGTACGTTCTAACATAGTTTGTTTTGCTTCTTCTGTAATAAATTTAGCAATAGGTCCTTGGAATGAACCATCATCTAAAATACGAAGCCAAGCTAAACCTTTAGCTTTTAAGTCTTTTATTGCAAAATTAGTCATATCTTCAAAAAAGCTTCTTGGTCGATCTGCAACATTATGTGCAGCAATAACACGAACAATTTGACGTTTAAATGCATTTAACTCTAATGTAGCAAAAACATCTGTACAATCAACAATTTCTAAAGGATTTCTTAAATCTGGTTTATCTGTACCATATTTAAGCATTGCTTCTTTATATGTGATTCTTTTAAAAGGACAGTCTGTAATTTTTTTATCAGAAAATTCTTTAAATGTATTATAAATTACAGGTTCCATTGTATTAATAATATCTTCTTGAGTTGCAAAACTCATTTCCATATCTAATTGATAAAATTCTCCTGGAGTTCTATCAGCTCTGGCATCTTCATCTCTAAAGCAAGGTGCTATTTGAAAATATTTATCAATACCAGAAACCATTAGCAATTGTTTAAATTGTTGAGGAGCCTGAGGTAGAGCATAAAATTTACCAGGATGTAATCTACTTGGTACTAAATAATCTCTAGCTCCTTCTGGTGAAGAGTTTGCAAGTATAGGTGTTTGAACTTCTAAAAAATTTCTTTCTATCATTTGATTTCTTAAAAATTGTAGGATTTTTGCACGTAATATCAAGTTATTTTTTAATTTATCATTTCTTAAATCTAAAAATCTATATTGAAGTCTTAGGTCTTCTCTAATATCCTGATTTGTATTTACTTCAAATGGTAGATTTGCAGTTCTTTTACCTAATATTTCAATACTTTCAATTTTAATTTCAACTAAACCAGTTTTTAATTTTGGGTTTACAGTTTCTTCATCACGTTTTTTTACTGTACCTGATACAGCAACAGTAGATTCAACAGGTATATGTGAAGCAAAATCAACATCTTTAGCTTCACCAGAAGTTACTACTTGAGTAATTCCATACATATCTCTAATATCTAGAAAAACTAGACCTCCTAAATCTCTTATGGTTTGAACCCAACCACGAATTTGCACTTTTTCTCCAACATGATCAAGAGAAATGGCATCACATTTTAAAATTTTGTAGTCTGACATAATAATCAAATCCTCCTTATTTTTAGGGCTATTTGTATATTCCTAAAGGGCAACAAAAAAGCCCCTTGCAATTACTTGCAGGGACGAAATAATTTCCGCGGTACCACCCAGCTTGAAAATTTACAAATAAAATATAAATTTTCCACTTTATAAAAATTGCTCCAATATGTTTCACATTTTAGGTTGACCTTAAAAGGCTCTCAGCCGGTGACCTTTTTCTCTTATCTAAGTAACTTCTAAAAGCTTTGTACTGTACAAACGCAATATATATTTAAATTCACATATGCTATTTTATATAAATTTCCCCAGTTTGTCAATACTTATACAAAAAATAAATAATAGGAACAAAGAATAATATAAAAATAAGAAACCAGTAATACAATAAAGGTATTACTGGTAGTGAATAACTTGAAACTAATTGTTTGTTTCTTCATTATTGATAGTTTTTAAAGCAAGATCTAATGAAGTAGCATGTGAATATGATAGATATACAGGGATAACACCATAAATTTTTTGAGAACTTAAAGGTACTATACCATCACCACTAACTCCTAAAAGCTTATCTACCAAATATAAAATAAAATCTGTAAAGGTTTTGCATTTTGAAATAGCTTTTAAAGAAGAGACAAAATTTATGTGATGAATATACCGTATGTGTTGTCCTTGTATACTTTTAAGAAAAACAGAATCAGGTATCAAGTCTTGATCTACGTTATGATTACTAAAAATTATGTTATAGATTTTCTTCAAGGGGAAAAAGCGTAATTTCTGCTCAACGGCTTCTTTATCTGCAATAAAAGTTCCCCTAAATGGTGTGGAGACAGTTATAAGCGTTATATTTTCAGCTTCACAATATTGTGCAGAATTATATAAGCATAAGCCACATTTTGAATGACCTACTAAAAAGACTTCTTCATATAATGAAGATAATTCAACAATAAAGACTGAAAGATCTTTACTTGCTTCTGCCAACCCTGAACATTCAAAAGGAAAATAAAAGGTATAAACAGAAAAGCACTTTTGAATTTTAGGAACAAATTTAGTCATAAATGGATCATGATTTGTAACAATATTTTGATCATTTATACTAAGAGAAATTCCATTTCCTATAAGGTAACACCGTTTATTCTTTTTTCCTTCTTGTGTTCTCTGAACAATAATATTTTCTGTCTTATAAAAAATATTATCAACTACTTCATTTTTTAAAACGAATTTAGACATAAAAGTTATTCCTCCCTTGCATTTGCAATGTGGTTTTTAAAGTTACATAATTAATATTATTATATTATAAAATTATAAAAAATTCAAATAACATTTACCCTTGGCAAACGTGTGCCAAATCTACACAAAAGTTCATTAGAAATCGAATTAGACTTATAAGAAATAGTCTCAACAGAAATATCATCAATATCTCCAACTAAAGTAACAACATCACCAACAGAAGCATTTGGAACATTTGAAATATCAATAATTAACTGATCCATACAAATAGTGCCAATAATTTTGGCAAAATTGTTATTAACTAAAACATTAATATTTTTATTAGATAATGCTCTAGGATATCCATCTGCATAGCCAATAGCAACAGTAGCAATTGTAGTATCTTTAGTAGCAACATATTTTCTACCATAACTTACAGAATCATTTTTATGAATTTTATGGATTGATGAAATATGAGACTTTAAAGATAAAACAGGCTTTAAATTTATAGGTATTTTAGAATTATTTTTATGAGAAATATTATTAAAAATCCCATACATACCAATTCCAATACGAACATAATCATAACGCAAATTACTGTAATTTAATGTACCATATGTGTTTTGAATATGAAGTTTTCCAGGATTATATCCAGCATCTTTTAATTTATTAATACAATAATCAAAATTTGAAATTTGCTTTTTGGTAAACTCAACATCATCAAAATCTAAACTATCAGCAACACCTAAATGTGAAAAACACCCTAAAATACTCAAATTTGACATATTAAACATTTTTATAAAATTATCAATATGATTATAATTTTCACCGATTCTATTTAGACCGGTATTGATTTTTAAATGAACATTAACTTTGCTTTCTAATTTAAGAGAATTAATCTTTTGGGCATAAGAAAAATCAATAATTGTTTGAATTAAATTATATTTAATTACATATTCTATTTCACTTATATCAGTATATCCTAAAATAAGAATATTGCCAGTAATACCAGATTTTCGTAGTTCAATACCTTCTTGTAAAGTTGCAACTGCAAAATTAGTAATACCAATACTATTTAAAAATTTAGAAATTGGAATTGCTCCATGACCATATGCATTAGCTTTTACAACAGCCATTATTTCAGTTGTTTTAGGAATAATACTTTTAAATTCATTAATATTATTTTCCAAATTACTCATATTTAATTCAATCCAAGCTCTATCAGTAGTAGATAAATTATCACTCATAGTTTAATTATAATCCTCCTAATAATTTAGTATAGACCAATTATATCAAAAATATGAAATAGTTCAACAATGATTTTTAGGGCAGAGAAAAATACTGCCCTAAAATCATATTTCCATAATTCCATCATATACTTTTGTTGCCATACCTTTCATGTATATATTATTTGTTTTTTTATCCCAATTAATGTCTAATTCTCCACCTCTTAATAAAACTTTTACATCCCTTTTTATCAAATTATTTGATACACCTGCAACTACCGCTGCACAGCTTCCTGTACCACAAGCAAAAGTTTCACCTGATCCTCGTTCCCATACTCTCATTTTTATTAAATTATTTTCTAATATTTCTACAAATTCTACATTTGTTTTTTGAGGGAAATATTTATGGTTTTCTATTAATGGTCCATATTTTTTTATTGGAATATTTTCGATATCTTTTGTGAATATTACTGCATGAGGATTACCTATTAAAATTTTTGTTAATTGTATATTCTTATCTAATACAGATATACTCAAATTTCCAGAGATAATAGGCTTTCCCATGTTTACAACATATTGTTCAATTGTTTCTTTACTTGGTTCTAATATATGTTTTTCTTTTTTAACCTCTTTAATTCCTGCTAATGTTTCTATTTTTAAAATATCTTTTTCAGTTAATTTTTGATCATAAATATATTTAGCAAAACATCTAATTCCATTTCCACACATTTCTGCTTCTGTACCATCACTATTAAATATTCTCATTTTAAAATCTGCGATCATGCTTTTTTCTATAAATATTACACCATCTCCACCTATCCCAAAATTTCTATTACTTAAATATCGAACCAATGCTCCAATAGAATATCTTGTAAAAATTTCTTTTAAATCTCTATTTTTTGCAACATCTATGTAAATATAATCATTTCCAATGCCATGCATTTTTGTAAATTCCAATTTACCCATAATAAACTCCTTTTAAAAATCTTTATACCATTTTATTCATATATATTATGTTTTGTGATTATTTTAAATTTTTAGCAAGGATATTTCTTTTAAATGTTTTTTAGTATATAATACAATAAAAGTTTAATTGGTATAAATTATTTAACTAAAGAAGGTGATTTAAATGAAAATTTTTAGAAAATTGATTAAATTTTTGTTTATAATTATTTTGATAGGTGCTTCTATATGCTGTATTATAGGATATAGTACATATAATCAGGCAGTAAAAGAAAAAACATTATTAAGTAGAATTGAAGAAATAACAAACAAAGAAAATTATACAAAAATTGATGATTTATCAAAAAACTATGTTAATGCAGTTATTGCAGCAGAAGATCATAGATTTTATGACCACGGAGCTATTGATATTATTGGAATAGGAAGGGCAGTATTTAATAATATAAAAGCAAAAGAGATTCAAGAAGGTGGAAGTACAATAACTCAACAAGTGGCTAAAAATGTTGTGTTTTCACAAGAAGCCAGTATTTCTAGAAAACTTGGTGAACTTTTTGCTTCATTTGAATTAGAAAAAAATTATAGTAAAGATGAAATATTAGAAATTTACGTTAATACTTGCTATTTTGGAGATGGATATTATGGAATTTATGATGCAAGTTATGGATATTACAAAAAATCTCCTAAAGATTTAACTTTAACAGAAGCTGCAATGCTAGCAGGTGTTCCAAATGCGCCATCTGTATATTCACCAAGTGTTAACCTTGATCTAGCTAAAAAAAGGCAAAAATATGTATTAAATAAAATGGTGGAATATGGATATATTAATGAAAAAGATATAAATTCTGTATTGTAAAATAAAAAGATTGGAAAGCTAATCACATTTATAAAGATGTTGTGATTAAGTATTTCCAATCTTTTATTTTGGGAAATATTTATTAATTCAAATTTTGACTTTTTTTCAATTTTTCTAACTCTAAGTTAGATAATTCTTTTACTGCAAAATAATCGCCTTGGCTAATACAACTTATAATCATTTTTAAGAATTCCATGTAATCTTCTTCTTTTATCATTTTATTTTCCTCTTTTTTGAATAATTTTTTGATTTTAAAAGTATAACTAATAGTATTACTTGGCTTTTTTAATACTATCATATATTAATTACTATTGCAAGTGATTTTGCAAGCATTTTTGACATTATTACTAGTTCTAATTTACCCATAGTGTTACTGTGTTTTATAAATCTTTCAGGGTTGGTATACTATTAATTAGAGTTGAACATTACATGGAGGGATAGATATGGATTCTGTTTCTAAATCAGACATTGATAAAAATTGGGGAGAAATTTTAAAAAATCATAGATTGAAATTAGGGCTAACGCAAGAAGATTTAGCAGAAAAAATAGGAATATCTGTTAAATATATATCAAAAATAGAAACTGGAAAAAGTGGAATAAAAACACAAACATTGATTAAATATATTAACATATTAGGTATTACTCCTAATACGATATATAAATCTTTTATAAAAAATCCAGAAGTATTATCTAGTATAGAATTATCAGACAAAATTGAAGAATTATCTGAGGATGAAAAAATATGCGCTTCTAATATAATAGATGAAATTAAAAAAATAAAAAAATAGAGATCAAAAAAGAATGAAATTATTTTATAAATTTCATTCTTTTTTATTTAAAATCTATTCGTTCCAAAAAGCTTTATATGTTTTATAAGCAGAATAAACATCATATTTACTTGTAACTTCATATGGTGCATGCATTGATAATACTGGAACACCACAATCTATTACATCTGCCCCTTTATTAGCAATAATATATGCGATAGTTCCGCCGCCACCGACATCTACTTTTCCTAATTCGGTAACTTGATATCTAATATCATTTTTTTCTAATATATTTCTTACCCAAGCTACATATTCTGCATTTGCATCAGAGGCATCATATTTTCCGCCACCGCCAGTATATTTATTTAAACTAATACCATTTCCTAAAAATCCTGCATTTAGTTTATCAGATACTGAAGCATAAATTGGATCAAAACCTGCATCAACATCTGATGATAACATTTTAGAAAAACAAAATACTTTGTCTAATAAATTTGGTCTATTAACACCTAATTTATTTAAAATTTCTGAAATAAAGAAATCAAACATATGTGATTCCATACCTGTATTTCCAATGCTTCCGATTTCTTCTTTATCAGCTAGAATACATACAGCTGTATTTTTAACATGTTCTAATTCCATCATTGCATGAAGAGAAGTATATGCACAAACTTTATCATCTTGACCATATGCAGCAATCATACTACCATCTAAACCTAGTGTTCTAGCTTTAAATGCTGGAACTAATTCTAATTCTGAACTTGATAAATCTTGTTCTGTAATTCCATATTTTTGGTTTAAAATATTTAAAATATTTAATTTGACTTTTTCACCATCTTCATCAGTATTGTATGGAATACTTCCAATTAAAAGATTTAGATCTTCACCATCTATACCTCTACTTAATTTTTTATTCATTTGATCTTGCGCTAAATGTGGTAATAAATCTGTAATTGTAAATATAGGATCTGCTTCATCTTCACCAATATTAATTTCAATTTTTTCTCCATTTGTTTTTACTATAACACCATGCATGCTAAGTGGAATAGTTGTCCATTGATATTTTTTAATTCCGCCATAATAATGTGTTTTTAAATATGCTAAACCTGTATCTTCATATAAAGGATTTGGTTTTAAATCTAATCTTGGAGAATCTACATGTGAACCAATTATATGAATTCCATTTTCAATTGAATTTTCTCCTATAATTGCTAAATACATACTTTTTTCTCTATTTACAAAATAGATTTTATCACCTGGTTTTAATGATTCAAATTCCATAATGTCTTTATATCCATTACTATTTGCTAATTCTCTTGCTCTTTTTATAAATTCTCTTTCTGTTTTTGCTTTATTTAGAAAAGACATGTATTTACTAGAAACATCTTCTATTTTACTTCTTTTTTCTTCATCTACATTTTCCCATCCACTTTTATTATTTTTAAAAAGTTTTTCTTTTAATTCACCCATTAAAATCACATTCCTTTCACTCTTTTATTTTTTCTTTGACAGTATATCATTATATTTTTTATTTTGCCACTCTTTTTTATAATTATTCTTTGTTTTTGTTGACTTGTAGATGTTTTTTTGCTACAATGCTTGTAGAATAAATCATATATTTATATGTTTATTTTTTGTTTATTGAACTAGATTTCTTCAAAAGAGAGCAAATCTAGTTCTATTTTTAAATATGTTATGTGATAATTAGAAAAATAAATTTTTTAATAAAAGGGGATTTATTAAAATGAAAAAAACTTTAAAAATATTTTTTATTTTCATTTTTACATTACTCGTATTTAGTGCTTCTAAAAGAGTAGAAGCAAACTACATAGAAAAAATTTCTATGGATATTTATATAGACAACAATGGAAATGCATCAATTACAGAAATATGGAACTGTTACACAGATTCTGGAACAGAAGTATATCATCCATATTATAATTTAGGAAATTCTAAAATTTCGAATTTAACTGTTAGTGAAGATAATACTGATTACCAATCATTGACTACATGGGATACATCAAAATCTTTAGAAGAAAAAGCATATAAATGTGGTATTAATACAATATCAAATGGTGTTGAATTATGTTGGGGAATCAGTTCATATAGTGCACATACATATATAGTGAAATATAATATTAGTAATTTTATTGCAAATTTAAATGATTCACAAATGCTGTATTGGACATTTATTCCATATGATTTTTCAAACACAATTGGAGATGCATATATAAAAATATATACAGACTTTAGTATTCCAGATAATATTGACGTTTGGGGATATGGAAATTATGGTGGAACAGCTTATGTTTATGATGGATATATAGAAATGGAATCAAATGGAAGATTAGACAAAAATGAATATATGACTATGTTAGTAAAATTTCCTAACAATACATTTAATGTTACGAGTAATAATTATAATAATAATTTTGAAGATTATTATAATATGGCAGAACAAGGAGCTACTCAATATAGTAAAAAAACAAGTGGTGTTGAAATTATCATTAGCTTAATAGGCTTTATACTTAGTATAGCACCATTTATAGTATTTATTATTATTGCGATTGCTACGCAGAAAAACTTGAAAATAGACGAATTAAAATTTGGAACAGAAGGGAAAAAGATTCCAAAAAATGTACCATATTTTAGAGATATACCTTGTAATAATAATATTTTTAAAGCTAATTATATTAGTTATAGTTATGGAATTTCTAAAAATAAAACTGATATATTAGGTGCTATTATTTTAAAATGGCTAAGAGATAACATTGTAAAAGTAAAAAAAGTTGATGCAAATGGTGTTTTTAAAAAAGAAAATATATCTATAATTTTAAATGAAACTAATTTAGATGAAAGTATCAAAAATCAACAAGAAAAAGAATTATTTAAAATGCTATTAGAAGCTAGCAAAGACGGAATTTTAGAGAAAAAGGAATTTGAAAAATGGTGTGATAAAAATTATTCTAAAATATTAGAATGGTTTGATAATATTCTAATAAAGGCTAGAGATGAACTAATTGTAGAAGGTTTAATTATAGAAAAAGAAAAAACATATTTTAAATTTTTTGTAAGAGAATATTATGAAGCCACTCCAGAATTAAAAGAAAAAGCATTGCAAATTGCAGGTTTAAAAAGATATTTAAAAGAATATACACTTATAAAAGATAGAGAACCTATTGAGGTAAAACTATTTGAAGAATATTTGATATATGCACAAATGATGGGAATTGCTAAAAAGGTCTCAAAAGACTTTAAAGATATATATCCAGAAATAATCGAACAGTCACATTTTGATTCATATGATAATATAATTTTTATAAATTCATATGCAGCTTATGGCATTTCTTCTGCAAAGAGTGCCGAAACAAGAGCAAATAACTATTCTTCTGGTGGAGGAGGATTTTCATCAGGAGGCGGAGGAGGAGGCTCTTTCGGTGGAGGAGGAGGCCGGAGGAGGTTTCCGTTAGAATAAAACTATTAAAAATAATAAAAAGTAAAAGAAATAGGGAACTGCAATAACCGCAGTTCCCTATAAACAAGTTTATTTGGCTTTTCGTGGATATCTGTCGAATATAATATTTTCTACAGTATCAATCATAGTGACTAAAGTGAGCGTTCGACAAAGTTCAGTTTCTTTTTGATTTATTGAAGTATAATCATTCAGTCGTTTCCGAACCTCTAATATCTTATCGTTATCAACATCATAATATTTAGAATGTGTAAAAATGTTACCATCCTTTAAATAATGAATGAATATACCATTTCGACCACATGAGCTAAACCGTTGAACCGTATAACCATTGACTACTCCCTTCATATCCTTTCCTCCTCTTGCTTTTGTATAATCGATATGTTACGTAATAACCATTGTAGCATAAAAAAAGCTAAAAGTCCATAAAATAAGAAATTTTAGTTTTATAATTCACTTATAACCCATTTCTACAAAAAAATTGAGAAAAAATTTTACTAATTTTTATAAAACTATTGCAAATTAAAAAAATATATGCTATTATATAAAAGCGTTAATTATTAACGATAAATCGAGGTGTAGCGCAGTTGGTAGCGCGCGTGGTTTGGGACCATGAGGTCGCAGGTTCGATCCCTGTCACCTCGACCATAAATGAATTACGTTAATTTAACGTAATTCTTTTTATTTTTGCACCAATAGCTTAGTTGGATAGAGTACTCGGCTACGAACCGAGAGGTCGGGGGTTCGAATCCCTCTTGGTGCACCAAATTCAATATTTGGAAAATTGTTAAAGCACTTATTTTTAAGTGCTTTAATTTATAAAAGAATTTATGAAAGGAAGCCAAAATGATAAAACATATTGTAATGTGGAAATTTAAAGAAAACGAAGAAAAGAATATGAAGAAGTTTTTAAATGAACTAGAACAATTAAAGGGAATAATACCAGAAATAAAAAGTATTGAAACAGGAATAAACATTAACCCTAAAAATAAATATGATGCAATTCTAATTTCAGAATTCGAGACAATGGAAGATTTAGAAAAATATAAAACAAATCCAGAACATGTAAAAGTTTCAACATTGTGTAAAAAAATAAGAATAGATAGGCAAGCAATAGATTATGAATTTTAGTATGAAATCAATAGATAAGATTAAAGAGCTTATACTTCAAAAGTATAGGCTCTTTTTATGATTAAAAAATATCATTTTGAGTTTTTACTATTTCTTTATGTTCTGGGTCTAACATTTCATCAATAAGACCTGCCAAAATAATACGTTCATTGTAAGGATATTTTACACCCATATATTCAATATAAAGGTCATTTCCTAATCCAGGAATTACTAGAATATCATCTTTAGTCATCATATGAAGTGCATATCTTAAAGCTTCAGTTCTATTCAAAATAATTTTATACTTTCCACCAGATTTTTTTAATCCAACTTCTATATCAGACATAATTTGCATTGGATTTTCAGTTCTTACTTGATCTGCTGTAAGTACAGTGAAATCTGCTAAAGTACCAGATATTTCACCCATTATAGGACGTTTAGCACGGTCTCTATCTCCACCAACACCCCAAGTACAAATAACTTTACCTTTTGTATATGGCTTTACAGTTTGTAAAATTGATTCTAAGCTAGATGGTGTATGTGCATAATCTATCATAATTTTATAACCTAATTTATTAGGAACCATTTCACTTCTACCAAAAACATGGAATGGATTTAAGCCTGATTTTATATCTTCATATGTTGCTCCAAAATATCTCGCAACAGTAATTGCACCAAGAGCATTATAAGCCATATATTTACCTGGAATTGAAACTGTTACTTCTTTAGTATATTCAGGTGTTATTAAAGAAAAATCAACAGAATGATTTGTATAACTAAAATCTTTAGCCATGATATCAGCTTTATTATCAACACCAAAAGTAATTATTTTTTTATTAGGTAATAATTCAGGAATTTTTGCAGTATATTCATTATCCAAATTTACAACACAAACAGGAGACATTTTTAATAAAGAAAGTTTAGCTTCAAAATAATCTTCCATTGTAGGATGTTCATTTGGACTGATGTGGTCTTCACTTAAATTAGTGAATAAAGCAATATCAAAATCACAACCAACAACTCTATCCAGTTTCATAGCTTGTGAAGAAACTTCAAGAATAACAACATCAACATTTTTCTTGACCATCATATCCAAATATTCTTGAATTTTATAACTTTCTTGTGTAGTTCTATCAAGAACTTCAAGCATTTCATCATTTATATAGCAAGCAATACTACCAATTAAACCTACTTTATAACCATGTTTTTGTAGAATAGATTTAATCATAAATGTAGAAGTTGTTTTTCCCTTTGTTCCAGTAACTCCAATAATTTTTAGTTTTCTTGAAGGATTGTCATACAAATTACAACTACATAATGCTAAATTTCTTCTTATATTGTCAAGTTTTATAAATGTAATGTTTTCATAATTTAAAGAATCTAAATCAACATCAGATTCTACAGCAATAGCAGTTGCACCATTTTTTATAGCACTTTCTATAAAATCTGTTCCTTTTAATTTATAACCAGTAATAGCAAAAAAGAAACCATTTTGCCTAATTAATCTTGAATCAGATGAAATATTAGTAATATCAATATCTAAATTTCCTTTATGCTCAAGTATTTCTATATTTTTTAATACATCTTTTAATAACATAATTGTGCCTCCTAAAAAATTTATTTAACTGCATTATACTCTAGGGGAAAGGTGTTGTCAAATCCATATAAAAGTGATAAAATAAATTTACAAAAAATGGAAAAAGGAGAAATAGATATGAAACAACGGTATGATAAAAAAATAAGCAACACATACTATCCTAAAATGGCAGAAGCACAAAATGATGGAATAATTTTTTATTCATTAATGTTTCCTAAAATTGCAGTAAAAAGTAGTATAAATCAAGATGACAAAATTGAGATTGAATTTATAAATGCTAATAAAATAGAAGAAATAATAAAAGAAAAGCGGAAACGAAAGAAAATACTAAAGATTATATTAATAGGAACATCAATACTGCTAAAAAATATTTATGTTACTACAGCGATAATTTTCTTTCTTGCTTTTATACTAGAAGATTTAAAATATTTTATAAAAATAGTATATAAAATAAAATTTAAATGTAAAGGTTATGAAAGATTAGGAAGTTTCCATGCAGCAGAACATATGGCAATAAATGCATATTTTAGAAGCAAGAAGATACCAACATTTAAAGATTCCAAAAAAGAATCAAGATTTAGTAACAAGTGTAGTAGTATGAATTTAATTTGTAAAATTATAATTTTTACTATGATAGATTTAAAAATAGCATTTTGGGATAAACAATATTTTGTAATAAATATTATTGAAATAATTTTTATTATAGTTGTAACAAAATTAGTAAAACAAAAAGGATTGATAAATTTTCTACAAATATTAGTAACAAATAAACCAACAGATATAGAGATAAAAGTAGCAATACAAGGAATAAAAGAAATAAAAAAATTTGAAGTAGATTATATAAGTCAAATGACTGATATAAATACGAATATCGAAAAAGTTTCATAAATTGTTCCTTTATAGTATTAATTTATATTATTGTATATATACAGTAATCACTAAAAAGCCATACAGATATTGATAATTCAATACTGTATGGCTTTTAATAAAAATTATAGCTATTGCATTACAATTGCATTACTTTACAAAAAAAGAGTCATACGAAACATTGATATTTCAATACTTGTATGACTTTTCGTGTATGGTGAGCCAGGAGGGTCTCGAACCCCCGACCCCAGGCTTAGAAGGCCTGTGCTCTATCCAGCTGAGCTACTGACCCATGTCAAATGACATTTATTATAATAGCACAAAAAGAAAATGTTGTCAATACCTAAATTAATATTAAAAACAAAACCTTTAAATACCGAAAATTTCATTTGAAAAAATAAAATCTCTCAAACCCAAGCATCCGTAATGTGAATTTTTTGTGAAATACTTTACATTAAATCTATATAATGATAATATTGTAGACGAATTAATACATAACAAAAGGAGGAATTTTTTGTGATAGAGGTAAAAAATGTTACAAAAAAGTATGGAAAATTTACAGCCGTAGACAACATAAGTTTTACAATTAAAGAAGGCGAAATAGTAGGCCTATTACGGACCAAATGGTGCGGGAAAAAGTACAACAATGAATATGTTAACAGGATTTATTGAACAAACAAGTGGAGAAATTGTTGTAGATGGTTTTGATATGTTAAAAAAACCAAAGAAAGCTAAAAAAGAAATTGGCTATATGCCAGAAGGAGTACCACTTTATACAGATTTAACAGTAAAAGAATTTGTTACATATATGGCAGAAATAAAAAAAGTGGATAGAAAAACAAGAAAAGAAGAAGTAGAAAAAATAATAGAAAAAACAGGTTTGAAAGATGTAGAGAAAAAGCTTATTAGAAATCTTTCAAGAGGATATAAACAAAGAACTGGTATGGCAGGAGCTCTAGTTGGAGCACCTAAAATACTAATTTTAGACGAACCAACAGTTGGATTAGACCCTAAACAAATAACAGAAATTAGAAATTTAATAAAAGAACTTGGAAAAACACATACAGTAATTTTAAGCTCACATATTTTATCAGAAGTAAGTCAAATTTGTAATAAAGTAATTATTATAAATAAAGGAAAACTAGTTGCAATAGATACACCAGAAAACTTAGAAAATAAAGTATTAAATAAAAATTGTATTTATGTAACAGTAGAAGACCCTGAAGACAAAATGAAAGATATGAAAGACAAAATAGAAGGTGCACAAAAATTTGAATTAATAGAAGAACTAGAAGATGGAACAAAACAATATATGGTTGAATCAAAAGAAAATGTGGATCTAAGAAAAGTATTATTTACAGAACTTGCAAAAGAAAATATCACAATATTTGAAATGAAAAAAGCAGATAGTACATTAGAAGATGCATTTATGAAAATCATTGAAGGAGGTAAAAACTAATGTTAGCAGTCATAAAAAAAGAGTTAAAAACATATTTTTATTCACCAGTAGGATATGTGTTTATAGGATTATTTTTACTAATGTTTAGTATATTTTTCTATGTAGATGTTTTTAAATATCAAAGCACAAACTTTGAATATATATTTTACTCAGGTGCAACAATATTAACATTTATAGTACCTGTACTTACAATGAGATCAATTGCAGAAGAAAGAAAAAACGGAACAGAACAATTGCTATTGACATCACCACTTAGTATTACAAAATTAGTATTAGGAAAATTTATAGCAGCAACATTAATAGTTTTAATAACAGAAATTTGTACATTTTTATATTTTGGAATACTATGTTTCTTTGGAAAACCACATATAACAACAGCATTGGTTACATTATTGGGATTTTTATTATTAGCAATGAGTTATATCTCATTTGGTATTTTTGCTTCAAGCATTACAGAAAATCAAATAATTGCAGGTGTAATTACAATAGGATTTTTCATTTTAACTTGGTTTTTACCACAATTTAGTAGCATATTTACAAATTTCTCATTGATAAATATGTTTTCTAAATTTCCAGAAGGACAAATTGACATTGCAGATACTGTAATGTATATAAGTTTTACAGTTTTATGCTTATTACTTACAGTAATATTTATGCAAAGAAGAAAAAGTGTAAGATAGGAGGTAAGAACATTGGAAAAAGAAAGTAAAGAGCAAAAAGCAAAAAACAAAGCTGATAAAATGGCTAAAAAAGCTGAGGCTAAAAAGAATAAAGCAGAGAAAAAAGCTTTAAAAAATAAAGATAAAAAACCAAATAAATTTATAGAAATTATAAAGAAAAAATGGTTAATTAATGGAACAAAAACAGCAATATTAGTAGTTGCATTAGTTGCAATATTTATGGCATTAAATTTAGGAATGCAAAAACTAAACTTAACACCATTAGATTTTACTCAAGAAAAGTTATATACATTAACAGATGAAAGTAAAGAAAAAGTAAAAAATATCGATAAAACTATAAATATTTATTTTGTAGGATATACAGATTCAGATTCTAATTTAGATTTAGCAAAACAATATAACAAAGTAAATGACAAAATTACAGCAGAAGCCGTAGATGCAAATAATAGACCAGATTTAACACAAAAATATGGAATAGAAAGTGGGTCACAAGGAATTATTGTAGAATGTGGAGAAAAATCAAAAGTATTAACATCACAAGATTTAGTAAGTTATGATACATCAACATATGAAACAGTAAGTGTAGCAGAACAAAAACTAACAGGAGCAATAGTTTCTGTATCAACAGATAAAGTTCCAAAAGTATATTTCTTAGAAGGATATAGTGATTTTTCACTATCACAAAATATGACATATTTAAAAATGTTGCTTGCAAATGAAATTAATGAAATAGATACATTAAATATTTTAACAACTGGAAAAGTTCCAGATGATTGTGATACATTAGTAATTACAACACCTTTAAAAGATTTTGATGATGTTGCAACAACAGCAATAACAGATTATATAAATTCAGGAAAAAATATTTTATGGTTAAATGCAGCACAAACAGCAAAAACAGATTTAACAAATGTTAATAAAATATTGGCATTATATGGTGTAAATCCATTTGAAACAGGAATAATAAGAGAAACAGATTCAAGCAGAATGATGTCAAATTCACCTGATATTATAATTCCAGAAATACAATATTCAGACAGTACAAAAAGCATACATAATACAACAGGTCCAATATTTATAAATGCAACAAAAATAAATATAGCTGATTCAGACAAATTAACAGAATTAAATGTAACAAAAACAGAATTAGCAAATACAAGTGAAGGAGCATATTTTAGAAAAGACTTTAATAACCAACAATCATCAGCAACAAGTAGTGATGAAACAGGAAGTTTTGTTGTAGGAGCTGAATTAGATAAAACAATAAAAGCAGCTAATGAGGAAACAAATGAACAAGAAATAAAATCTAAATTGATAATATATGGAGAAAATTACTTTGCAACAGATTATCAACTAAGCCAAAATTCACAATATTCAGCAGTTCAACTTGGATATAATAAAGAAGTTGTAATGGATTCAATATCATATTTAGTTGATAGAGAAGAAGATATAACAGCAAGAAAAGATACAGGAACAGTAACATATACAGCAACAGACAAGCAAGATACAATAATTAAATGCATAATATTTGCTGTACCAGTATTAATAATAATAGCAGGTATTATTGTATGGCAAGTTAGAAGAAGAAAAAAATAAAAAAGTTGTAAAATATTTATTAAATAGCAATTAAAGAGACTGAATAAAAAGCAAGAAAATTTCTTGCTTTTTATTTATGTGTATAGTAAAATTAAGATATTAAAATCGAAAGAAAAGATAAACTCTGGTAGGAGGAAAAAAGTTAAAATGAAAGATGTTTGGAAAGAACATGAACCAAATTTAGGATTTAAAATGATTAATAGAAAAAAGATAGTTATAACAACAATAATTATCATATTTATTGTGTTACTTATAATTTTGATAGGAACTTATTGCACAAACAGTGGAATAAGAGGTTGGATAGATAAATTTATACTTAGAAAAGAAGTATTACAAGATAGTGTAGCTACAATTGATTTAAAAGAAGGACAAAATGCTAATGTTTATGCATTTAATAAATATATAGGAATATTAGATCAAGCAAAATTTACAATATATTCGAATAGTGGTAATAAAGAAAAAGAACTAGATGTACAAATATCAAACCCTATATATAGCTCAGCAAATAGATTTTTAGCAATAGCTGAAAAACAAGGACAAAGAATATATTTGGTAACAGATAAAGATGTATCTTGGGATACAACAATAGAGGGAAATATATCACAAATATTTGTAAATAAAAATGGATATGTGGCAGTAGTAATAACAGGAACACTTAATAAAACAGTAATAAAAATGTATAATCCATCAGGAAAAGCAATGTTTACACAATATTTATCTAGCACAAGAGCAGTAGATGTAAATATATCAAATGACAATAAATACTTAGCAATAGCAGAAATAGACACATCCAAAACTACAATTCAATCAAATATAAAGATAATTTCTATTGACAAAGCAGAAAAAAATGCAGAAGATTATCTAGAAAAAACATATTCAAGTACAAGTGGAAAATTAATAACAAACATAAGATATCAAGATAAAAACAAATTAGTATGTATGTACACAGATGGAATATCAGTAATAGAAAATGGTCAAGAAAATACATTGGTAGAAACTAAAGACAAAAAGATGTCTTTCCAATCAATAGAAATAGATAATAATATATGTTATGTAGAAGAAAAATCATCAGGGTTATTTACAGCTGACTCAGTTGTAAACATTATAAATATAGATAATAAAAATTCAAAGCAATACACAGTAAATTATGTTGCAAAAGAGATTTTTACCAATGTAGATATCATAGCATTAAATCTTGGAACAGATATTGAATTTATAAATACAGGTGGATGGCTAGTAAAAAGATATGTTGCAAACCAAGAAATAACAAATGTAGTAGTATCTAACAATATTGCAGGAATTGTATATAGAGATAAAATAGAAATAATAAATTTATAGGAGGAAAATTATGTGGGGAATAATTGATATAATAATTCTTGGGTTTATTTTATTATCAGTAATTGGAGGATATAAAAAAGGCCTAATATCTTTAGGAATACATCTTTTTGCATTTGTATTAGCTCTATTAATTTCATTTGTATTATATAGACCAATAGGAAATATAGTAATTAATACAACCGAAATAGATGAAACAATTCAAGCAACAATACAAAACAACATAGAAAATATTGCAAATAATGATAGTATGGAAAATGAACTAACAAAAGATTTGATAGAAAGTGCAAAAAATGGAATGTTGCCAGAAGTATCAAAACAATTGGCATATAATATAGTATACTTAGGAACAATGATAGTCTTATTCTTAGTTTTAAGAGTTTGCTTAATGTTAGTAAGTACAGTAGCAAATGCAATTGCTAAATTACCAATATTAGACCAAGCAAACAAGTTAGGTGGAGCGATATATGGAGTAATAAGAGGAATTATAATTACTTATGCAATATTAATGGTAATAAGCTTAATAATAGCTGTAAATCCTAAAAACAAACTAGCTCAAATGGTAGAGGATACATATTTAGCAAAAACTATGATGGAAAATAATATTTTAAATGTATTTTTTGTTAGTAAGTAACATTTTAAAACAAGAAACTAATCGATTAGTTATAAACGATTAGTTTTTAAATTTTTTGTAAAAAAATAAATAGATTTATTGCCTTTTAAGACAAAATTTGCTATACTAATAACAATTGATTTTAGGAGTGAGTATTTTGGAAAAAAATAGTTCAAACAAAAGAACCAGAAATAGTAATCAAAGAAATAATACAAGAAAAAATATAGATAATAGAAAAAATGTAAATAGAAAAAAAGCAAATAAACCTAAAAAGAAAGTCTGGCCTAAAGTGCTTTTAATAATAGTAATAATAGTAGCAATTGCAGGAGGAGTTTTTGCATATAATGTGCATAAAAATGGAGGAGGAGCTAAAGGAGTTTTAACAACAGTATTAGATACTAAAAAAGATGTTGGAGAATTCCAATGTTTAATACTTGGTATTAGTACAGATGAAAAAGGATCATTATTAACAGATACAATAATGGTTGCATCATATAATCCAAAAACACAAAAAGCTGCATTAATTTCAGTGCCTAGAGATAGTTATACTGGAAAAAATCCAGCAAAAGCAACTGCATATGAAAAAATAAATTCATTATATAGCAGAAAAGAAGATCCTCAAACTGTATTAGATGCTGTAAATAATTTAACTGGATTAAATATACAATATTATGCAATAGTAAAAACAGAAGCATTTATAAAATTAGTTGATGCAATTGGAGGAGTAACATTTAATGTTCCAATAGATATGGATTATGATGATACAAAACAAGATTTGCATATTCATTTAAAAGCAGGGGAACAAGAATTAGATGGGGATAAAGCAGAACAATTAGTTCGTTTTAGACATAATAATAATGGTACATCATATCCAACAGAATATGGTGATAATGACTTAGGAAGAATGAGAACTCAAAGAGAATTTATTATGCAAGTAGTAAAACAAACAGCTAAAGTTGAAAATATAACAAAAATAGGAAAAATATTAGATATAGCTGGGGAAAATGTAATAACAAATATAGATTTTAATGCTGCAAAAGATTATATACCATATGTTGTAGAATTTAATACAGATAATTTAGAAACAGATTCATTACCAGGAACAGTGCCAAGTCTAAAACAAACTAATAATGTAAGTATATTTGTAGTAGATAAAGTAGCTGCAAAGGAAATGGTTCAAAAAATGTTTTATAATATAGAAGGTGATGAAGAAAGCTTGGAAGAAGAGACAAATATATCAAATTCAAGTAATACAACATCAAATAGTACAACTTCAAGTTCAAATACTACAGGAAGCCAAACTTCAGCAAATAGTAAATCAAATATAAAAATAGAAGTATTAAATGGTAGTGGAGTAAGTTCAAATTTACAAAAAGTTGTAGATCAACTTGAAGGTGCAGGATTTAAAATATCAAGAACAGGAAGTACAAATACAACAGCAAAAACTGTAATTATGAATAAAAAGAGCACATCTGATAGTATATTAAATAGTATAAAAACAACATTAGGAACAGGATATATTCAAGATAGTGAATCAAGTTCTAGTAAAGTAAATGTTGTAGTAATAATTGGAAAAGATTATTAATATAAAATTTATAAAAAACAAAAGATAAGTTACTATAATTTATAAAAATTCATTAAGTTTTAAATGGAACTTTTATAAAAAGTAACTTATCTTTTTGCAAATATATAAAGCAATGAATTTCAAACAATATCAATATATTCAATAATTCATTTTAAATCTAAAATTTTATCTTCTTCTAATAGTTTTTTTAGGGTTTTTAAAAAATCTATAAATAATTAATATCAAAATTAAAAATCCAAATCCATATAAAATATAAGTAAACAATTTAGACTTTTCAACATTGTTAGCAGCAATCAAATTAGTTGTATAGGTTATTCCATTTACAGTATAAGAGACTTTACCTATTGCTTGACCTTCTTCAATTGGTGCTTCAATATTATTATTTAAAGAAATTTCAGGTTGTATAGTAGTTAAATCATCAGAATTATTAGCTAAAACAGGAATATCTTCTGATACTAATAAATTTAGGCTTTTAGTGTTTTTTGTAGCATTTTTTACTTCAATATTAGTTATAATATCTTTTTCATTAACAATATTTTTAATAGAAAAATTTTTATATCCATAATTATATAAAGAACGTGTGTCTTTAAATCTGTTATTACTGTTTAATATAACTCCAATTAATTCTAAATTATTATTATATGCGGCTGAGACCAAACAACCACCAGCTTTAGAGGTATATCCTGTTTTCCCTGCAATTAAATTGGAATAATAATTTGAGTTTCCAGCAATTAAAAGCTCATTAGTTGAATCATATTTTCTTGGATTAGATTTATTTGTTGCAGGAATAGCACAAGATGCTTGACCAGCAATTTTTCTAAAAGCATCATTTTTTAAGCAATATTGCATAATAATTGCTAAATCATGGGCTGTTGTATAATGATTATCATCTTGTAATCCATAAGGATTTGTAAAATGTGTATTAGATAATCCAAGTTCATTAGCTTTAGTATTCATCATAGAAACAAAACTACTAACAGAACCACCGGCATATTCAGCCAATACATTTGCAGCATCATTTGCAGAATGTACAAGTAAAAGTTCCAGCAATTGTTCAACTGTTAATTCTTCTTCAATTTGAATATCAGCAGTAGAATATCCACTTGGAATAGACATAACAGCATCATAACTGGCAGTAACTTTTTCATCTAAACTATGATTTTCTAAAACTAAAATGGCTGTAACAATTTTAGTAGTACTTGCTGGAAACATTTTTTTATTTTCATTTTTACTATATAAAATTTTATTTGTTTTGTTATCTACTAATAAAGCAGAAGAAGCATTAATATCTAATGCAGATGTAAAATCATCTGCAAAAACATAATTACCAAATATAAAGTTATTAAAAAACATGAAAATACTATATGCAAATAACAAAATACATAACTTATATAAAAGCTTTTTATTCATAATTTTAAAATTCATTTTTCAATCTCCTATATTAATTCTAACATAATATATCCTATTTCGACAAAAAATTCAATAGAAAAAATATAAAATAAAAGGAGGAATACAATAAAAGATATGAAAAGATATTTAAGAAAAATTAACAAAAAACAGAAAATAATATTAATTTCTATAATAGCTATTTTGGCAACAGGAATAAGTTATTATGCATATTCAAAAGAAAATACAGAATATGAAATGTCAAATTTAGAATTGAAAAATAATATTCCAAATGAGCAAAAAGAAGAAGGCAATTTAAAACAAGCCGAAAAAACAAAAATAAAAGTGCATGTATCTGGGGCAGTAAATCAAGAAGGAGTAATAGAATTAGATGAAGGTGCTAGAATAGTAGATGCAATTGAAAAAACAGGAGGCTTTACAGAAGAAGCATACACAAAAGAAATAAATCTGGCACATCTACTAGAAGATGGTGTAAAAATTTATATACCAACTAAAAAAGAAATAGAAGAAAAAGAGAATAATGTAGTTGTTAACAAAAATGAAACAATAACCCAAGCTAAATATAGTACAAGAGAAACAAATACTTCAAATATTAACAATTTAACCAAATCAAATAATTCAAAAATAAATATAAATACTGCAACTAAAGAACAATTGGACACATTACCAGGAATTGGAGTGTCAACAGCAGAAAAAATAATACAGTATAGAAAGGAAAAGGGAAAGTTTAAAAACAAAGAAGATATAAAAAATGTAAATGGAATAGGAGAAAGCAAATACGAAAAAATAAAAGATTTGATAGAAATATAAAAATATGATAAAATATTCAAAAAGATAAAAGGAAAATAAAAATATGAATTATTTAATTAAAGATACAACTAAAGAAGAAAGAAAAAATATAGCTAAAAAAGCATTTGGTATATCTATAGCTGCTAATGAAAGGCCATCTAATGAAGTAGTTGAAATGGTAAAAAAGTATATAAATGGTGAAATAGAGCTAGAAGAAGTTCAAAAACAAGTCATAGAAAAGTATAAAAAGAAAGAGGAAAATTAATATGAAAGATCCATATATATTAGAAGATGGAACATTAAAAAATTTACTAGGAATAACTGATTATGAAGAATTAAAAAGGGCAGAAACAGATATAGCGTATGTAAAATTGATGAATGCACATGAAGAAGTGATAAATAAATGTGATGAAAAATTATTAAAGAAGATACATAAACATATATTTGAGGATATTTTTGAATGGGCAGGAGAATATAGAACAATACCTATGGAAAAAATGGAAGTAGTATTGCCAGGTGCAAGTTTAGAATATGCGATGCCAAATGAAATACCTAAAAAATTGAAAAGACACATGGAAGAAATAAATAGCTATAATTGGAAAGAAATGAATATAGATGAAATATCACAAAAATTCACAAAATGTTTAGCACAAATATGGAGAGTACATCCTTTTAGAGATGGCAATACAAGAGCAACATTAACATTTGCAGATATATTTGCTAAACAACATGGATTTGAAATGGACATGGGAATGTTATTAGACAATCTTGAAAGAATAGTTGATGATGAAACAGGAAAGATTAAGAGATTTAGTGTAAGAGATAAATTTGTATTAGCAGCTTTAGATGAAAAAGATTATCCAGAACCAGAACACTTAGAAAGAATAATAAAAATGTCAATAGAAAAAGGAATTAATAAGAAAATAGATTCATTAAATCAAATTGTTGAAAGATAAGATAAAATAGCTTGTATCTATTGATACAAGCTATTTATAACGATTATTCTAATGGTTGCGGGGGTAAGACTCGAACTTACGACCTTCGGGTTATGAGCCCGACGAGCTGCCAACTGCTCCACCCCGCGATGTTTCAACAAATTAATTATACAACCTAGATATTAATTTTGTCAATAGTTTTTTCAAAATTACCATGAAAACTATAACTCATTTATATATTATATGAAAAATATTAAAAAATATT